>JACDJC010001156.1_pt1 | contig 24522 bp, 20 predicted proteins | sample 7454191 | NCBI WGS metagenome assembly JACDJC01 (sample SAMN14253291, study PRJNA609438) | sludge metagenome | isolation source: sludge after 25d culture with pyrite and EDTA | collected 2018-12-20 | reverse complement strand
TCCAAAGTAATAAATCAACATAAACAATAAGGGTATTTTTATAGCCCGGTTATAAAGAAATACGGCAATCAGCTTATTGCTCATGCCATGCTTTCTTAAGTCGGATAGCAGGGGATACCAGGCGTAGATAGATCCTCCGGATAAAATGCCACCGGCGATAGCTATGAGAAGTCCCTTTATACCGGATTGATTACCAAGATGTTTTTTAATGAATTTAGGCTCTATCAAAATATTGATTGCAAAAATCATTATATAAACCACGATTAGTACCGGAATCACTTTTATCAGCATATCACCGAAAAATCGCATCGCCTTTAAGAATAGTTCGTAATCGATGACCATCAAAATTGCATAACCGGCGGCTACTATTGATCCCAACATTATCATCGGGTTTATCTTTTTATGTGATTTGTTCATTGCCATCCTAAAATATTTACGGTTAAAATTGCTATTATCACGGCTGAAACAAACGCAATAACATTTCTGAAGATTGTGAATCTTTTGTTAAAAACAAGCATCTCCGCCGGTGCCTGAACAATACCTACTGTCACCCAGGTTACCATAAAAGCGACAATCGCGGTTGTACTGATCCCGGATTGCATGAATTCATTACCAATAACATAGCTGATTATGGGATTGCCTGATAAGATACTGCCAAGAAGAGCGCCGATAACCGGGTCAAAGAAAGTATTCCCTGTGAAAATTGAAGTCAATTTGTCCGTTGGAATTATAACCATCACCATAGCCATCAAGGCCATTACACCAATAAGTACAGGCATCATTTTCAAAAATGTTTTGGTAGTATTTTTAAATATCTTTTTAGTTCTGTCTGAAATCTTCATAGTCTCGGTAATTTCATATTTATATGGACGCCAAACAACAAGCAGGACAGCTCCTTCTTTTGCAAAAAAGAGATCCCGGCTGTTGATGAACGTTCAAGTTGTTGACAACTAACATTTATTTGTGGCATATCAAAAGCCATTCCTTTGCTAACACATACGGTTAATGCTCACATCCCTTTTCGGGATTATCCAATAGACGGTTCTTTAAATATAGGTCCAGAGCTGTATCGGCAATGGTCTCCTGTACAATGAAAGCTTCAATTTCGACGGACTGCAAATCGTCGTAAATCCGGCGGCCCATACCGCGTGAAATAACAGCCTTGCAACCACTCAGGGCTGATAGAATCGGTCCATGGTGATCAACGCTGTGTGATGTACCGCTCAATCCGCGCGCATGTCCGGTAAAATCATTCGGTTTGTAAATGCGTTCTTTGACAGTGCCGTCTTCAATCGTGTATATCAAAAAACCGCGCGTACGCCCAAAATGCATGGCAATGTTTTCACCGTCATCAGATGCGATAGCTATTTTCATTGTTTCTCCCGATTGGTTATTGATGGCTTATAATTTTTAATGGACAAATATTTTCGGCATTCAGAGCGCATTGAACCAGCTCAGCAGGTACCGAAGTCATTCTAATTTTTACCGACATATCATTACACATTTTGAAAACCTGTGGACACGCGCGTTCACAAACCCCGCATCCTCTGCACTTCATATCCTCAATTATAAATTTCATCAAACATTCCTTTTACAACAATTAATGATTTTTTACATATTGCGAAGTCAGGCTTTTTATGGCCAGAGACCCGCACTCCGGGCAATTTTCCAGTCGCTGTGACTGGGCTAAAATTAGCTCTTCACCACATTCATCGCAATGGTGCAGTGACTGAGCAAAATCTATATTCCCGCCTTCTATCACTAATTCCATGCCGTCGATGATTGCCCTCGCCACTTTTTGCCGCGCTTTTGCGATAAGCCGCGTAAATGTGGGTCGTGATATATTCATTCTTTGAGCGGCATCCTGATGTTCTTTTCCCAGATAATCGGCCAGGCGAATCGCCTCGAATTCATCCAGTGTTAATATCATGCTTTTTAGCATTCTGCGCGGTAAACCGACCGGTTTAAAATTCCGGTACCTTGGAGGTAAATGTACACGTCTTTTTCGATACGGGGATCGCATACCCGGCTCCATTGAATTGAACATATGCTCATTTAATTGATCCCAATATAATGCACTTATGTTCATTTAGCAATTTTTTTAATAGGAAAATTTATTCAGACGAACGGGTGATATAAATAATGAAGGCATTCGTTTCATTAGATTGTATCTTCATTGGGTTTGCGACAATATAGCAGTTGGCGTTCAAGGGATAAAACAGGCCTGCCGGGAAATATCAACAGATTAAATCACCTGAAAGTGAATTATCAGAAGAAAATCATTCATCGGCAATCTGATTAAGTATGGCAATTTGGATCAAGAAACAAAAAGAGTCAAAAAACCGGTCCCGGTTTTTTAACTCTTTTATTGATTCATTTTTAATTTATAACTTTTTTTCTGTTTCGATTTCCGTGGCTTCCTCAGCTCCATTGAAAATTTCCGAAAAGATCTCCAAAAGCTTGAGGTTCTGTTTTGAGAGCATCATGGCGTTTCCGACAATCGCGTAGTATAAAATACTTAATCTGGTTTTTGAACGGTCATCCCGTATTCTCTCGGCCTGATTGATATTTAATTTTTCAGCAAGAATCCGTAACTCCGTTTCTTTATTTTTAACACTCGCGTATGAAGTGATACTCTTATTATTAAACGCGGCCTCGACATCCTGCAGGATATTGAGCAGCAATGTCTTTACTTCCCTCAATTCAATAATTTGCGCCTCGAGTAAACCTTTGTGATGATTACCGACATGCGTATGAGAACGCAAAGTGATATCCCTGTACCCGTCAGATAATTTCTGAATGCGTCGAATCGTTTGTCCGTATTTATAAGTAATATGGGCATCTTCCTTTTGAAGAAGCCGGAGGGTTTTAAAAATATTCGCGATAATGATATTTGCCCACCTCTGGATCTGCTTGGTCTTTTTTCTTTCCGCTCTGAGCAAATATTCGTTTTGTGAAAATAATCCTTCCAGAGTAATATCAAGAGATTCACGGATTTCGCGCAGGAAAATTCCCATATGCTCAAAAGTAACAGTGATGGCATCATTGACCCTTGTTACTTTTTTTAGATTAAAAATACGGTCCATTTCCGAAAGTTTAGATCTTTCAGTGTGTTTATGATGGTTTTTCCAGACAATCACGATAACACCGATCAAAAGGAAGAATACGCCGATCCCTCCGGTATAATAAAGGATAACTGCTATCAGGCTTGATATGGATAAGGCTAGCAACGCCGTCATAAACCAGCCTCCGACGACTGTTAATACACCTGTAACCCGGTAGACCGCGCTGTCTCGTCCCCATGCCTGATCGGCAAACGAGGAACCCATGGCTACCATGAACGTGACATAGGTGGTGGAAAGAGGCAGTTTATAGGAAGTGGCATATGAAATAACCGCGCTTGCAACCATGAGATTAACGGATGCCCGCAATAAATCGAAAGAGGGACGCTGCTCCATCTCCGTCTCCGCTTTAGACTGCCGCATATCCAGTCTTTTTGTCGCCCAGAGAAGCACGGACAATGGTATAAACTTCTTGATAAAATTAAAGAAACTGATCGCCATTTGTACTATTTTTCGTGAAAGAAAAGTTGAATCAAATTTCTCCACACCTTCTGCCTGCTGACCAAGGCTGATTTCAGTGTCTGTAACCGTTTTCGCTTTTTTCGAGATCCAAAGAGTAACGACCATTACCAGGCCGGCGCCAATCAACATTAACGGCTGTGTCTGAACACTCTTCCCGAGAGCGCCCATGGTGGCGGTTAATGGTGAATCCGCGGCGGCGGCAACAATGTATGCCTGAAAACCGGCCAACGGCACTCCGATAAAATTCACCAGATCATTCGCCGCGAAAGCCATGGCCAGGGCAAAAGTCCCGATGAGAACTATCGGTTTAAATATGTTTATTTTAAGAAAGAGCAAAATCTGAAGCATCACCGCGGAAACGGCAAAAATGGAAAAGAGAAGGGTGAATGTGTGCGTCTTTATCCAGGTCACCGTCTCGGGAGTAAGGAACGATGCTCCCTTTGCGCCTTTCACCAGAATAAAATATGTGATGAACGCCAGCGCCACGCCGCCCCAGAGAGCGCCATATCTCTTCATTCGTTTCGCATAATCAAATGTGAACAAGAGCCGGGTCAAAAACTGTACAATCGCTCCGAAGATAAACGCCACAGCCACCGAAAGCAGTATTCCAAAAATTATCATCATGGCTTTGCTTGTGTTAATATATTCCGCTACCGTTCCCAAACCGCCATTGGCGTCCAGTACTTTTAATACAGAGACCGCGACCGCGCCTCCAAGAAGCTCAAAGACGATGGAAACAGTGGTTGAAGTCGGCAGCCCGTATGTATTGAATAGATCCAAAAGAATAACATCTGAAATCATGACGGCGAGGAAAATGGTAATCAACTCCGGCATGGTAAAAAACTGGGGATGAAAAATACCTTTTCTGGCGACTTCCATCATACCGCTTGAAAAACCGACACCGGCCATGATTCCGAGACTTGCAATGATCATGATGACATAGCGGGGAGCCACACGCGATCCGATGGATGAGTTCAAAAAATTCACCGCGTCATTACTCACACCGACGATCAGATCGAATATCGCGAATCCAAATAAAATTATTACAGCAATCAAAAAATAGTCTAAATTCATGTTTATTATATCCTTAAAAATTATGTTAAGATAATATAATTCCTGTATGCGGAAATGACAAGAATGGTTTTCAAAAAATCTGGATTTTAGAATCCGTCAAACTTATTGTGTTTTCAAGTGAGATTATGAAATTTAGTTTTTATTTAATCAAAATGTCATTTCCCGGGAATAATTGAAACTTCAGAAAAGTTTATTCGTAACTGTTGCACATAATCGAACAATATGGTAGATTGTTCGAAAATTTGACAGGGAATACATGGGAAAAGATGAAATAAAAAAAGAACAGATCCTTGACGCGGCCATGTCCTGCCTGGCAAGATACGGCGCGGTAAAGGCAACTATGGACGATATCGCCGCGCTTATTGGTATGAAAAAAGCTTCGCTTTACTATTATTACAAAAACAAGGAAGCTATTTTCAGTGATGCCATTGAACGTGATGCGATTAGATTATTGTCAGAGATTAAAGCCAAATTTAAAGACAGTCAAACGGCAACCGAAAAGATTTACGCATTCAGTCTTGCAATCGTTCATTATTTGCAGGAACGGGCGGAGTTGATGGATTTAAATGTTCAGGCGATGCTTGATAATCATATCCTGATCCAAAATCTGCATAAAAAACTGAAAGAAAAAAATGTCGATTTTATGGCTGATTTAATCAAAGAAGGCATGGATAACGGCGAATTTGGCAATGGCGATCCTAAAAAGGCCGCTGACGCTATAAGAACGATGATGGAAGCCCGGCGGCTTGAGCTCTTTTTGTCGCTTCAATCACCACGGCCCACATCTGCTGACTTCAAAATGCTCGAGAAAGACACACTGTATTTACTTGATATAATTTTAAACGGACTAAAAACACGAAAATAAAATGAACACGGTGGAGGAAATGAACATTACCAAATCATACCGGATCATGACCGGAATTATGCTTATATATTTTCTAACGGGAATGGCCGCGGCTCAGGAAGAATTATCTTTTACGATTAAAGAAGCGCAAAAATACGCCCTGGAAAACAATTATGATGTACGCAATGCCCGGCTTAATATCAAGGCGGCGCAAAAACAGCGTATGGAAGTGACCGCCGCCGGTTTCCCGCAAATCGAAGCCAGCGCGGATTATCAAAAACTGATCGATATACCCACCCAGTTAATACCGGGTGAGTTTTTTGGTGAGGATGCCGGAACCACCGTTCCGGTAAAATTCGGTCAAACCCATAATGTCACTTATGGGGTATCCGTTTCCCAGCTTATATTCAGCGGGAGCTATCTGGTCGGTTTACGCGCGTCAAAAATTTATCAGAAACTCTCCGTGCAGAGTACCCGGAGCACCGAACTGGATGTGCAGGAAACAATCGCCCAGACCTATTATCTTATCATTATCGGAGAGGAAAGCCGGCGTATTCTGCAGGAGAGCCACGATAATCTGAAAAAGACGCTCTATGAAATCAGCGCTATGTATGATGAAGGCTTTGTGGAAGAAACCGATGTCAAACAACTACAGATCTCTGTCGCCGGACTCGAAAACAGCATTGTCTCGATCGATCAGCAAATCATGATCGCTTACGATCTTCTCAAGATGCAGATGGGAATTCCTTTCAGCACACCGATTCACTTAAAGGATGATTTGGCAAAAGTGTTCACAGAGCTTGATATCCGCTCCCGGCTTGAACGCGAATTCGATCTGAATGAAAATATTACCTTTAAGCTGCTGACCACACAGGAACAATTGGCTGATCTAACATTAAAAAATGAACTCACCGGTTTTATGCCCACGATCGCCGCGTTCGGCAGTATCCAGCGTAACGCCCAGAGAAACGAATTTAATTTTTTTGACAGCAATGACCCATGGTTTCGCACGACCGTAGTCGGGTTATCGGCAACCTGGCCTATATTCAGCGGCGGTCAAAAAGTTTTCAAAGTCCAGAGAGCCAAAATTGAACTTAAACAGGCATCTATACAGCGGCAGAAAGCCGAACAAGGCCTGGATCTTGAATTCCGGCAGGCGCGCTCTGACCTGTCCACCACCTTCAAAAGGTATCAGAATTCTGAGAACAACATGAAATTGTCAAAGGAAATATATGACATTAATCTGATCAAATATAAGGAAGGATTGATTTCCAGCCTGGACCTGATTCAGAGCCACACCCAGTTTCTGCAGGCAGAATCCGAATATATGACAACCACATCCGATCTGCTGAACGCGCAGAATAAAATGGATAAACTGCTGGAAAATTATTAGAAAAAAAAGACGAGACAATAAACAGTTTTACCAATTTAAATGGGATAATCTAATGAAGAAAATATTTTTAATGGTCTTAGCCGTCTTAACAATCGCGGGATGCGGAAGCGCGGATAAACAATCTCAATTAAAAGAGCTGGAAGCAAAACGTGATGAGATTAACATCGAAATTAAACAGTTGCTGGCTGAAATTGCCCTTGAAAAAGGAGATAACTTACATGAAAATGCCCCCTTTATTTCGCTGCAGCTTATAAAACCGTCGGTATTCCGGCACTATATTAAAACACAGGGCGCGGTTACTTCAGATAATAATATACTGATTCCCGCGCAACTCGACGGTGTTGTGAAATCGATTTATGTCACCGAGGGTGAACAGGTAAAGGCCGGACAACTGCTTGGGCAGCTCGACGGCGCGATTTACGAGAAAAATATCACCGAACTAAAAACGAGTCTGGATCTGGCGCGCACGATCTTTGAACGTCAGGAACGGCTCTGGAATAAAAAAATCGGAAGCGAAATTCAATATCTTCAGGCAAAAAACAATAAAGATGCTCTCGAAGCGCGTCTGGCGACTTTGGAAGAGACCTATCGACTTACTAAAATCATCGCACCCATAAGCGGAACGGTCGATCAGATTCTGGTCAAAGCAGGCGAAGGTATTGGCGCCGGTTTCGGAACGGTGCGGGTTGTAAAAGTTTCACAATTAAAAATTGAATCATTTCTATCCGAAAACTATATCAATCATGTTCATAACGGTGATTCCGTAAATGTGACCATTCCTGTTCTCGATAAATCATTTACTTCCGTTGTACGATCGGTTTCTCAGGTCATCGACTCCAAAAACCGCACCTTCCCGGTTGAGGTAAAAATTCCGGCCGGAATGCAGGATGTCAAACCAAACATGATGGCGATACTGACAATCAATGATTATACCAAAACCGACGCGATAACAGCGCCTGTAAATGTAGTGCAAAATACGGGTAACAGTAAATTTCTCTTTACCGCCAAACCTGTCAATGCGGACGGGAATCTTTGGAAAGTGGTTAAAAAACAGGTGACCACCGGCTTGAATTATGACGGTATCATCGAACTTACAAACGGACTGCTGCCGGATGAATATTTAGTAACGGTCGGATATCAAAATCTTGCCGATGGGCAGAATGTGAGAGTCTCCGACGCGAATGTAATCGCCGGCAACCGGTAAGAACAATTAATCCCAATTACGGAACAAAAGGCTGATAAAGATGAAAGAATTCAAACTATCCAATAAAGCGATAGAAAATAAAACAACGATCTATGTATTTACTGTTTTGCTGGTGATTTTTGGGATCATGCAGTATTTGTCCACATCAAAAGAACGGTTTCCTGATGTTGTCTTCCCTTATTTTATGATCACAACCATCCAGCCGGGCACGTCTCCCGCGGATATTGAAAACCTGATCACAAGACCGATCGAGAAAGAGTTAAAGGGCATCAACGGTATCAAGCATATCAACAGTCAGTCCATGCAGGACGTCTCTCTTATTGTAGTCGAGTTCGAAGTTGCCGCGGATGAAATGCAGGCCTTTATCGACACAAAAAAGGCGGTGGATGATGCGCGCAGCGAACTCCCAAATGATTTGTACCAGGAGCCGGATCTCAAGCAAATAGATGTATCCGAAATACCGATTATATTTGTTAACTTGTCGGGCGACCTTGGATTGGTAAAGCTAAAAGAATATGCCGATGATCTTCAGGATGAAATCGAAGCGCTTCCGGAAATAACGCGCGTCGATATGGTGGGCGCCCTGGAACGTGAGATTCAGATCAATGTTGATATTTACAAGATGCAGGCGGCCGGCATTTCTTTTAATGCGATCGAAAGCGCGGTCGCGAATGAAAATGTCACCATTTCAGGTGGCTTAATTCATGCCGGCGATATGAAAAGAAATCTTCGGGTGGTCGGAGAGTTTGATAAGGTAGAACAGATTGCCAATATTCTTATAAAAGACGGTGTCTATTTAAAAGATATCGCTGAAATCGTTGACGGATTTAAAGAGCGGGAAAGTTTTTCGCGAATGAACGGGGAAGAGGTTATCTCCTTATCCGTTATTAAAAAAAGCGGTGAGAATCTGATCGATGCCGTTGATGAAATCCAGAAGATAACGGAAAAATTTCAAAAACGAGGACCTGAAAACCTTGTTCTCGCGATTACCGGTGACAGCAGCACTCAAACCCGTAACTCGGTTAGCGATCTTTTTAATACAATTATTCTTGGATTTATCGTTGTTGTTTTTATTCTGATGTTTTTTATGGGTGAACTTGACGCGGTATTTGTTGGCGTCGCCATCCCGCTTTCCATGCTGATCGCGTTTGTTATTGTTCCCATGATCGGCTTTACCATGAATATGATCGTTTTGATGGCTTTTATTCTCGTGCTTGGAATTGTGGTCGATAACTCCATCGTGGTGGTGGAGAACATATATCGTCATTACACCACCACAAAGGGACTTTCCATTACTGATGCGACAAAAATAGCCGTCGGAGAAGTTGCCGTACCCGTGTTTACGGGCACGCTCACAACTTTAGCGCCATTTGTCCCCTTGATATTCATGCCGGGCATCATGGGTAAATTCATATCCTATTTACCGATCACTCTAATCATTACTTTGGCCGCCTCCATTCTCGTGGCCTATTTTATGAATCCGGTGTTTGCCGTGTCTTTCATGAAACATGAGGGTGATGAACATGATACGGAGCATGGAAAGCTGAGCAGAAAATTCCTGAAAGTCGCGGTGATCCTGGGTATATTTGCCGGTATATTCTACCTGGCGGGCTGGATGATGCCGGCCAATTTGATCGTTTTCGGCCTGATATTCTATGTATTTCTCAAAACAGCAATGATTAAAATGATAGATAAGTTCCAGCACACCGTATTACCGTTAATGATGTCCGGATACAGAAGTTCTCTGGCATTTTTTCTAAAAGGCAATCGGCCTTACGCGGTAGTTGGCGGAACGGTTTTTCTGCTCTTTTTTACATTTTTTCTTATGGGTATCGCGGCGCCGAAGGTCGTTTTTATGCCCAGCGGTGACCCCAACTATGTTTATATCAATATTACAATGCCCGAAGGAACAGATGTTGTTTATACGGATGCCGTTGCCCGTACCGTTGAAAACAGGGTGATGGATATCCTCGGGGAAAACAATCCAGATGTGGAATCCGTGATGACCAATGTCGCCATTAACGCGGGAAGCGGATTGTTTGAAAGCACAACCCAGGAGAAGCTGGCAAAAGTGACCGTCTCCTTTGTTGAATACAAATACAGGAATAGCGGAAAATCAACGCTCGATTATCTTGATGAAATTCGAGACAGTGTGCAGGGAATACCGGGAGCGCAGATTGAAGTGGACCGTGACGCAATGGGACCGCCCGCAGGGAAACCGATCAACATTGAAATTCGCGGAGAAGATATCAACGAACTGGTCAGGCTTTCTGATGAACTGAAAAAATATATCGAATCATTGGGAATTCAGGGAATTGAAAATCTTCAAACCGATATGGAAATCCATAAACCGGAAATCGTTTTAAATCTGGACCGCGCGAAAGCCGGAAAACTCGGCATAAGCACCGGATATGTGGGCATGACTCTGCGCACCGCCCTTTACGGCAAGGAGATTTCAAAATTCCGGGACGGAGAGGATGAATACCCGATTCAGCTTCGCCTTGATGAAAAATACCGGCATGATGTCGATGTGCTTCTCAGCCAGGAATTAATGGTACCCGGAAACAATAACGGCCCCGCGAGCAATATCCCCATCTCCGCGGTGGCAGCGGCGGAATACACATCCACTTATGGCGCCATTACCCGGCTGGACACTGAACGGCTTATTACCCTTGCCTCGAATATTTTGACCGGATATAACGCCAATGAAATTATCCGGAACATCAAGAATGAACTTCCCGGTTTCAACCTTCCGGAAAATTACACGATTCGTTTTTCGGGTGAACAGGAAAATCAGGCTGAGATCGGCGACTTTATGGTGAAGGCGTTATTTATCGCCATCGCGCTTATTCTCATTATCCTTGTCGCCCAGTTTAATTCGCTGGCTAAACCGCTGATCATTGCTTCACAGATTATTTTCAGCATCATCGGTGTGCTTCTCGGATTTATCATTTTCAAAATCGATGTATCAGTAATGATGACCGGAATGGGGATTATTGCCGTCGCCGGAATTGTTGTGAAAAACGCGATCATTTTGATTGATTATATCGATGAGCAGATGAAAGTGGGCACGGATCCTGTGGGAGCCATTATCAACGCCGGCGCCACGCGTCTGACACCGGTTTTGCTGACGGCGCTGTCAACTATTTTTGGTCTGCTTCCCCTCGCGCTCGGTATTAACATTAACTTTCTGACATTGTTCACCGAGCTGAATCCGCAGATTTATTTTGGCGGCGACAATGTGGCCTTCTGGAATCCGCTGGCGTGGACCATTGTATTCGGACTTGCCTTCGCCACATTCCTTACGCTGATCGTTGTGCCGGCCATGTACAGAATTGTGTTTGTAAAGGAAAAATAAATTTAGCTTCTGCCGTCCTCCCGCGCAGACGGGGGGACGGTGGACAGCTTAAAAGTGATAAAAGCTGATCATAGAAGTGTCAGCAGAAATAAAATCAGCAGCGTGGATCTGATTCATTCCCACAAATGAGCGTATTTGTGACCGCTGCCCGTATTAAACAGAACTACAGTTTCATTTTTCCCAATCCAGCCTTGTCCGAGCAGCTTCTTGTAAGCGGCGAGGGTCGCTCCCCCTTCGGGCGCAGCGAATATTCCCTGTGTCCGGCCAATCTGATTCGCGCCGTCCATTAATTCATCGTCAGAAACACTCACCGCCGTTCCGCCGCTTTCACGCAAGGCTCTTAAAATCAGGAAATCGCCCACCGCGCCCGGAACGCGAAGACCGTCGGCGACTGTTTTTGCCCCCTGCCAGGGTTCGGCAAATTCTTCTCCGTTTTCAAAGGCGCGAACCATCGGGGCGCATCCGTCTGATTGAACCGTCACCATCCTCGGCCGCTCTGAACCGATCCAGCCTAATTGTTCCATTTCTTCAAACGCTTTCCACATGCCGATGAGACCCGTTCCGCCTCCTGTCGGATAGATAATTACATCCGGCAGTGACCAGTTCATCTGCCCGGCGATTTCATAACCCATGGTCTTTTTGCCCTCAAGACGATACGGCTCCTTCAGAGTGGAAACATCAAACCGGCCGTATTTTTTCACCCCTTCCGCGGCGATCTTTCCGCAGTCGGTGATCAGACCGTCAACAAGCGTGACTTCCGATCCAAGCGCGCGGCACTCGGCCACAAAAGGCAAAGGCACATCCTTTGGCATAAAGACGTGAGATTTTATCCCGGCGAGCGCCGCGTAAGCGCTCATGGCTCCCGCCGCGTTTCCGGCAGACGGGACAGATACTTCTTTTACCCCGAGCTCAAAAGCTCTGGAAATGGCGACACTCATACCCCGGGCTTTAAATGATGTGGTCGGATTTAAACTTTCATCTTTTATGAAAAGATGTTCAACTCCCAATTCACTGCCGAGACGACGCGCATGTAAAAGCGGAGTGAATCCTTCTCCTAACGACAGTATATATTTTTCCGACCGGACCGGAAGTAATTCCTTATATCGCCATAAATCGGGCCGGCGGCTTTCACGAATTTTTGGATTGATTGATTTTCCGGCCGCTTTCAGATCATATCTTGCCAGCAGAGGCTTATGACACCCGGGACACAAATTATAAATTTTATCCGCTGAATACTGCTTTCCGCAATACGCGCATTCCAGATGCGTTAAAAATGACATCTTTTTCCCCTATTTCATCAGACTGACATTTATGGACGACGGATATTCGGATGAATGGTAAATCCGCTGCACGGCTTTTTGAAAATCATCTTCAACGGCCTGATAGATATTGACATACTTCTGCGGATTCCGATCCACCAGGGGAAACCAGCTGCTCTGGATCTGTATCATTATTTTATGCCCTTTTAAAAAAGTATGATTAATATCCGGAGTTTCCCATTTGATTTTTGTAACAGTATTCGGCTGCATCGGTTCGGGTTTCTCAAAACTGTTTCTGTACCGTGAACGCATCACATCACCGCGCACCAGCATCTGGAATCCGCCCATTTTGACATTGCAGCCGCCGGGAACCGTTTCCTTAAGCGTATCGGGGTACACATCAATCAACTTTACAATCCAGTCGCAATCCGTCCCGGATGTGGAAACATAGAGCTCCGGAAACAGCGGCCCGGCAACGGTCACATCTTCCTGCAGAATCTCGCTCTCATAAACCAGCACATCCGGACGCGTGGACGCGAATCGCTGATCTTCGACCATATAGGTCCTGGGCATCCCGGTGGCGATTTCCGCTGTAAATGGCACCGGTTTCGATGGGTTGCTGACATACTCATCATACCTGTTTTTACCTGACTTAGCAGGTTTTTCCATCGAGATGCTTCCCTCTGCCCGCAAATACAATTTTGCCTTTTCCGCGTTTTTCGGCGGCCATGATTCATAGGACCGCCACTGATTCGATCCCGTTTCAAACACCTGAGCTTCCGGGAGATTTATATCCCCCTCTCCTTTCAGATAATGTTTGAAAAAGGGCAGCTCAATATTCTCAATATAATAAGCGCCGGTTTTGCTTCCGAAACAGATATTTCCCAGAGAATCGCCGTCGGACCGCACCCAGCCGCCGTGATACCATGGCCCCATGACAAACACATTATTTGCATCGGGGTTCTTTTTTTCGATCGTTTTGTAGGTATTCAGCGCGCCGAACAGGTTTTCCGCGTCAAACCAGCCGCCGACAACCAGCACCGCCGGTTTTACATGTTCAAAATGGTTGAGTGAACTGCGGGCCTGCCAGAATGCGTCATAATTGGGATGCTCCATAAAGTCATTCCAGAAAGGATGTTCATTCCTGAAATAGAGTTTATTGGTATTCGCCAGCGGGCCCATTTTCAGGAAAAACCGGTATCCGTCAGGTGTTTTATGGTCAAATCTCGGCGGCCAGGATTTTGTCAGACTATCCCGCGGGACATCAAAGACTGCCATAAAATTAAAGGCATGCGGCAGCCAGACCGCGCCGTGATGATGGAAATCGTCTCCGATAAACCAATCGGCTATGGGCGCTTGCGGTGAGACGGCCACTAACGCGGGATGTGATTCATTCAGAGACATGGCCGCGTAAAATCCCGGATAGGAAATTCCCCATAAACCAACCTTTCCGTTATGCCCCGGAATGTTTTTAATCAGCCAGTCGATGGTGTCATGGGTATCGCTGCTTTCATCCACATCATTCGGTGAGCTTTTATCCTTTATATAGGGACGCATATTCTCATAATCCCCTTCCGACATAAATTTTCCGCGCACATCCTGAAAAACAAAAATAAAGCCTTCTTCCGCGAGATGCTTCCATTCCCTGGTATATTTATCCGGGAACCGATTATCTCCGTAAGGAGCCACATCATAAGGGGTGCGGTTGATGAGAATCGGATATTTAACGGATTGGTCTTTCGGAAAGAAAACACTCGTGAACAGTTTCGCGCCGTCTCTCATGGGGATTTGATATTCTTTTTTGGTATAATTTGCTTCTAAAAATTCCGACTCCTGCGCGCAGGCGGATACAACTAAAAGCACAAGTACAAACCACAGCAGCATTGACCGGGCAGTTCTCATGAGAATGCCTCCTGTTTGAAAAGCGATTAAAACCTGAGGAACTAAACACTCTGTCTATAATGATACACGTTCATAATTTATGTGTCAATTCAAATAACTCAGATATTCTGAAAGTATATCTTTTCCGCGAATGGTATCCACCGACAGCCAAATTAAATAACGGTCTTTCGCGAATACAAAATGAGTCTGTCCCATCCCGAAACAGCGGTAGATATTATGACCATCCACATCCATAAATTCCCCCCTGATGAACACGGAATTTTCAGGGGAAATTTTTTCCGCCATTTTCAGGAAATAATAATCAGCGGTGTCTTTTGTGGAATAATGAGTGATATACAGCATGGCCGGAGTTTCACCGCCTTCATAAAAACCGATTTCATTAACCGACGGAGCCACCGCCTGAAAATGAAGATTGTCCACAAAGGCGCGGGCTTCATCCCCGGTCAGTTTTTTTTCGAGTTTGAGTCCGCTGATCTCCGCGGGAATAAGATCCTTTTCCCCCGCGCATGAGAAAAGCAAGGAAATCAGAAGGATCAAAACAATGCCGCCGGTAATCTTATGCATAATTTCTCCGGTACTATTTGTAAACGGGTTATGAATCGGAATTATGGTAACATAATTATAAATGGGATCAAATAAAAGGGGGAAGTGGGAAGTAGGAAGTAGGAATTTAAGAGCGTTAAGAGTGGGAAGGTTAAGAAAAAAGATAAAAGAAAAAAGAAAAAAGAGTAAGAACAGGCGGGGAAGGAATAAGTTAGAAGTAGGAAGTAAGAAGTAAGAACGTTAAGAGTTAAGAGTGTAGGGGCGATCCAATTGGGTCGCCCGGTCACGGATGTCCATTCCTGAAGAAGAGACGCGTGGTGACGATCATTCTACAAAGATTTCATCCCTTCGGGATTGGGGAACGGATTAAATCGTTTATCCCCTGTCCGTATATCATTAGCCTCTTGAAATTTTCATATCGATTGTTTAATATGATAACGTTTCTTATATAGGATTATATTTTTTCTTCAATTTTTGATAACACAGACAGTTGATGATGGTTCAGGCAGAGGACGCTTATGATTTGGATATCATCTCACGCCGGTTTAAAGAAAACAAACGAAGAATGGTTTGGGGTATGTCTTAAAAAGCTCTCCTTCTATTGTATGGAGGCGCGAACTGTTTCCGATGGTTAATTTTTCTAATATTGGAAACAGTTTTTTTTCTAACATTAGAAAAATATTTCTATATTTAGAATAAAAACAATAATTAACATAGACGTCTAATTAATATGTTGGGCAATCAAAGACGTACACACAAAAGGAGAAAAACTATGCCATCATTGAGTAATTACCGTCTATTCATCAGCCATTCTTGGGCATATGGAGATGCATACGATAAGCTCGTATCCTTTTTTAATGAACACCCTAATTTTAAATGGACAAATTACTCTGTTCCTAAAATTGACCCTATACATGATGCCCCAAACCAAACGGCGCTCTACAATGCCATTAAAAATCAGATCTCACCGGTTAACTGTGTTATTATCCTTGCTGGAGTGTATAGCACCTATTCCAAGTGGATTAATAAAGAGATAGAAATTTCCAAGCAGGTGTTTAATAAGTCAATAGTTGCAGTGGAACCTTGGGGATCAGAAAAAACGTCTAAAATAGTCAAAGATAATGCGGATGTAATCGTGAAATGGCAGAGTTCGTCAATAGTCAATGCTATTCGTAATTATTCGATATAGGAGAGACACGATGAGAAAAGCATTAGTTGTTGGAGTGAATTATTATGAACACAGTTCATCGTTGCATGGCTGTGTTGATGATGCTCATGCAGTAAAGGCTGTATTAGAGAGGCATAGTGATGGGTCAATAAACTTTGACGTCCAACTTTTTACAGGGACAGGATCATCTGATACCGTAACCAGAAGTCAAATCAAAGATTATATAGGAAAACTTTTTTTTGATGATAGCGAAATAGCTCTTTTTTACTTTGCAGGTCATGGCCATATTGAATCAGCTGGTGGGTATTTGTTAGCAAGTGATTCTCGAAGAGGAGATGAAGGAATTTCACTTACAGAAATTTTATCTCTGGCAAATGATTCAAAAGCGAGAAACAAAATTATTATTTTAGATAGTTGCCATTCTGGCATTGCGGGAACTCCACCTAATTCTGCCAGCAATTCTGTACTTGCAGAAGGCATCACAATTTTAACTGCTTCAACGAAAGATCAATATGCTACAGAATTGAATGGACGAGGTGTGTTTACAACTTTGCTCGTTGATGCGTTAAACGGTGTAGCAGCTAATCTTTTAGGCGATGTTACTCCAGGCAGTATTTACGCATATATTGATCAGTCTTTGGGAGCCTGGGAGCAAAGACCCGTATTTAAAACAAATGTAAAAAGTTTTGTTTCGTTGCGAAAGGTTCAACCCAGTGTTCAATTAGACGACCTGAGAAGAATTTTAGAGTTTTTTCCTGATGCAGGATACCAATTTGCCCTTGACCCAACCTTTGAGCCTGAAATGAAAGGTCGTAGCAAAGATATGCCTGATCCGAATCTAGAAAACACACGAATATTCGCTATATTACAAAAACTTAATCGTGTTAATTTGGTTGTTCCTGTAGATGTTCCGCATATGTGGAACGCTGCAATGGAAAGCAAAGCCTGTAGATTGACTGTACTTGGAGAGCATTACAGAAGGTTAGTCAAACGTGGCAGGATATGAATTTAGGTTTGCCCAACAGAAAAATGGAGCTGCCCACAAAAGCCGAGCCGATTTGTCGTGAATTTAAAGAATTAGGCGGCTTTTGTGTCAGCTCATTTAGGCGTTAGAGCTCGTGAATAAATTAATTGTAAATATTGCTCGTTAAAACGAATGCCGTTGCATCATTTTTAGAAGTGAATTTATACTTGGGCAAATATCCGAACAGTCTTATTTCGTAAAAAGCGTAACGAGCACTAAGTAGCATCACAGTCGTTATCGAGACAATGTAGTAATTAATATATATTACTCAAGAGCTAAGCTTGGAGATTAAGCCAAAATGAAAACACCACAAGAGTCACAATCAAAAGATTTTATTAATGATAGTACACGTGAACACCTCATTGATAAGTGGATATGTGGCGACGTTACCAATATTCCCTTGCGGAATAAGCTCTTTATCAGACTAATTGCCAAGGACCGTAAGTTTCAGAAGGTCGATTTTACATATTCTATTTTTGATGCATCATACCTGAGAGAGTGCAAGTTCGATTCCTGCAACTTTACAGGTTGTCGTTTTGTCGGAACAAATTTTCATGGCTCCAAGTTTTCTGGTTGTAATTTCGACTATGCAACATTCGAGAAAACTATAATTGATCCAGTAATTTTAGATACTGAGTGCCCTGCCTTTGAAAACCTAAAAATGCGATTTGCACGTAGTTTACGCGTCAACTTTCAACAGTTAGGCGATGCAAATGGGGTTAACAAAGCAATTGCCGTAGAACTTGATGCAAAGAAGATACATCTTTGGAAATCTTGGAATTCTAACGACCGATACTATCGCGAAAAATATCAGAGTTGGGAAAGGATTCATGCCTTTTTTCGATGGGGAAGTTTTAAATCATTGGATTTCATCTGGGGTAATGGTGAAAATCCATTTAAGCTATTGCGATTTGTACTAATTATTTTACTTCTTATTAGTATCGGCGACACTATAGCTTATAGGGATCCTGGACTGATAAATAGCTATCTGATATCTTTTTTGAAATCTCCGGAAATATTTCTTGGTGTACTAAAGCCTTCGACATATCCAAATTCAATTTTGGCTTTAATTACCTTAATTAAGTTAATAATGCTTAGTTTCTTTTTATCAATTTTAATTAAACGTTTCAATCGTAGGTAGTTATGCAAATATACGCGTTCGGCTCAATCTGTCGTGGCCAAATCAACTTCGATTCCGATATTGACTTACTTGCGGTTGTTGAAGGACGTGACTCTAAATTTGATCCCGAAGTTTTTTCAATCTATTCTCGAAAAAGACTTGCAGAGCTATGGGAAAGAGGAAATCCTTTTGCTTGGCACCTTGCACTAGAATCCGTTATTCTTTTTTCTTCTGACGGCACCAACTATTTTAAAGAACTCGGAGAACCCGGCCCATACAATAATATGGTTGAAGATTGCCAGAAGTTCTTTGCGATTTTTAATGATGCATCTGCACGGCTTCAGTCTTCTCGCGATTCAGCAGTTTTTGAATTGTCAATTGTTTTCCTGGCAATCCGAAACATTGCATCCTGTTATTCACTTGGCACCGCTGAAAAACCCGACTTTTCAAGGGACTCCGCTCTTCAATTAAATGACATTCCACTTACAATTGATGAAAAAATATATGAAGTATTGTCACGATCAAGAACACTTAGTACTCGTGGAAAAGGAGTTATACCAACAACAGAAACTATTAATTACGCCATAAAGATTTTACCTAAAATTGAAGAGTGGATGTCCAACCTAATTCAGGAGGCAGAAAAGTATGTCTGAGTTTCAAGATAGGATCTCCTTTCAAAGAAAAGTCATCGATCTCGTTAATTCCAGTTCTTGGAGAGAACCGTTAATGGGGCTTTCTAGAAAATCCATAGAACGTTGGCTTGCCCAAAACAGTCTTACGAGTGAAACTGATTTGGGGCAAATTTTAGAAAAAATAGGCGCAAAATTGTTTTTTCTTGCAAACAGGAGCCAAGTACAAATAACTGACGAGAATAAAAATGCATTTGATGAAATAACTGAATTGGTTACAAATTTAGAGAAACTATTGAGTAACAGGAATGTAGGAATTTCATAACGTAAAAAGCCACTCTTTCCTAATAAGATTCTTTGTTTAAATTTCTTAGTCAAAATTGCTCTTTCTCAAAAGATGATGAAGCAATAGGATGCAGTAATAAACCGATAATCACTTGAATATTGCGCATAACAAATCGTTTAAGCCACCGGATCACGCGCTAATTCAATTTTGAAAAGTGAGTTGCTATCGGGTGAGCATGGGCCGGCGGCTTAGCTCGGCCTCTCCCGGTATTTTCTGCGCGTTCCTTTTAGCTTGAATCCCCATTTTCATTTAATCTTTTAATTCCTTAAATTTGTGACTGATATTACTTGCTTTACACGGAAAGATACTAAATTATATTCGTAAAATTCATTATCCGGAAGTGACTATGAAACCAGTGCTTCTTTTCTCTTTTGTCTTTTTTCTTTTATCCTCTGCTTTTGCCCAAACCGCCAAAATGTCTGTAAGTGGTAAACCGTACAAATCTTCTTCTGAGTTTTCAGGTGTGAGCGATGGTAACGGACGCCTATGCGCAATGCTTAAAATTATATCTGATATGGACGGATTCAGCTACGATTCTAACAACGGTATCGTTAAAGTAGTCGATAAGCCCGGCGAAGACCGTGTGTACGTATCGCCCGATGAAAGGGTATTAAAAATATTTAAAAGCGGTTACGAACCGCTGCAGATAATTCTCTCTGAATACGGAATACAGCTAAATCCAAAAGAAGTGTGGCAAATAAAAATAACCGGCCAGGCAAAAACAGGCGATCTGCTTCCTGTCACCGTCTTTGCGCAGCCACAGGACGCCATTCTAGAGGTCGATGGACAGGCCGCAATCTCCGGACAAACTGTAAAGCTGAGCAAAGGCAGCCATAAACTGCGCATCAGTAAAGAGGGATTTAAATCCAGGGAGGAAAACATTTCCGTTTCGGAGCAGAACGTTGTTTTTAATTTTAGCTTAAAGGAAGTCGAGCTGCAGCAGGTAGTAATAAAATCAGTTCCTTCCGAAGCGCGTGTTTATGTGAATAGTGTTGATGAAGGGGTTACCGACCGCGGTCTGTTTAAGTTTCCCGGACAGTACCAGTTAAAACTATCAAAAACCGGATATGTGGAAATAAACGAAACTATTACAGTGACCGAGGGTCCTTCGGCAGGCTCAGGACAGGCTTCGAATACATTCAGTTATAATCTGACTAAAAACAGCGGTTTACTGCAATTAGCCGTCACGCCAACAAACGCATCGGTTTTAATAAACAAAAAAGACTATTCCAACCGTTCCGCTATTGAACTGGCGCCGGGTATGTACAAAATTGAAATATCTCAAAACGGCTATAACCCGGAAAGCGAAACCATCACCATGGAACGCGGCCAAACCTTACTCAAGACATACAACCTGGTTGCCAAAACCGGCAAGCTGCAATTTAATATACAGCCCTTAACCGCCAATGTCACATTAAAACAAAATGGGCGCGCCGTACAGAGCTGGACAGGAATGAAATTGCTGGACCTGCAGGTAGGAAGTTATGAACTGGAATGCGCTGCCTCCGGTTATGGCGCGGAAACAAAAATCATAATGATTGAAGAGCAGCAAACAGCGATCGCGGATATAAAACTTAGCAGGGGCGGCAGTTCAGGAACCGGCCAATCCGGCGGCGCGGGCACAATGACGGATATAGACGGCAATGTGTACAAAACTGTAAAAATAGGCAAGCAGGTATGGATGGCCGGGAATCTAAAAGTGACCCGTTACCGCAACGGCGATCCCATTCCAAATGTTACGGGTAAAGATGAATGGAAAAATCTTAGCGGCGGGGCATACTGTAATTATGATAATAATCCAAATAACGTCAATACCTGCGGCCGGTTATATAACGGGTTTGCGGTAAACGACCGCCGCAATATAGCCCCTGCCGGCTGGCACGTGCCAACCGATGAAGAATGGAAACAACTTGAAAAACATCTTGGAATGAGCCAAAGTGATGCAAATGAAACGGGCTGGCGCGGCAGCGATGAAGGCGGCAAAATGAAAGAACACGGAACCGCGCACTGGCGCAACCCAAACAAAGGCGCAACCAATTCCGGCGGCTTTACGGCCCTTCCGGGCGGTTATCGTTACCTCGATGGGACATTCTCCAGTATTGGTGGCTACAGCTACTGGTGGTCCTCAACTGAGTCTGTTTCCGGCGCCTGGAACCGTAGCCTGGGTTACAATTATTCAGGCGTCAGCCGCTACGACGGCGATGAAAGACGCGGCTTTAGTGTTCGTTGTGTTAGGGATTGACTATCCGCCGGGAGGCGGACGAGCGAAGCTTGTTTGTCTATTTGACTATTTTAAAAATTATGACTTAACACCTATTCAACTGAGATATATAAAATTATGAACACAATTAATCGCAATAAAAGGGTATTGTCGCGGAATGGCGTGGTGTTGATCATTCTACAAAAATTTCATCCCTCCGGGATTGGGCTTAATGTATAAATTGAAATCCCGGGATTGGGGAACGGATTAAATCGTTTGTTTAAATATCCGTATATTATTAGCCTCTTGAAATTTTCATTCCTATTGTTTAAAATGATAACGTTTCTTATATAGGACTTTGTTTTTTTCTTCAATCAATGAAAACGCAGACAGTTGATTTTGTAAAAGATCGGTATCGGGTCAAATTTGTGATCTATGATAAAAACCGTGAAGTGAAACCAAAAAACTAATAAATATAGTCTGTTATTTATTCAATATTCCAAAATATATATAGCAACATCATAAGTGGAAAAATCATCAAAAATAGTAATAATTAACATAAATCATAGTGTAAAGCTGAATCCTGCAGGGCCGTCAATTCGTCTGCCAGAAATTAAAATATATTTTCAAAGAATTTGATCCCAAATATTTGAATAAGTGATTACGATGTGAAATTTTTAGAAAGGATTTAAAATGGCTTTAATTGAATGTTATGAATGTGGAAAGGCAATTAGCAAATCTGCTAAAACCTGCCCTCATTGTGGTGCGAAGAATAAAAAACATACCAGAGCAAAATCTTGGATAATTATACTTGTGTTTATTTTATTTGGAATTTTAATTCTTTCTAACATCGGTAATGGCCCCCAAAAGACACCGGAGAAATTATCAAACAGTGCGGCGCAAATTGAACTTCTAAATGGTTTAATTAATGACGGTTTTTTACAAATTGAAGCACATTATAATAAAGCGTATATTGATCCAAAAGTATGGAATAGCATTGACGTAAATGTTAAAGAAAATTTATCGAGGGGGCTGGCAATATATTGCGGGAACAAGAAAGGTACACATTTATATTGGGTTGATATTTATGATAAAATATCTGGCAAAAAAATAGCCAAATATAGTAATTCCTGGGGATTTAAGGTTTACTAATTTCAGTTGAACTTTATTAATAATATGGGATGGTTGTTTTATAACATTCCAATTAAGCTATCCGCCAATCTTATTCATGCGTATAAATTTGAATAAGGCTTGTCTGTCTTTGTTATTGATAAAATGTCTTCACTTACTTTGAAAATTTTACAAACAGATCAATCTAAAAATAATCTTTTTAAAGGAACAGAAATTATTTAATAAAATTCAAGTTGAATAAGAACAATATATATTCATAGAAATTGGAGATATTAATAAAAGGAAAACCACATGGATAAAGTGAAATTAGAAATTCCTAATGCCCCTGAAAAATCAAAATGGTGGAGATGATTATTAGGTTGGTTGATTGACACACTACTTATTATGTTTCTTTCTTCTTAATTGCTGTAATAAACTGAATTCCGCAGATGCTGGAAATATTATTTTTTCTCTTATATCTTGCCTATTGCATACTACTCGAAGGAGTTTTTTATAGAACTATTGGAAAGTTTATTACTGGAACTATAGTGTTAAGCACCAAAACTTATGAAAAGCCTTCCTTTGGACAAATATTTCGTAGATCATTTTCTAGACTAATTCCATTTGAAGCACTTTCATTTATTTCAGAAAAACCGTGGGGTTGGCATGACTCTATTTCTGATACTATGGTTACAACTACAAAATCAAGCCTTATTAATAAGCAAAGAATAACTGAACTAAGTAATGCCTATTTGAATTTCTTTAAATCGAAAATATTAAAATTACTGAGCATAAATAAAGGCATTTTTCGACTTATTATTACTCTTAGTATTTTAATACCATTAATTATTTCAATTATTGCTGCAAATATTGCAAGATATTCAGATGGAGAAACTTTTTTCGAAGTACTCTTTTTTACAGTTTTTTCATATTGGGCATTTGTATTTGTAGGGTTATGGATTTATGAGGGATTCGAAGAGAACAAATAACACTGGAAACCATCATATAAGAAGTAATGTATTTCGAGAATTATCATCCCAATTATATTTTATCTGGCTTGTAATTCATTGTTCAGAATTGCAGAAGAAATCACGAATTTATTTTATTAGGAAACCTGTCCAGTATATTAGATTTTCGTATGTTTCGATCGTTTGAAATGCAAACGATTTTTTCTTAAGGCTTGGTTGAATGGAATTGGATTAATTGAATTAGGAAGAAAGAAAGATAAAACAAACAAATAAAGAGACACAGTAAAGATGTGATGATTTAAAATATACAATCCTTGTCACTAATAAAGCACTAATGTAGTCGATATAGTTTTATATATTGCAATATTCTATTTAAAACCACAACAGGGAACCTTTTGTGCTAACCCGCCACGGTGATGACCACATTGCCTTTTTTATGCCCTTTGTCCACGTACCTGTGCGCCTCGACGATATTCGCGAAATCATAGCGTTTGTCAATGACCGGTTTTATCTTTCCCGCCTCCATAAGTTCTTTCAGGAGTATGAGATCTTTGGTTCTTTCCTTTGGCGGTCTCAAACCGGTAGCGGCGATCTTTGCCTTTTTACCGCCGGTCACGGATGTCCATAAAACCGGAGGCATAATCCCCAGTCCAACACCGGCTTCAAGAAAGATGCCGTTTTCTGTAAGTGATTTTTTAGCATGTGTAAACGATATTTTTCCTACCGTATCAAAGATGATATCGTACGTCCGGCCATTCCCGGTAAAATCCTGCTTTGTATAGTCGATGGCCTCTCC
>JACDJC010001155.1_pt1 | contig 24526 bp, 52 predicted proteins | sample 7454191 | NCBI WGS metagenome assembly JACDJC01 (sample SAMN14253291, study PRJNA609438) | sludge metagenome | isolation source: sludge after 25d culture with pyrite and EDTA | collected 2018-12-20 | reverse complement strand
CGAGTGGTGCGGCACGCTGTGCTGCGCCAACCACGGGTGGGTCCAGGTGTGCGAGCACTTCGGCATGAGCGAGGACGAGTGGGTCGCGATCGAGTTCGATGACGAGCCTCCGACGATCTGGTGGCACTCGCAGACGGACTCGATCGCGTTCTACGGGACAGCCGCCGAGGCCGTCATGTCTCCCGAGATGGAGGCGCGCATGGACGCCCTCTACGAGTCCTCGGGCGGTGACGAGGATGTCGTCGCAGAGTGGATGATCGAGCACCAGGACGAGATGGACGCCGACGAGCTGATCGAGCGCACCACCAAGCTCGTGAACCTGGTCGACACGCTCGCGCTCAACTGGTCGGGCGGCATGGAGAAGATGCGTCAGGCCGTCGAGGTGCTGCGCTCGGTTGGGCTGATCGTCACCGAGCCGCTGGACCCCAACCACCGCATCGTTGTGCATCCGCGTGAGACGCCGATGCTGGTGCATGCCCGCCCCGACGACGGGCGCATCGCGCTGTGGTTCGACACCGACGCGCGCGCCGCGACCCGGATGCCCAACGCGGTGCTGACCCGGAAGGACGCGCAGGAGCTGATCGCCCACCTGCGCGCGGCGCTCGGCGAAGCGCCCTGAGACAGACGCGCGGGGCCGTCGAGGGTGGCAAACCCGACGACCCCGCGCCTTGCTTGTGCCTCGCGGAAGACACGTTGATGGAGCGTAACAGTGAGCATCGGAGATAACAGCAGGGACGCGGCGGAGGCCGCGCTCCGTGCGGTCTACGGGTTCGTCGGCGACGACGAGCTGATCGAGATCGGTCTCAAGCGTGCCGCTGCCCACGGCTCCGGCTGGCAGTCCGTCTTCTCGCCGCTGGACGATCTGATCTCTGGCGGGCTGACCTTCGTGCAGTCCGCGTCGCGCGAGGGCGCGGACGTCTACATCGGGGCCTGCACCATCGTCGGCGGCGCGCCCGAGCGGGGCCGTGGCAACGCCGCTGTGCGCGGACGCGCAGGAGCCCTCTGGGTGGACCTGGACGCCCGTGCGCCGGGTCGTGACGGCCCGCAGTACTTCGAGACCCCAGAGGTCGCTCTGGAGGTTCTGGACGCCGTCCTGGAGCGCGTGGGGCTGCCTGGCGCGGCCGACGTCGTCGTGCACTCCGGCTGGGGCGTGCAGGGCTGGATCAGGCTCGCCGAGCCGGTCGACGCGCGGGTGGCCTCGCGCTGGACGCGAGCGCTGATCTCGGAGATCCGGAACGGCCCGGAGTGCAACGGCGGCAAGCAGGTCGACCGCGTCTGGGACGTCACGCGCGTCCTGCGGTTCCCGGGCGCAGGAACGTACAACTGGCGTGGCGGCGAGTACTACGAGGTGCCGGTCGGCGTCCTCCGGCTCCCTGCGCTGGAAGCCCCCGGCATCGAGCTCGACAAGATCACTTCCGCGCTCGGTGCCGGTGACGCCGCCGAGCAGGCGCGCTTCGTCTCGACCGTCGGGATGGCCTTCGCGCCCGGCTCGGGAACCGGCGCGCTGCTCGATCTGGAAGCGATCTTCGACCGCGTCTGCTGGTCCGACGTCCTGGTGCCGTTCGGCTGGACGAAGGTCGGCGGGAACGTCGAGATGGGGCAGCCCGGCGAGATGGAGGTCTGGCTCCGGCCGGGCAAGACGGCGCACGGCGGTGATCGTTCTGCGGTCGTCTACGGCGACGCGCCGGGCGTCCTCGTCGTCCACTCGGACTCGGCCGCGACAGGACTGCCAGGATGGTGGGAGACTCGCTCGCTCGGTGGTCGCGAGGAAGGTGGATCACGGCGGGCCAACACGCGCTGGCGCACCTTCATGCGGCTGCACGCACAGGCGATCGGACTGCTCGGTCCGGGGGGAACGGGGGACGAGGATGCCGCTGAGCGGGAGGTCCGCACGATGGCCCTTGCTATCGCGCGAGGACGTGGGACAGTCGAGGGTCCGGACTGGCCGGTCAGCATCGTCGCGGCGTTGCAGGACGACGGCCGGATCGTGAACGCATGGGTCGAGAAGTACCAGACGGAGTCCAGCGCGGAGCTCGTGGACACCGTCACGGCAGAGTCGATGTGGTGGTAGGGGTGGCGGCGCGATGACGGATGGAACGACCCTGGCGACAGTGCTGGGGCACTACGCGGAGCGGTACGCGATCACGCGTTCATGGGCCGTCCTCCCGGTGCACCGGATGGTCCGCACCGTGCGTCCCGACGGCGTCGTCATGGCCTGCTCCTGCGCCGACGACGAGTGCCCCTCACCCGGCAAGCACGCCGCGCTCGACATCGACAGCTCCTACATCGCCTCGGACTTCGAGCCCGGCAGCCGCGTCGATGCGGACGGCGGCTGGGGCGAGCGCAACATCGCGGTGGCGTGCGGATCCCGCTCGGGCGTCGTCGCGTTCAACATCCAGTCCGGCGTCGGCGAGGAGTCGTGGAAGCGGCTCATCGAGAACGAAGTCGGCGGCGACATGGGCATGGTCGGCACGCTGGCGATCGCCACGGGCGGCGGTGGCCGGATCATGCTCTACGCCTCGCCGTACGGTCTGGTGATCGACGCGAACCGGCTGGAGCTGGAGGACTACCCGGGCGTCTCCGCGCTCGGTGACGGCGCGTACGTGATCCTCCCACCGAGCACGCACCCGTCTGGCCCGGAGTACAAGTTCGACCACGGCATGGACCCGAAGTCGCCGATGGTCGACCTCCCGTCCGGACTGCTCATCAAGCTGGTCGAGGAGGGCACGCTCGCGGCGCTCGCCGGAGCCGGTGGCCTGGCCTCGCTGGTCGACAACGACGACCCGTTCATCGCAGGGCGCGCGACGCGCTCGCTGTCCGACCTCGGCAACGCGCGCCGACTGGTGGACCACAACCCGACGATCATGGCCTACACCGAGGGCCTGGGCTGGCGCGCGTGGCTCAACTACCGGTGGACCGAGCGGTTGGTCGAGACGGGCTGGATCCGCAACCGCGCCGAGGAGCTCCCGAAGATCATCGCCGACGAGCGCCGCAGGCTGGAGGCCAAGCGCATCGCGAAGCCCGAGGCCGAGATGACGCAGGACGAGAAGACTTCGGCCGACCTGCTGGAGAAGCGCATCAAGTCGTTGCGCGCCCACGAGCAGACCTCGCGCTCGGACGCGAAGATCAACGCCGCCGTACGCCGCGCGCAGTCCGACCCGCGCATCCTGCGCGCCCCGGAGACGTGGGACCGCGACCCGCTGCTGTTCGGTGTCCCCAACGGCGTCATCGACCTGGAGACCGGCGCGCTGCGCCCGATGGAACGCGGGCTCTGGATCAGCAAGTACGGCAACATCGCGTACGAGCCCGAGGCGTCGAAGCGCACGACCTGCCCGGAGTTCTGGGACTTCATCGGGTTCATCACGTCCAACGACGAGGAGTACGCCGAGTACCTCCAGCACTGGGCCGGGTACTCGCTCACCGGGTCGATGCGCGAGAAGGCGCTCATCTTCTGCCAGGGCGTGGGCAACACCGGCAAGACGACCTTCGCCGATGCGATGCTCGGCATCACCGGGGACTACGGGCTCACCGTCGACAACCGGCTCGTCAGCAAGGAGGACAGGTCCGGCAACATCGAGACCTCGACCACGATGCTGATCGGCAAGCGCTTCGCCGTCGCACCCGACATCCCGACCAACGACTTCAACGCCGACTTCCTCAAGAAGATCGCGGGTGGCGACGAGCTCACCGGCCGTCGCATGCAGCAGAACTCGATCTCGTTCATCTCGCCCGCGAAGCTCTGGATCTTCTCCAACCACTTCCCGAACATCCGCGACAAGCAGCTCATGGAGCGCATGCGCGTCCTGCCGTTCTCCAACCAGTCCACCGACCGCAACCGCAGCCGCTCGCTGTGGACCAAGCCCGAGACGTGGGTCGACGGGATCGGCGGCGTCGGAGCGAACCACATGATGCGCGCGATGCTGGACTGGGCCGTCGTCGGTGCACGCAAGAACCTGGCGCTCGGCGCGATGCCCGCGTGCGCGGTAGCCGAGAAGGCGAAGGCGGAGTACGAAACGACAGGAGATGCGATTTTCCCGTTTGTGCGGGAGCGGTGCCGTGTCGGCGAGGAGCTCTCGATCGAGCTCAACGCGCTCTACCGCGAGTACGACGCGTGGATCATGGAGACGAAGTTCTCCCGCAGCACCGCGTCGCGCGGGGCGTTCCACAACATGCTGGCCGAGCGCGGGTTCCCGGTGACCACCGGGATCGACGGCGTCCAGATGGTCGCAGGCATCACGGTCAAGCCGACGGCTCTCCCCGCGTACCTGCGACCGGCCGGACTCGCCTGATCAGCCCTTCATCGCGGCGGTGCGGGTGTCCTCGATGACCTCGGGACCCGGACCCTCCCAGTAGACGCCGCCGCTGATGCGGTCGACCTCGATACCGGTGGTGTCCTCACCGAAGCGGAGGACGACGCGCTTGACACCGCGACCGGTGCCACCCGCCTTGCGGATCTCCTTCTCCGCATCGGGCATGGTGCGAGCGATGGCCCAGCAGTTGTTGCTGGTGATGATGACGTACGTGGGGTGCTTCTCCGTGGTTTCCACGGCGACCTCCTCGGGTCAGATCCCTTGTCCCTCAAGGGTTCTCATGGAAACCATTATATCACACTCGTCAATACCACTACTGGCGCAAGGGATTTGGGGAGTGGGCTGGGCGCAGGTCTGCCTAGGCGTTGGAGGGCCATCATGAGCAGCCTTGGCCGAGAGGAGTTATCCCCATGGTTCGGTCCGGCTTTGACGCCCAACCCACTGGTCTATGCGCTCCCGAGATCCGGGAGCGGTCTGATCGTATCGACCCATTCCTCGGAAACCGCAGGATCGAACGCGAGGAAGAGCTGCGGCGGGTCCTCCTCGATCCACTTCATGGACACCTCGCCACGGGAAGACCAGGACAGCGTGCGCAGTCCTTCGGCGAACGTGTCGATCGACTCGCGCGCGATATCCGAGTCGACCGCGATGGACTTGAAGGTCTTCGTCACGTCGTGGACGACCCCGTCCTCCGTCGTGATGTACGTGCTGAACACGGACTCGGCCATGGGGACCTCAGAAGGGTGGCGGGGGGACGGGGACGTAGTCGGGGCGGGCCTTGCGGTACGGCACACCGGCCGCTGCGGCGTCGAGCTGGTCGGCGCGTGTCATCCGCTGCTTGGCGACGATCGGCTCGTCAGGGAGCTCGAACTGCTCGACCAGCGGAGGCTCCTCCGGCAGGTCGACGCCGTCCAGGATGCCGGACGCCTTGATCTCCTCGATGAGCGGCTCGATGCGCCTGCGCTTGGACACCAGGCCGGTGGTCGCCGCTGGCGTGACCCCGCGCTTCTCGCACTCCTCGACGTAGATGTCCCGGTACTCCTCGGGGAACATCTCGATGAGCCGACGCATGGCCGCGTTGCGCGAGATGTTCTGCGCGCGGATCTGCATCTTCTTGCGGGCCGAGTACGCCATGGCTCAAGCCTAGGTGAGGACGACGATCAGGCCCAGGAAGACGACCGTCATGGAGACCACGGACATCGTGACGACCAGGGGATGAGGCCGGTTCTCGAACCCGCCGAGGACGGCGATGGTGAGGAGCATCAGCACCCACCACACGCCGAGCAGGACGCTGTACAGGACCCAGTTCATGAAGCGCGCTCCAACCATAAGCTCGTGCGGACGGCGACAGGGTAGCGCGTTTTCCGATTCGGTAGCAGGCACTGCCGGAGCTTCGACCGTTTACTTCTCAACCACCCATGAGCGTGGTAGTCTTCCGGCATTGGATCAATCTGGCCGTGTCGAAAGATTTGACAGGCTATCACGAGTGCTGTATTGTTGCGCTCAGTTGATACCGACCCACTAGGAGGGGCCGTGGCACCCAGGAAGAACCCGCGCGGAGTGGTCATCGAGATGATCCTCCCGGCGCGGATCGCAGGCGACACTCCGCGCGCGCTGCGCCAGCTCGTCATCTTCGACGGGACCGTGCTTGAGCGCGCCACCACCAAGGCCGCGCCGACCAAGCACTGGCGCGCGACCCACTACGGCAAGGGGCGCATCGACGCCCTCGACGTCATGAACCCGTCGTCCTGGCTCGGCCGCTGGATCAACGACCACGCCGAGGGCGGGTACGAGCTCTACGGCAAGCCGTTCCTGGTCGAGGTCAACAGCGCCGAGAAGGCCGAGATCGAGGCGGGCAACATGCCTCGCGCGCTCGTCCTCCGTCTCGGCAAGTCCCGTGACGAGATCGGCCTCGTCACCGACCCGTGGAAGGCGTGATCCCCATGCTGGACAAGAAGGTGATCGCCGACGCGATCGGTGCTTGGGCTGCCAACGATCCCTCGTGGATCGCCGCGATGCCGAAGGCTGCTCTGGCCCGGCGTCCCCGTGCGGCTGCGGCCGACCCCGACGTCCCGGACGACGCCCCCGAGGACACCCCTGTGCCCGCCGTGGCTGCGCCGACTGTCCTGGTCGCGTCCCCGCGCGGCGACGTGGTCCACGTCGGCGACGTGCTGATCCGGCCCAACGGCCAGCCCTACGTCGCCCGGTGCGTGCGAGGGAAGCTCTCCGACGTGGAGTGGCTGCGATCGCTGCTCGCCAACGACATGCCGATCCTGCTCTACGGCCCTCCCGGCACCGGCAAGACGGCGCTGATCGAGGTCGCCTACGAGGGCGGTGCCTACACGGTCATGGGCTCGGACGACACCGAGCGCGCCGACTTCGAGGGCTCCTACGTCCAGACGGCCGACGGCAACTTCATCTGGGTCGACGGCCCGCTCATCCACGCGATGGAGGAGGGCGTCCCGCTGTTCGTGGACGAGATCGGTCTGATCTCCCCGAAGGTGCTCTCGCTGCTCTACGCCGCGATGGACGGTCGCCAGGAGATCCGCATCACCGCGAACCCCGAGCGCGGCATCGTCAAGGCCAAGCCCGGCTTCATGGTCGTGGCCGCGACCAACCCGCACGCGCCCGGCGTCCGGCTCTCCGAGGCTCTGCTGTCCCGTTTCGTGGCGCAGGCCGAGATGAACACCGACTGGAACGTGGCGCGCCACCTGGGTCTGGACGACACCGTCGCCTCGGCCCTTGAGAACCTCGACCGCAAGCGGCTCGCTGGTGAGATCGCTGGCAGCCCGCAGATGCGCGAGGCGCTGGGCTTCATCAAGACGGCGGCGGTGTTCGGTCAGGAGCTGGCTCTCGCCAACCTGGTGGCGGCGTCGCAGGAGAACGACCGCGACGTGATCGCGGACGTGCTGTCCCGAGCGACGGGCGAGAAGGTCTCTCCCCTGGCGCTCGACTGAGACCGCAGACCGGGCGTTGTCCTAGCAGCGCCCGGTCTGTGCTATACTCGTGACAACGACGACCCGACGCAGGAGGAAATCATGGGACACCTGGCCTTCACGAAGGAGGGCAAGGTCCGACAGGGCACGCCCGACGCTTGGCTCCCGGTCGCCGCGCAGATCGCGCGGTTCGCCCGCAAGCTCTCCGGCCGTGGCGACATCGTCGCCAACGTCGGCCCGGGTGTGGGCGGGCAGTACGCCACCGCGTGCTGGTCCCACTACCTGGCCGACCTCGACGTCAACACCGAGACCTGCCTGCCCGGCTACACGCCGGACCGCGTCAACTTCGAGGACCCCGTGTTCCGGCTCGGTGCCCTGCCCTTCGTCGGCGCGGTGACCCACGAGGCTGCGCACGCCGCGTGGACGGCGTGGACCCCGTACGACCTGGGCCTGCGTGCCAAGGCCGGGAGCGAGCCGTGGAACCGCGCGACGATCGAGGTCGTCGTCGCTCTTGAGGAGTCGCGCATCGAGCGGCTGGCCGTGATGAAGCACCCGGAGAACCGCGACGCGCTCGCGCAGTGCGCGCTGTCCATCGTGCTCCGCGACTTCAAGGTCAACAACACCCTGTACGGCGCGTCGCTCTCGCTCGCGCTGACGGCGGGACGCTACCCGATCCTCAGCGTCGATGAGATCGACCGGTTCCGCTCGCTGGTCGAGCCGCACCTGCCGCTCGGTCTCATGGCGCGCCTTGAGGCGCTGATCCGCGAGTACCACGCGATGCCGGTCCGCATGGCGAAGGGCGGCGATCCGATGACGGACGCCGACTACGCGCGGATGTACGACATCGCCTCCCGCTGGCTGATCGCGATCCGCGAGACCGCCACCGAGCTTGAGGCCGCGCGCAAGCGCGAGGAGGCCCGCGAGGCTGCCCGCGCGGAGCGCGAGCGCGCTGCTGCCGAGGCTGCTGCCGAGGACGAGGACGAGGACGAGCCGGAGACCGACGACACCGACGACGAGCCTGCCGAGGACGTCGACTCCGAGGACGAGCCCGAGGACGAGGACGTGCCGTCCGAGGACGACGCGGACGAGGAGTCCGAGCCCACCGAGGACGAGGCTCCCGAGGCCGACGACCCGGCTGAGCCCGCGCCTGCCGACGAGGGCGACGAGGATGAGGACGGCGAGGACGAGGGTGCCTCCGAGCCCGCCGAGACCGGCGACCCCTCCGAGGACGCGGACGACGACGCCGAGGCTGTCGAGGCCGACGACGAGTACGACGAAGAGTCCGAGGTCGCGGGGGCTGAGCGCCCGTCCGAGGACATGGAGTCGGGCTCGGCCCCGGAGGCGTCCACGGCGGGCGAGAGCGGCCCGGAGAGCGACGACACCGACGTCGTGGACTACTCGGACGAGGACGACGACGAGGGCGCTCCTGAGCCCTCTGAGGACGTCGAGGACGAGGACAGCGACGCGGACAGCGACGAGGACAGCGACGAGGACGAGAACGCCCCCGAGGACGGTTCCGACGCAGGTCAGGACGATCTCGATCTGGGCAACGAGGAGGACACCGACGAGGCCCCGCCGACCGCTGCTGGGCGCGAGTACGACGACGAGCCGACCGGTCCCGTCGAGCCCACGGGCGACCTCGATGACAACTCCGACATCGACCACCGGTACGACGAGGAGGGCGACGAGGACTACGACGTCGACCTCCCGGACCGCGACGTGCGCCAGCCCCAGCCCGACCTCCGCTCCGGCATCCCGGGCGAGGACGAGGAGGGCCAGATCGTCGTGGTGATCGTCTTCGATGAGGACGAGGACGCCCCCGAGGAGCCCGAGACCGGCGAGGGCGACAGCCTGGCCGACGACATCCGGTCGGCGGCTGGCGAGGCTGCCATGGACCGCGAGGCCGACGCTCTGGACGAGCGGGCCGAGCAGGTCGCCGAGCGCAAGATCGCCGACCGCGCGGCCGACGGCGAGCGCCACGCGATGTCGGCCGCTGCCATGGCCGAGCAGCACGGGGAGTCCTCCCACGGGTTCTCCACCTTCTGCGACTCGCACCGCATGGCGGCGCGCGACCCCAAGCCGGGCGAGCGCATCGCGGCCAACCGTCTCGCTGGGATGCTTGAGCGGATCACCTTCCACGACCGCGCGGTCAAGAAGGTCGACCGGCTGGTGCCGGGCGGCAAGCTCCGTCCGCGCGCGGCGGTGGCGAAGGCTGCCGACCGCTCCCGTGGCGGGCGCGCCGAGATCCCGGTGTGGCGGGCGAAGGAGCGTCGGCACACCGCCGAGACCCCGGTGACGATCGGCATCATGACCGACGTCTCCGGCTCGATGGGTGGCAACGTGGAGCCCAGCGCGGTGCTGACCTACGTGCTGTCGCAGGCCGTCAGCCAGATCGACGGCAAGGTCGCGACGGCGGTGTTCGGCTCGCGCGGCTACCTGGTGAACCGCGCCTACGAGCGGACGACGAAGGTGCAGCCGTGGAGTGCCCGCGACGGCCACGAGGCGTTCCGCGAGGGTGCGCTGCTCATCGATGAGGAGCTCAACCTACTCGACGGCGAGGGCGCGCGCATCCTGGTGGTCTTCACCGACTCCGAGCTCGTCAACGACCCGGACGCCGAGTACGCCTCCACGTTCATGCGGCTGTGCAAGCAGAAGAACGTGGCCGTTATCTGGTGCTCGTACCACGAGACGCCGATCAGCAACTACGGGCACGGCGCGGTGCTGGACCTGTCCGGCAGCGCCGCCGACATCGCGAACACGCTGGGTGCCGCGATCCTCAAGGAGGTCAGCAAGGTGGAAGCGTCGAGGGGTGCGTGATGAGCGAGAAGCCGTACGAGGACATCGATCTCGAAGTCGATGAGGATAAGTTCCACGCGCTCGTCGCGAAGGACGAGAAGGCGTACCAGGACTTCAAGGACACCCCGATGGGCCGCATGCTGCTGGCTGGGCTGAGCGGCGACTGGTCCGCTCCGCCTCCCGGGCAGACGACCGGCGACCTGCTCCGGCTGGCTGCCGCAGGTCGGCGCGAGTACGCGGAGAGCGCGCCGTACCCGGACAGGACGATCCTGCTCGGCGAGGCCGAGGTGCTGGAGTCCGCTGCGAAGATCGCCGATGGCGACCTCGCACCGTTGTACGGTCTGCTGCCCTCGTGGCGGTGGGGGGAGGCTGGGCTGTCATGACCAAGGACATCGGCGGCATCGAGCCGCTGCCCGACCTCATCACTGGCGGGGTTGTGCACTACAAGGTCAAGACCAGCGGAGGCTTCTGGGCGCTGGAGGACGGAAGCACTCGGCACCTGCACCTGCTCACTCCCGAAGAGCTGCTGGAGGTTCCGGCCGGGGCGGTGCTCACGTCGATCATGGGTAACAACGCCACGGTCGGCAAGGACGACATCGACGACGACACGCGGTACGGCTACACGGCCTGGGGCTTCATCTGCCCCTTCGAGCACGACGTGGAGGACTGACATGCCCGACATCAACATCGACTACACCTTGTGCAACTACTGCCGGGGCTACGAGTACACCGACATCGACGGATGCGTGTCCACCAGGATCAAGCATGGCGTCGCACGCATGGCACCCAACTGCCGGTGCGACTGCCACGCCGACCAGGTCGTCACCAAGACGTCGTTCGACGTGACGATGACCGTCACCGTCGACATCGTGGAGGCGTTCCTGCGCTGGTGCGAGGAGAACGAGTACACGCAGGCCGACTTCGACCCGGACGGCATGGGGGACGACGCCTTCGGCGACGGTGAAGCGCTCGCCGAGTGGCTGTCCGAGCAGCTCCTGGACGACTGCGGCGGGGACATCACAGGTCCAGGTGTGCTCGCCTACCAGAGCGACGTGGACGGCTTCGAGTTCGACCCGCTGTCCGGCGTCGACCACAGCAAGCTGCTGCGACTCGCGGTGCCGAAGTTGCCGCGAGACCCGGACGCGATGCCGATCGACGGGTCCGACCTCGGCATGGAGCCGCTGTTCAACATCGAGGATGTGGAGGGGCCATGACGTGGCAGGGAGTTCTGTTCGGGTTCGTTCTCGGGTTCCTCTCGTGGCCGTTCGGCGCGGTGATGATGGACGTGTTCGCGACCATCCAGACCCGCATCGCACTGCGCGCCGCGAGCAAGGTCCGCGAGGAGAACCGCGCGCAGTTCAAGAAGGATCTGGAACTCGGCATGCGCGAGATGACCGTGTCCGAGTGGGAGCAGATGTACGGACCGCTGCCGAAGAGGGAGGCGCTGTGATGTTCAAGAACCTGAGGACTGTGAAGGTGCAGCACGTGCTGGAGACGGTGAGCCGGACCTGCAACCTCGGTTGCGAGCACAACGTCACCGTCTACGCCGAGAAGGTGCTCCACCTGACGGACCTCGTGCGCATCAACGAGATCGTCGGAGGATACTCCGACAACGAGCGCGAGAACCCGGTCTACGAGGACGCGCAGGGACGGCTCTACGACCGGTACATCAGCGTCGACTACTACGCGCACACGCGCTATGTCCGGCGCGACGACAGGACGCACTGGCAGACGCGGATCCCGCTCCCGAAGCCCTGCATCCGGTACGACGACACGACCGACGATCCGGCCACCTGGCCGAGTGTGGGGTGATGGACATGCGCAAGGACACGTACAAGAAGACCGGCACCGACGAGTGGACGACCATCGTCAAGGTCGATCTCGATATCGCGGACAAGACCGCCGATGAGGTGCTCGTCATGATGCAGCAAGGCATCGCCGCGATGCACGCCGAGTACGTCTTCGGCGCTCGGCTGGAGGTCGATGCCGAGGGCTACAACGTGGAGCACCGGCTCGTCGGTCAGCGTTCCGCGACCACCGACGAGATCGCGTCGGCCAAGAGGCTGACAGCGGACTCGCTCGCCCGACGCGCGGAGCGGCTGCGGGCCGAGCTGGCGGAGATCGAGAAACTGGAGAACGGATCATGAACTGCGACTTCGACCGTTTCGAGCTGGGCCTCCTCCTGGAGGGCGCGAAGCTCCTGCGCCAGTATGTCCAGGACATCGCCGAGAGCGCGCCGTGGGACGACTGGTCGTCGGACCTGCGCGACACCCAGAACCTGGTGGAGAAGATGGAGTCGCTCTACGCGGAGGCGGTGGACTGATGGAGACCCCGGCAGAGCTGGCCGTGCGTATCGCGCGCGATCCCGACGCCGCCAGCGACAGCGACAAGCTCCGGTCCATCGCGGACTGGATCGACGTGACGGACGCACAGGCCGGGATCACCGGCACCGAGGCGCAGGACTTCCTGCGCGGACTGGCAGAGAGGCTGGAACTGACATGCTGAGGATCACCGCCGAGCCCGGCGAGAGCATCGACCACTTCGCCGAGCGCATGACGCGTCTCCGCGACTTCACCGACGGCGACTTCATCGCCGTGCACAACGACCACGAGGTGACGGTCCACCGGGCGCTCGGACCGCGCGCGTTCGTCACGGAGTGGTGGAAGCAGGTGCCGAAGTCATGACGCCACGACTGACGACGCACGCGCGCGAGCGCTGCGCCGAGCTTGGGATCAGCACGAAGCGCGCGAAGCGCGTCGTGCAGAACCGCACCGGGACGTACCCGAGCGCGGTCGGCCACGACAACAACGGGGTCGTGGTCATCTCTGCGAGCGATTCGGAAATCGCCGTGGTCTGGGACCCGGACGACAACGCGATCCTCACCGTGCTGCCGCGCGTCCAGGAGAAGTACGTGCGCACGTCCAACGGATTCGAGGTGCGCAGTGCCTGACAACCCTGTCGTGCAGGTCATCTGCGTGGCTGTGGCCTACATCGTCACCTACTACGGCCTGCTCAAGCCGCTGGGGGTCGGCAGTCGGCAGTACGGTCCGGCGCTCCCGGCCAAGACGCGGGACGAGCGCATCGCCGAGCTGGAGTGCTCGACCAACATATGCGCGCACGCGGTGGACGACGAGCACCCGGTCCGCGTCGTCACGCAATCGGGGAAACGGTACTGGCGGTTGGCCGACGGACGGATGTGGGAGGAGGGCACGCCATGTCCGTTCCGGTGAAGCCGTCCTGCCCCTACTGCCGGGGCACGATGGACGACGCGTGGGGGTTCGGCCTGTGCATGTCGTGCGTCATGGACCGGCTGCGCGAGAGCCCGCACGAGGGCATGCCCATGGTGCTGCCGAACGGCAAGCACAACCGGGCGTACCTCTGCACGCGCTGCGGCGGCTCGGGGCACGTATACGCCTCGTCCCGGACGCCGGACACCTACTGCTACGGCTGCGCCGGGGAGGCGCACTTCGAGTCCGTCACGGGCGACACCGAATGGCGGAAGGTGGAGGACTGATGCTGAGCGACAACGAGGACGAGCGCGCCGAGAACGCGCTCACGCACATCATGCAGACCATGCAGGTGTCCGACCACGGCAGGATCCTCATCGAGCAGGCACGTGCGTCGCTGCGGATCGCGCGGGCGCTGGAGCGCATCGCCGACAACTCCGACCAGGAGCTGCGCGCGACCACGTACACGCTCCGCGAAGAGTACGGGTTCGAGCTATGACGCAGGGCGGGGAGTCCAACATCATGCACGTATACGAGAACGAGTACGTCGAGATCGACGGCGATCTGCTCGCGACCAGCGCGTCCTACCGGGCGCTGATGGAGAGAGTGACGGTGTCGTGGTGACGCTCAAGGGGACCGACTGGGAGTTTCCCAGCGGTCAGACGATCCGCACCATCAACCTCGCCGAGCAGGGCATGTACGTCTCGATCCGGGACCTCGTCTCCTATCTCAATACCAAGGCCGACTCGCTCCCGCGAGACGCGGTCATCAACCTGCTGGTGGAGCTGATGAAGCCATGAGCCCGACCATCGAACTCCCCGACGCGCTGTGGGCGATCACGGTCACCCCGGAGTGGCCGGACAGCCTGACCGACGGCTCGACCGTCACCGCGTTCACGGCCGAGCTGACCTTCTGCGACGCGACCGTCTACTCGTGTCGCTACGCGCACGGCGGGTACGACAGCGACACGTTCGACAGAGCGCTGCGCACGATGCGGGGCGGCGACTTCGACGGCGGCATCGAGACCATCAACCGGGCGTTCAAGGTCGTCTGCGCGGACCGGATGCGCATGCTCATGTACCACGCGTTCGACTTCGCCACCATGGCGGCGCTGTCGGGGAGGCGGGCATGAACAACTACTTCGTGACCCTCGGTCTGATGTACAAGCACGAGCCGCACCCCTACCTGCCCCGGCACATGTCCGACCCCGAGGGCTACCTGCTGGTCCAGGCGGAGACGCGCAAGAAGGCCGAGGACATGGTCTACGCGGTCATCGGGACGTCTTACGCGATGCTCTACTCGGAGGAGTCCTTCGAGCCCAAGCATCACCCGCTGGGCTGCCTCGGTCTGATCCGGCACGGCGCGTACCCGATCATCACCGAGAACGCAGAGCCGGGCGACGCCGAGATCCTCAGCTACGCCTCGACCCGTCTGCGTGCGCTGGCCGAGATCAACGGCAACGACTACGCCGACACCGACCGCGCTCTGGCCGACCTCATCGAGCGCATCAACGACCTGCGGGAGAGTTTCTCGCGCGAGATCGGAGGGGCGTCGTGAAGCTGCTGCCGGTGTTCGTGCTCTGCTGCGGGCTGCTGTGTCTGATCTGGCTGGTGACGTCGTGAGCGAGATCGGTGTCATGTTCATCGCGGTCGGGTTCAGCATCGCCGCGATCATCATCCAGAAGATCGGAGACCGGCGATGACCGACAAGCACCCGATCTCGCGCGGGATGGAGAGCGAGCACATCCTCTGCTGGCGCGAGCACAACCCCGGCTACGTGTGCATCCTCCCCGAGGGACACGAGGAGTGGGGTGAGGACCGCGATGCCGCCACCGACGCCGCGTACGACGCGATCAAGCCGCTCGGGACGTGGCCCATGGCGGTGAACGCCGTCGAGGCAGCACGGCCGATCATCATCCGCGAGGAGCAGAAGCGGCTCACCAAGATGATCCAGGACGAGCTCGACAACGGGCACAGCCCGGACGCCATCCTCCGGTGGACGCAGGCCGGGTTCGCCTGGTCGGTGCGGGACCTCTGATGATCGCCAACGCAGGGATGCTGTTCGTCGGCGGATGCTGCTCGGTCTGCGGCGCGGTCATCCCTCCCTTGAAATGGCACAACCGGGCGGACGGCACCTACTCGTCGGCGCGCGAGACGCACTTCGAGTTCCACCGCAAGAGGGGGGAGACGCTCTGATGGCGCGCGGATCGAAGGTGCACAAGACCAGCAAGGGCCGGTCCTGCGACGGCAAGAAACGGTACGAGAACAAGGCTGCGGCCAACGCGCAGATCTCCTCGATGTACAAGGCGAAGATGGTGATCACGCGGATGGTTCCGTACGAGTGCGCGTACTGCGGCGGTTGGCATGTCGGACACAGCCGGTTCAGGGGGAAGCGATGAAGCATGACCCGCTCTGCACGCTGCTCAAGAGCGAGCGCTGCGTCGGTGTCGGAGGCTCGGACTGGTACCACTACTCCGACCGCGACACCTGCCGGAACTGCGGCGCGCGGTGCGACTGCGCCCGAATCGGAGAAATCCGTAGCGCGCTCGGCGACGAGCTCAAGGCGTTCAACGAGAGGAGCGCCGGGTTCTACGGGAACCCGGAGGCGGACAAGGCGCGGAAGGTCGCACTGCTGGCAGCCGAGAAGACAGTGAGGGGTGAGAAGCCATGAGGGAGTTCGCGGAGCGCGAGGTCACCGAGACCCGGCGCATCGAGACCGGGGCGACGTGCGACCGCTGTCAGCGGGTGCTGGAGCCGGTGCGGGTGCTGCTCAACGAGCCGCCGCGCGAGGACACGCGCGGCATGTATGACGATGCGAGCCGGGTCGTCATGTACGGCTGGTACGGCGGCTACATCGATCCGATGGGCTCCGGTCCGGGATTCGACCTCTGCAAGGCGTGCAGCGACGACTTCGTCCACGACTTCCTCGGCATGACCGAGGACGCGTTCTGGGACCTGCCGGAGAACCGATGATGCCGACCAAGCTCAACGCCTGCGGGAAGCACCTCGCCGAAGCCGTCGTCCGGCTGGGCAGCAGGACCAGTCCGGTGCAGGTCCGGCCGCTCGACGGACGCGACATCGCGCACTGCCAACTGGAGAACCGCAACGGGGGCGGCAAGCCGTGCACGTCCTGGGCCTGGTACGAGATCACGGCGCGCGGAGAGCCGAGCTGCGACTACTGCGGGTCCACCGACGCGCTCACCGGGATCAACACGACGTGGGCGTGCCCCAAGCACATCAGCATCGCCTTGCACGAGACCCTCGAACCGGTTCGCGACTTCCTGGACGGAGAGACGGCATGACCTGCCACATCGTCGGGCCGTACTTCCCCGTCGGCGACATCGACTGGGAGTGCCGGAAGCACAAGGTGCGTGCCGTCCTCATGGACCCGTCGCGCTACGGCGCGAAGGATCTCCGGCGCGAGGACTTCCGCTGTCCGATGGATCCGCCCGACGGCTGGTACGTCTTCGGGACGCACACCAACGGCGGGCTCGATGGGATCGAGCTCGTCTTCTCCGAGCAGGTCGGCGAAGACATGCTCCCCCGCTGGGAGCGCCTCGCTGCGGACGAAACGGTAATACGCCGCAAGGTCGCCGACGAGATCGAGACCGAGCGCCGCGCGCTGCCGGACCCGGTGCCGCACCCCCTCGGACCGGAGTACGCCCGCAACGGGGACGACTGCTCGTGGGCGATGGCTCGGGCACGCGACATCGCGGTCTTCGGGCTCGGCCCCGGGAGCTTCGCAGTGCGCTATTCTGGCGACGACGCAACGACGGAAGGACGGCCCGAGTATGACTACTGACCCCGAGGACGTCGAGTACGAGCTCGTCATGCCGTTCGTGGTCGTCACGAGCAAGGGCGGTCCGTACGACGACGAGGCGTTCACCGCAGGCTGGCAGCTCGGTGGTCTCGATGAATACCTCTCCAAGCCGTCCCGCTACCTCCCGATGGACATCACGGTGCCCGCACCGTGCGTCCCGCAGGTCGACCTCATCGCGATGCGGAACGGCTGCCGAGCGCTGCTCGGCGACCTGGACGACTCCGGCACGTGGCGGACCATGCGGATCGAGCAGGCGTCCGACGATGACTGAGAACTTCACCTGGTTCGTCGCCGGATGGTGCGCGGCCACGCTCGCCCTCACCGCGTACCTCGTCTGGATGCGACGCGACGGCGCGGAGCAGAGCACCGAGCGGAAGCTCCGGGAGACGCAGCGCGCGCTGGCGCAGGCGAAGCAGGACTACGCGCAGTGCAACGCCGAGCGGATCCGCGCGATGGCGGACTGCGAGAACGAGATGCGGTACCGCAACCGGGACCGCCGAGCGCTGGCGGCGGCACTGGACCGGCTGGCCGCGCTGGAAGGCACGAGCGACTGCGTGTGCAACGTCGGCGTGCAGGAGTGCCCGGTGCATCCGGGCAACACGTGGGACCAGGAGCGCAAGATCGCGTTCCGCAAGGCGTGGGACGACCGCGTCGTCAAGGAGGAGACATCATGAGCGGCAAGCATGTCGATGCGACGTTCTACGCGCAGGTCGAGCCGGAGTGGTCGACCTACATCACGTCCAACGGCGAGCGCGCGCTGCGCGGGGCGAAGGTCGTGACCATCACCCAGAAGAAGCCGACGCGGCCCAAGGGCGGCACCGTGCTGGTGAAGCTCACCATCCGCGTGCCGGAGTCCGCGTTCATGCCGCTGCGCCCCGAGGCGATCGTCGTGGTGCCCGAGGACATGGTCCAGACCAACCCGATCGTGGTGGAGGTGGAGTCGCCGTGATCAACAAGTGCCGGTACGGGATCGTCGCACGAGGGCCGTTCACCGCGACGGGTCACGACGAGCTCCACGCCGCGTTCATCAAGAAGTCGACGGCCGAGCGCGTCCTCAAGCAGGAGGTGCCGGACAAGTACGAGCGGAAGCGCTACGTCATCGTGCGGCTCGCCGACCACGTGACGGCGACCAACGACGGCCCGTGCACGTGTCCGAAGGGCATGACCTACCACGCCCTCAACTGCCCGGTGCACCCGGGCGAACGGCGGACCGTGCGATGAGCGCCCCGGTGGAGTACATGACGCACAAGGAGTTCATCCGTCTCTACTCGACCGCCCTCATCGAGCAGGAGGACTACGGGCAGATGAACTGGGACACCAAAGACAAGATGCAGAAGATCAAGGACGGCAGGATCGTCGTGCTGGACGAGGGAGAGGTCCCTCCGTTGGAGAGCATCGAGGAGACGGCGCGATGACGAGGGATGAGGACGACGCACGCAGCGCCGAAGAGATCGTGACCGACGTGCGCGAGTTCTACCGGATGCTGATGACTCCGAAGTACCAGTGGTCGCGGCACAACAACGCCGAGTTCTCGCTCGTCGTGAAGGCGCTCGGACAGATCCTGGGGGAGAAGAAGTGAGCGACGACAAGCTCGACCTCGACCTCTTTCTGGCGCACGCGCGCGTCGCACGGTCCGAGTCCGGAGACTGGGCGATGGACTACGGCATGGACGTGCCCAAGCTCGTCGCCGAGATCCGTGAGGCGCGAGTGCGATTTGCTGCGCGCGAGCAGGAGCTCTGGGAGCGCGAGTCGCTGGCGATGCGTCAGCGCGACGCGGCCGAGGCCGCGATCGAGCGGGTGCGCGCGATCGACGCGGCCGACGCTGCGACCACCAGCCGCGACTACGGACGCGGGTACGCGCAGGCGCTGCGCGACGTGCACGACGCATTGGAGAAGACCGATGACTGACCATCTGTTCGATCTGGATGAGGCCGAGGCCCAACGCGTTCGCGTCGCGAGTGGGCAGACGACAGCCGATGATCAGGACGACTTCATCGATAGCACCGCTGCCTCTCTGATCGCTGCTCTCCGGCAGATGCGCGCTGCGTACGCCGAGCTCTACGGCACCGAGCAGTGGCTGCGCTACGAGTGGGGCACGCGCGGGGAGGCGCTCGACCGGGTGACGGCGCTGCTCGACCAGCGCGAGGACGCGCACGCGGACTTCCTCCGCAGGATCGAGACCGGCGAGATCATCATGATGGACCGTGCTATCGGTCCGGCGCAGGTGCTCGTGCGCGACGTGCGCGAAGCGATAGGAGACACGCTATGAGCAGCGAGGACTACCGACGCGCGCTGGACGACGTCGCGCTGATCTTCGAGCGCACCCGTGACCAGTGGATGGCCGTCGAGGGAACGGACGAGTGGGACCCGTGGAAGGCGCACGCCTACGGCGAGGGCGCGCGGGTGCTGCGGTCGTGGGCCGACGACCCGTGGCGGATGGAGAAGGTGCTCGCCGCCGCGCGCAACGCGCTGGAGTGCAGCGGCATCTGCGTGACCGCTGGCGACATCGGGTTCCCGGAGGTCGGCGGAATGTACGCCGCGCATCCGGACTGCCCGAAGCACGGGCATCTGGCGACGCACAACGTGGACGGGAGCCCGCGATGACCGACGACGACCTGCTCGACATCGAGGCGATCCTGCGGCGCACGGACGAGAAGGTGCCGCGCGAGACGCGCGAGGACATCTACGCGCTGGTCGAGGAGATCCGGAACCTGCGCGACGCGCGGGTCTGGGTGAAGGTCTACACCGACCCGGAGCGTCCCCCGATCGAAGAGATCGAGGAGCCCGACGGCGAGATCACGACGCTCATGCCGTGGCACCCGCTGACGATCGTGGAGGTCGAGTCGAAGACCATCAAGATGCGGTTCGAGTCGACCACGTGGAACATCGCGGGGTTCGCCCCGTGGGTGAACGTCTGATGCGCGTCGTGCTGTTCGTCGTCATCGCCGTCCTGCTCTACTACGCTTTCGATGCCATCCTCCACGGAACGGGGTGAGCTGATGTCCGGGCACTGGGCTGTCGACGCGATACCGCATCGCTGCAAGACTCCGAGCGACACGGAGATGCTCGACCACAAGGCAGGCGAGCACTGGACCTGCGACGAGTGCGGCCAGGAGTGGAAGCTCATGGTCGTGGACGGCGGGATGCGCGAGCCGGACGTCCACTTCAAGTACATGAGGAAGGTGCATCGCTGATGCTCAAGAGCGCGCCCTACTACTGGGTCGAGTGCGACGTCTGCGGGGTGTCGGCCAACGCGGATACCGACTACGCCGCGTGGGCCGACACGGGCACCGCGTACGACGATGCGGTCAACGCGGACTGGGTCACCGACCTCGACGGCAAGGACTACTGCTGGTCCTGCTCGCCGTACCCGATGTGCGCCGAGTGCGGGCAGAAGACGGCGCAGACCGAGTGGGACGACGAGACGTTCTGCGATGAGTGCATCGCGATCATCGCAGAGGACGAGGACGAGAAGGCGGCGACGTGAAGGTCAAGGTCACCTACGAGGAGACGATCTCCTACACCCACACCATGGACGTCGATGACGAGGAGCTCTCGGTGTGGGCCGAGGGCGAGGAGCTCTCCGGCGCGCTGGTGAAGGACTTCCTCACCTCGTCCGACACATGGGAGGAAGACCTCCACGCGGCGCGCACGATGCGCAACTCGTTCGTCAACTACTTCGACACCGAGGTCTTTGAGGTGGAGATCCTGCCCGAGGAGGAGAAGGCATGACGGGGTTCACGACCGAGCTGGAGCGCGAGCTCGACACCACGCCCGAAACGGTAGAACCCGGTGACCACGAGCGGCTGTCGCACTACGCCAAGAAGGACGACATCATGCGCGCGATGATCGAGGGCGTCCCGTGCCGTGCGCTGTGCGGCAAGTACTGGGTGCCGACGCGCGACCCTGAGAAGTTCCCGGTATGCCCGACGTGCCAGGGGATCCTCGACGCGCTGTTCCCGCCAACATAGCGCACTGGCTTGACACAGATTGATCAATGACGACAGGATGGATGACATGCGCGATTACATGACCGAGATGAACGACCTGCTCGACACGCGAGTTCCGGAGTCCGACTACATCGCCGGGGTCGTCGCCGCAGAGATCGTCAACGAGCTGCGGGACTCCGATCCGGACCTTCTCTACGGCTGGCTCAGTGAGATGGCCGTGGTCGTGATGACCGATACCATCGGCACGCGATCCAACTCAGATCGTGCGCGGCGACGACACTTCGCAAGCGCGTCCGCATTCGCCGCCGCCGCAGCAAGTTTTGCGACATCCGGCGACCCGACTTCTTTCTCTCCGTTCCGCGAGCAGTTCGTCGTCAACACCTCGAATCTGCGCCGAATCGTCGCCGATATGACCAGCGACGACCACACGTTCGTGGCATCCCGGTACACCCAGACCGCGAACAAGGCACAGATGGAGGCCGCGTTCCACAGTGCGGTCGCCAAGCGCATCGGTCCGGGCCAGACCACGAGCGACGTGATGGACGAGGAGACGTATCAGAAGCTTCACGATTCGATCGCCGGACCTCCGCCCGCAACCACCTGACTACCCGGCCCCGCCTATCCCAGTCCAGTTCGACCCCCTCCGAGCCGACGCCCCGCCCCTTCCCAGCCCCGACCACCCCGCCACATCCCGGACCGCCCCTCCCCTCACCGACATCCCGTCCTTCACCGCTCCATCTCTTCCCGGCCCCACCCGCACCGACTTCCCCGCCCGCGCCTACCTCACCCTCTCCGTCCCATCCCGCATCGACTATCCGCACCAACCAATGACGCATGACGAAAGGACGCACGATGACTGCCGTATCCGCCTTCGCGAAGTTCGAGAACAAGGCATGGCCGCACACCTTCCGAGGAGCCATCGAGGTCGACATCCTCTGCGGGGGCACGCCATCCGACCCCAAGGTCTCCACGGGTCACATCAAGAGCAAGCTCGGATCTCCCGAGGAGTTGATCCAGGCGCAGGTCGCCGAGACCATGGTCGAGCGCGGCGTTCCGATGGACGAGGCAGCCAAGATCGTGTCGGATCTCCGCAACCTCAACGGGTTCAAGCGCGACGAGCTCGGCCTCTACATCGAGGGACGCCAGCTCAAGGCCGCGCTGCGCGAGGCCGCCAGCATCGCGGTCTCCAGCGGCAAGGTCACGGGAGGCAAGGCGTGGGGCACCACGCACAAGGGGCTCCAGTCCTTCTTCCGCGAGACGGTCATGATCGAGGAGGACAGGCTGCACCTCGGCGTCCACGAGGTGAGCGGCGTCGCTCAGCGCTTCATCAAGAAGACCGGACCCAGCGGCCCGGTCACCGCGATCCTGCTGGAGGAGTACGTCGAGAACGTGCGCTTCGAGTTCACTGCCAAGTCGGCGTGGGACTTCACCGACGAGCAGTGGGCCATGTTCTGGCTGATCGGCCAGGAGCAGGGCATCGGTGCGTCGCGGTCGCAGGGCTTCGGCCGCTACGTCGTCACGGAGTGGAAGAAGATCTAGGCTCCTGACATGGCCGATGACGAGGACATCCCGATCTGCCCGGGGTCCATCACGATCAAGGACTATCCGTTCGTCGCTCACCCGAACCGGTTCGACGCGACGGTGCAGTGCGTGCGGTCGCCGGGCCACCTCGACACCGACAAGGAGCCAGCGCACTTCGGCTGGATCACGCAGAGCACCAGCGTCGAGTGGGCTCCGTTCCTCGACGGCATCGAGGTGGACGCGGCGTCGTCGTTCATCAACCGCAAGATCTTCTAGCTCAGGCCGAGCCGCTCCTTCGCGGCGTCCTGGCAGTGCGCGTGCACGTACTCGTCGGGAAGGTACGCGCCGTCGGCACCACGGATCTGCCCACCGGTCTCGTTCTTGGTGATGGACTCGCCGCACTGGGTGCAGACCGGGTCGGAGGCGTCGGAGAAGTCCACGAAGACCTCCTTGCCGACGCGGTCGTTGAAGTAGGTGAACGCGGCGGACGCCTCGCGGGTGAGGGTGAGGTTGACGCTGCCTGCGGGGGTGTACTTCGACCACTCGCTGTTCTCCTTGCCGCGACTCACGGCCTGGAGGGTGACGGTGGCGGTGTCCCCGGCGTTGCGGGCAACCTGGCTGACGAACATGCGGGCTCGGACGTTGGGCATGGCAGACCTCTCTCGAAGGATGACGTGATCGTATTGCGAGAGCGGCTGCGAGGGGGTCACTGACCCAGCCCGACCGAGGCCAGCGTAGCGCCTCGGCCGGGCGATGGTCAGCGGCCGAGGACCCGGATGTAGTCGGTGTCGTAGGTCTTGGTGAAGTCGGTGTTCGCGTCGGGCATGCCGCCCCAGCCGTCGCCGATCTGGAGGCAGTGACGGAAGTGCCACGCGCGGTTGTTGTCGAAGATCTCCTGCCGCCACGGGACGGCCGAGGCGTCCCAGACGAGCGCACCATCGACGTAGAACTTGAGGATGCCGGTGTCCTTCTCCACCGCGAAGGTGTGCCACTGGGTCCAGTCGCGGGCCGGGAAGTTCTTGCCGACGTGGCCCTGGTGGCCGGGCGTCCCGGCCTTGTCGTAGTCGTGGTGGATGGTGGCACTGACCTGGTTCTTGCGCGGCCAGCACTCCATCATGTCGATCTCGCCGTTGCCGCCGTCGTCCGGGCGCATCCACCACGCGGGCCACAGGCCGTAGGCTGTGGTGCCGTACGGGAAGCGCAGGCGGGCCTCGGCGTAGAACGCACCGGCCCAGGACTTCTTGCCCTTGGTGTCGATGTAGCCCGCGTTGTACGGGTCGGCGGATCCGGTCGGGTTCTTGCCGCCCTTGATCGACAGGACGGAGCCCGCGACGACGACGTTGGACGCGAGGTTGTTCGCGTAGTTGTTGTTCTGGCCGGAGTCGTTGCGGACGTTCCAGACGGCCGGGTCGAGCGGCTTGTCGAAGAGCTCGATGAACTGGGTCTTCGTCCATCCGGCCGGGAGCGGCGGGAGCCCGGTGGTGGGCGGGTTGGCGATCTGCGCCTTGAGGGCTGCGTTCTCCGCGAGCAGGTTGGCGTTGATCGCGCCGAGCTGGGAGATCTGCGTGGAGAGGTTGGCGTTGGCCGCGCTCAGCGTGCCGACCTCGATGGTGACAGCGGAGGTGGCGGCGGCGAGCTGGTCGGTGGCTGCGGTCATGAGGGTGCCTCCTGGAGGGACCGAGCTGGAGATCTCCAGGCTAACCGCACCAGTGTGCGTTTTCCGGTTTCGGCGCGTCCCGCGAGCTGGCCGGTGAGCGCCCGCTCACTGCGCGTCCGGACTGCGCATCAGCGGGTCCAGTCTCCCGGCCAGGGCGCGGGAGTAGCTCGCGTTGCGTCCGTCGTCGGCCTTGACGGTGTCTCGCCACGCGGTCCAGGTGAAGGCCCGTGGAGCCCCCAGGACGGCCTGGCGGGCAGCGTTGGTGTCCTCGTGCGCCCGGGTCCGCGCGCGGGCCGCCACGGCTGCGTCG
>JACDJC010001150.1_pt1 | contig 24602 bp, 20 predicted proteins | sample 7454191 | NCBI WGS metagenome assembly JACDJC01 (sample SAMN14253291, study PRJNA609438) | sludge metagenome | isolation source: sludge after 25d culture with pyrite and EDTA | collected 2018-12-20 | reverse complement strand
TAAAAGGGAAAAATGATTAAGGATTAGAAAGGATTAAAGATTAGCGGAAACATTTATTCCTTTCAGCTGCAAAAGTTAAGCCTCCACTACTTGTGTGGATGCAGCCGCGGAGCGGCAAAAGAGCGGTGGTTTTGAACAAAGTGAGTCGACCCCCGAAGCCACGGAGTGGTGAAAGCAGCAGGGGGGCCAGGGAACGGTTCTGTATGCCGGTTTTGTAAATCAGAACCGTTCCTTAAACGCCTGGCAAGCAATTACGGAACGGTTCTGATTGACAGCTTTTACAAATCAGAGCTTCACTCCAGGTGAAACCCTTAATAATGGGCCCATGAACCATGAAAGGTATCTTGTAAAGACGCACGGCCGTGCGTCTCTATCGAGCCACCCACAACCGAAATTGTACAGACAAGGCATGCCTTGTCTCTAACCCTGACCTCTGTACTGACGCACAATTTGCGCCCGCCTACCCTGCCTACCGGCAGGCGTCTCTAACTGTTAATCTGAAATAAAATGTACAGCACACGGCAACAGGAGATACTGAACAATACCATGGAAATAATTGGTACGGAAGGGATGCAGGCATTTACCATCTCACATCTTGCCGAAAAAACAGGCATCTCCGAAAGTGCCATATACCGGCATTTCAGTTCCAAGGATGAGATTATCACAGAGATGCTGAACTCAGTTTTTCTCATTATAGCACAATTGATCGGCGGTACCATTAATCAAAATGAGAGCAGTGCCTCCTTCAGGCTTCAAAAAATTGTTGAGTTGCTGTTGCAAAACTTTAAGGAAAATCCTTCGCATGTAACCCTGTTGTTTGCCGAGGAGTATTTTATGACCAGCGAAAAACTGAAACTTCTTGTTTTTAATATCCTGAATTCCATACAGTTAAATATTCAACAGGTGCTGGATTACGGAAAATCGAATGATGAATTCCCCCGGAATATGAATACAGCCAGCGTTGCCCTCATATTTATTGGCACCATCCGTATTTTACTGATGAACTGGAAGTTGTCGAATTATCGAATCGATCTGATGGCCCGGGGAAGTCAGTTTTCCACCACCCTGATTAAGTTGATTACCAACGTTTAAATTTGATTACCAAAACCTTAAAATACTATGGAAAAAATTAGTCAACTCGCCACCAGGTACCCCTGGTTGCTACTCTCGGTTATCCTGCTCGTCACGGTGTACTTTACCGTAGAGATGATGAACAACAGCAGGCTGGAGACCGACCTGGATGAATACATGCCGCAAACACATCCGGCGTTTGTGTACAGCGATTCTGCTGAGGCCATTTTTAATATTAAGGACGGCATACTTATCGCCTTAGAAAATAAAAATGGCATATACAACACCACTTCTCTTCGAAAAGTAAAGGAGCTCACCAAAGCACTGCAAGACATGACGGAGATTGAGCGCGACGATGTGAACTCTCTTTATGAAGCAGAGAACATTGTGGGTACAGAGGGTGCACTGGATGTGACTCCCTTTTATGACAAGGTGCCCGTCTCAAGGGAGGAGCTGGATGAAATACGAAACAATGTGCGTTCCAACGAAATGGTGCATGGCCGCATTGTTTCAAACGACGAAACGGTTACCATCCTCACCGCTGAAATTGAGGACAACGTATTTTCGATTGATTTTTACAACCGGCTGTTGGACATTGCTAAGGATTTCGAAGACGCCGACAATAAAATTTATGTAGCCGGGAAGCCTATTGTGGAGGGGACCCTGGCTTTTCTGGCACCCAAGGATATGCAACGGATGGTACCCATCGTGATCCTGGTGATTATTATCGTACTGTTCATCGCCCTGCGCAGTATAAAAACCACGCTTCTCACCTTTTTGGGCGTGGTGCTGAGCATCATCTGGGCGTTTGGTTTGATGGCTGCAGTGGGCGTGCCCATCTATTCGGTGGCCACCATACTGCCGGTTATGCTCATAGCCATGGGGGTGGCCTACGGGATACATCTCTTCAATCACCTTAAAATTTTTCTTTCCCGAAATCCCGAAGCCTCCCGCGCCGAAGCACTGCGCAATATGGTAAAAGTGATGGGCCGTCCCGTGGTAATTTCAGCGGTTACCACTGCCATTGGCTTCATGTCGCTGCTCACCTCCCAGGTCTATCCCATAAAGTATTTCGGCCTCTTTACCGCCTTTGGCGTTTTGGTAGCCTTAACACTTTCATTGCTGATGTTGCCTGCCGGGTTGATGCTTATGGGCATTCCAAAAAATATGCTGGCATCGGGCGTTAAGGAGCAAAGCCATCCCCTGGCTGCCAGACTTACCAAATGGGTGCTGAGCCATCAGAAGGGAGTGGTGGCAGGTGTAGTGATAGTACTGCTGTTAAGCGCCTGGGGCATACAAAAGGTATGGATCAATTCGAGCTTTATCGATAAGTTTAATAAAGACAGCGACATTGTGCTGACCGACCGGTTTATAAATGAGAAATTTGGCGGAACCACTGTCCTGAATGTCGTATTAAACTCGCCGGAGAAAGATGCCTTTAAACAACCCGACATCCTGCGCCTGGCCGATAAAATGCAGGTCGAAGTGGACTCAGCACTTGAGGAGGTAGGAAACACCTTTTCGCTCACCCATTTTTTAAAGCGCATGAACCAGGTTCTGCATGCCGACAGCGCGGAGTACTACCGCATACCCCGGTCGCAGGATTTGAATGCCCAATATTTGTTGCTCTACGAAATGTCGGGCGACCCCGATAACCTCTGGAAACAAATAGATTACGATTACGCCCGGGCCAATCTCACCTTTCAGCTCAAAGGCGATGACACCAAGACCATCAAGGCTGTATTAGACCGCATCGACAGCTATAAAGATGATTTTAAACAATTAGGGGTAACGGTACGGTATGCCGGTTCGGGTTATAAAGCCATGGTGTTTACCCAGTTAATTTTAGACGGGCAGATACAAAGCCTCCTGCTTTCGTTGTTAATAATAATTGTGATACTGGCCCTTACCTATCGTGAAATATCCGTTGGCCTGATAGCCTCGGTGCCCATTTTAATTACCACGGTCATCAGCTTTGCCGTTATGGGCCTCCTCAATGTGGCCTTAAGCACCACCACGGCGTTGCTGGCCTCCATTGCCATGGGTGTGGGTATCGACTACGCGGTTCACTTTATCGAACGGTACCGCGATTACCGGCAAATCCATGCCGACAAAACCCAGGCGGCCATTGCCACCATGAACCACACCGGGCGGGCCATTCTGTTTAACGCCATGGTGGTAATCTCCGGCTTTTTGGTGATGATATTCTCGGTGTTTCCGCCCAACCGTGAGCTGGGTTCCCTCATCTCATTAAATATGTTCACCAGTTTGGTGGGCACCGTAACCATTATGCTGGTGCTTATAAACCGGAAAAAGAAATTTAAAGTTTAAACATCTTCACATCTAAAAACTAAAGCTATGTTACAATCATTGAAATTCAAAAGTTATTTATGTGCGCTGCTCCTTCTGGCAACAGCCGCTGGAGAAACAGCCACAGCACAGGAGCCAGGGGCCCTGGAGATTGTCGAAAACGTGTACAACCGCGACGAGGGAGAAAGCCGCATCGGGAAAATACGCATGACGTTAATCAACCACCGCAACGACCAAAGAATACGCGAGATACGTCAGTACGTGAGAGATTATGGCGATATGGATAAAATAATTATGTTTTTTATCACCCCTGCCGATGTGCGAAACACCTCCTTCCTGAGCTGGGCCTACGACGATGAGAGCAAGGTCGATAACCAGTGGATTTATCTGCCAGCTCTTAAAAAGGTGAAACGCATCTCCAGCGATAGTAAAAAAGATTATTTTATGGGCTCCGACTTCACCTACGACGACATGGGCGACCGCCATCCAAATGCTGACAATCACCAACTGTTGCGGACAGAAACCCTGAATGGCGAGGAGTGTTACGTCATTGAAAGTATCCCTAAAGAGAAGGGTTACATGTACAGTAAAAAGGTAACCTGGGTGATTAAAGATAAGTGGATAGAGTTAAAGAAAACCTTTTACGATGAAGACGGAGAGCTGCTGAAAAACCTTAGTTCGCTCGAATACAGCCTCATAAAAGGGTACTGGTTTGTAACCCACCTGGAAATGCACAATGTGCAAAAGAACCACCGCACCGACATGGAATTCATTGAACTGGAGTTGGATGCCGGCGTGGACGACAATTATTTTACCGAACGGATGATGTCACAAGGCATATAAATACAGGTAACTATGCGAAACAACTTCAATAAGCATCTGATTTTACTGGCGTGTACCATGCTGAGCATAACCGCTCTCAGCCAACAAACGCCCGACATCTACGGCTATGTCAGGAACTATACCGGTGTTTTAACCGGCCAGGGTTCCGATTACTCCATCATACAAAATACAATGGACCTGAGCCTGGAAAAAAGAACACCCAACATGGCCTTTAAATTGAACCCTTACGTGTATCAGTACGCGAAAAAAGATGAAGTCGATTTTGGGTTGCGCGAGGCCTACATCGACCTGTTCTTTAAACGTTTCGACCTGCGCGTGGGCAAGCAACAAATCGTGTGGGGTAAGGCCGACGGGGTGTTTATAACCGATGTGGTGTCGCCCAAGGATTTGCGGGAATTCTTACTCCCCGATTTTGAGGAGATACGCATTGGCATCACCTCCATTAAGCTAAACTATTACTTTGGCACCGACAATGCTTTTGAGTTGGTGCTGGCTCCCGAATTTGAGCCCACACGCTATGCCGAACCGGGGTCGATATGGTTCCCCGCCATGCCTCTGCAGGGGGTAAAAATAAATATGGCGGAAAAAGAGATTACCCCGGCCATTAAGAACAGCGAGGCTTTTCTCAAATTTTCAAAGTTGTCGGATTTTATCGACTATGAAATTATGGGCGGATACATGTGGGACGATGACCAGTCGATGCACGCCCGCCGGTACATGAATCCACAAACCCAAACCCTCGATTCGGTAGTGATTACGCCCCGGCACCACCGCCTGGGACTCTTTGGCGGAAGCCTGGGCACAGAGATACGTGGCGTGGTGCTTCGCAGTGAAGCAGCATTTTATATGGGCAAAAAATTTGCGTCACCCAGTCCCCTGGTGCCCGACGGCCTGGTGGAAAAAGATTATGTGCATTATTTGGTAGGGGCCGACTGGATTACCCGGGGAATAAATTTTAGTGTGCAGTTTATTCAGGAAGCGATACTCGATTACGACCCCAATATTGCCAAGGATAAGACAACCAATACCATGACTTTTTTGGCAAAGGACAGCTACTACAACGACAAACTTTCGGTTGAATTTTTTGCCTACGTAGGGCTCACCAACGAAGATGCGCTCATTCGTCCAAGGGTGATATACGAGCTCTACAACGGCTTAAACCTCACCGTTGGAGCCAACATTTTTACAGGCACAAAGGGACAGTTTGGCCAGTTTGACAAAAACGATATGGCCTATTTTAAACTGAAATATGATTTTTGAGTTTGCGGGCGTTCGGGTTTAGTTTTTTTTGTATCTTGTCTGCCGCCTGCCTGGTGGCAAACAGGGCAGGAGTCGCCCCAAACCCCCGATAGAGACGCACGTCACATCTTCGGCAAGCCTTGCGCCTCCCTTCGGTCGCCGGAGGCTTGCCGAAGATGCGACGCTAAAGCTTCAGCGTACGCGGACGGCGACCGAAGGGCCGCGCGTCTCTATCGAGCATCCCGAACCCCGAACTCAAAACTCCGAACCCATCAATGGTAATGTCAAGCCTTGTAAAAACATTCGAGCGAAATCCCATTGCAACCATCTGTCTGTTCACGGCCATCATGCTGCTGCCTCACCTGGGCACACTTCAGGTGAGTATTATGGAAGCCCGGAATTTTATTACCGCCCGCGAAATGGTCACCGACGGCAACTGGCTGCTCACCACCATGAATGGAGAGCCACGGTACGAAAAGCCGCCTTTACCCACCTGGCTGACAGCCATTTCCGGTCTTGTTTTTGGAGGCAATAATCTTTTCGGATTGCGACTGCCGGCGGTATTGCTCATCATGGTAATTGGCTGCTGCGTTTATTTGTTGTCAAAACAGATGTTGAAAAATCCGCTTCACAGCCTTACCAATGCCTTAATTGCCGTCACCTCCTTTTACATCATTGGCATCATAATAGAAGCTCCCTGGGATATATTTACGCATGGTTTTATGTTGGTGGCCATCTATCACCTGTTTCTGTTGTTTAAGAGTGATAAACATACCTGGAGAAATGCCCTAACAGCCTCTTTGTTTATAGGTTTTTCCTTTATGAGCAAAGGACCCATCTCCTTTTATGCGCTGCTTCTGCCCTTTTTGGCAGCTTATGGATTTACCTATAAATACCGCGGTTTAAAAAGAGAATCAGCTCCCCTGCTGGTAAGTGTTGCATTAGCTATTTTGTTTAGCGGGTGGTGGTATCTCTATGTGCGTATTCAAAACCCGGAAGCATTCATGGCGATAGCCCAAAAAGAGACGGGTAACTGGACGAGCTATAATGTGCGACCCTTTTATTACTACTGGAGTTTCTTTGTTCAGAGCGGGCTGTGGACCATTCCTGCCTTTATCAGTTTGCTTTATCCTTATCTGAAAACAAGAGTCTCGAACCTGAAGGCCTACCGCTTTAGTTTGTTGTGGACGTTGTTTGCTGTTGTTTTGCTCTCAATCATCCCCGAAAAAAAGTCGAGATACCTCATGCCGGTGCTGATTCCATTGGCTATAAATACCGGGTTTTACATCGAATATCTGTTTCGGGAGTTTAAAGGGCTGCATAAAAAAACAGAGACCATACCTGTCTTCTTTAATTTTGGGCTCATCGCAACCATTGCCATCATCTTTCCATTGGCCGCTTATTTTTTTCTGAAAAACCATTTAACGGGGGGTTACCTGGGCTATTTCATAGCGTCTTCGGTGCTGATACCCACTGTGGGCATATCCATATTATTCCAACTCAAAAGGAGGCGAATGAAATATCTCTTTTTTCTCACGATTCTCACTTTTGGACTGCTTCTGACTTCAGCAATGACTTTTTCGAGAAGTTTGAAAAATGCGGAAATTGACCCTTTTGCATCGCTCAGAGAGCTGAATGCCCAAAGACAATTAAAAGTGTATGGTTATGATTATGTTTCGCCAGAGACCATCTGGCATTTTGGGGACAAAATTCCCTTTATTAACGCCAATTCTTCAAAATTAAAATATCCCTGCGAGGAGATATTTATACTTCTGGCACCTCTCGACAACATTCTGGAAGACGACTCTTTATTGATGGCCCATTATGATATAAAAGGGGTGGATACGTTGGATATAAATCTGCTTGATCCAGCGTTCGGCGGTTATAGTAATAGAAAAGTGAGTAAATACTATTTACTGAACACGAAGAAATAAGCCCTGTTTCAAACATCCCCGGTTGATACCGGTTTGCCGTTTCTTTATCCATCAATTTCCACCGTTGAGTTTATTTTTCCTGAAGGGAACTCTATTTCTTTTGTAATTTTAGGATTTCGATATAAACTACCTCGATAGTTATGAAGATCAAGACATATACCAGTCCCGGGTTTTCGAAGATAAACGGCTTCATGGAGTCACTTCCCCGGATATTTACAGAGGAAGGCGAAACCATTAAAAACGATCGCAACGAGATAAAGATCATTTGGTTTGGACAACTTAAGTTGTGTATAAAATCCTTTAACCGGATCACTGTTTTTAATCGTCTGATGTATTCATGGTTCAGAGCCTCCAAAGCAAAACGCTCATTTAAAGCAGCCATGAATCTCCTGGAATTACGCCTTGACACACCTCCACCGGTGGGATATGTTGAAGTTTATGGTAGATGGAACATACTGAAAAAAAGTTTTTATGTCTCTCTTTACCAGGAGCATGATTTTGACATGGCGGTTGTATTCAATAAGTCGACAGATAATTGGCAGAGTATTCTTACCGCCTTTTCACGACACATGGCCGCTGCGGTTCATCCCAGAGGCGTTTGGCACGACGACCTAAGCCAGGGCAATGTGCTTATAAACAGGCGGGAACACAACCGATACATCTTCTCATTCATCGATCTCAACCGGATGAAATTTAAAAACCGCATTCCCCATTCACGGGGCCTTGTTAATCTCAAGCGGTTAACCAACCAGCCGGTTATGCTGGCCATTATGGCCGAACAATACGCGTTGGTCGCTCACAAAAACCCTCAATTTTATACCCTCTTGCTTTTAAGAAGCAACTTTTTTTTCACCTTTTGCCGGACCTACACTAAAAGAGTTTTACACTTTATTGCTCCAAAATAACATCATTAACAAAGTCGTCCCGGATTTTTTCCTGATTATCTAAATTCATTCATTATCTTTGTCAACTGAACGGTTAAACCAAACGGTTGACGAATGCCAAAGAGAACCAAAGATAAGGATGTAGAAGGCCATATTTTATTAGCCGCCAAAAAAGTGTTTCAAACCAAAGGAATGGAAGGGGCGCGCATGCAGGAAATAGCCGATGAGGCAGGCATCAACAAGGCGATGCTGCACTACTACTTCCGCAGTAAGCAGCAACTTTTTGAGGCGGTTTTCAAGCAATCATTCGCATTGCTGGCCATTCAACTCAACAAAGCCCTGAATGAGGATTCACCTTTGGAGGTTAAGATAAAGAGTTTCACCTCCAACTACATCTCATTTATTGTTCAACACCCCTATTTGCCCAACTTTATCATCCAGGAGGTCAACCGAAGCCCCGATTTTATTTTAAAATTCAGGGAGTTATTCCCTGATATCAGAAAATTTAAAAGCCAGCTTGAAAGTGAGGTCCTGGCCGAAAAGATTAAATCCGTCACGGTAGAACAATTGTTTATCAATATTATGGCACTTAATATCTTCCCGTTTCTCGCTAAGCCTTTGCTAAAAGGGTTTTTAAATCTGGACGAAAACGGTTTTCAGCAACTGATGGAACAAAGAAAAACCGAAGTCGCTGAATTTATCATCAACTCCATAAAATGCAAATGATGAAAAGAGCTTTTTTACTGATAGGACTGCTGTTGAGCCTGGGTGCCGCTGCCCAGGAGCGGCTTACTTTGGAGGCGTGTTACCATTTGGCGGAAAAGGCCTATCCCCTGTCGCGGCAAACCGGTCTGCTCGCGCAAAAATCAAAACATGAACTGGCAGAAATCAAAAAAGGGGCTTTACCCCACCTGGATTTGAATGGCCGGGCCACATGGCAGTCCGAAGTGATAAAAATCCCATTGGAAATACCCGGCACCAATATTGAGCACCCCAACAAAGACCAATACCAGGCCACCGTAGATGTGGAGCAACTCATTTATAACGGCAGCAGCATATCGAAGCGCACTTCTCTTAAAGAGGCCGAAACGGAAACCGACAAGCAACAGGTAGAGGTCTCCCTATATGCACTCAAAAACCGTGTTAACCAATATTTTTTCAATGCCCTTCTGCTTCAGGAGCAAACCGATATGCTGGAGGCTAAGTTAACGCAACTGGAAGCCCGATTGGGAGAAGTAGCATCTGCCGTGAAATTTGGAACCGTATTGCCATCGGAAAAAGAGGTGTTGCAAGCTGAAATTTTATTGGCCCGCCAGGAAATAGTCAGCATTAAAAAGGATAAGGAAACCGCCTTAAACCAGCTTTCGGCCTTAATTTTTACTGAAATAGATGCTGCTGCAAGGCTTGAAAAACCGCAAACTTCTGTTTCCCCCCCAGTCGTTTCACCACGTCCCGAGCTGAAATATTATGACCTTATGAGAGAGGAGATTACGCAAAGACAGAAGCTGATCGGCACCGAAAATTATCCCCGGCTTTCGGGTTTTGCACAAGCCGGATATGGTAAACCCGGCCTGAACATGCTGAACAAGGATTTTACAGATTTTTATATGCTGGGCATCAGATTAAAATGGAACCTTTTTGACTGGGGCAGTACCAGGGATAAAAAGCAGGCCCTGGAAGTATCCAAAGAAATGGTAGCCATCGAAAAAGAGACCTTTTTGCTGAACAACAACATAGAACTTCAGCAGGCATTTAACGAAATAGATAAATACCGCGCACTTCTGGAGGCCGATCAGGAAATTGTGGATATAAGGAAGTCTATTGTCGCCTCCAGCCAATCTCAATTGCAGAATGGTGTGATTACCGCATCGGAATTTCTTACGGAATTTAACAAATTATACAGTGCCGGCATAAATCAGAAATTGCACGAACTTCAGTTGGAGCTATCGAAGGCCAATTACCGGGTGATCCAGGGATATTACCAATGACAGAATTTTATAAAGCGCTTATTATCAATAGATTTCTATTACCCTGCATTTTACAGAAATCCATCATTGGCACAAAGTGACACATCTAATTTTAAAAAAAATGAAAACACCAGCAATCGTTTTTACCGCTTTTATAGCCTCCTTATTCACCGGCTGCAAACAAGAGTCCCCCGCCGATGCCTACGGAAACTTTGAAGCGACCGAAATCACCGTCTCGGCAAAAGCCCAGGGAGAAATAAAATATCTAAACCTCGAGGAAGGCACTCTTCTGCAAGAGAATGCCATCGTGGGCCTCATAGATACCATGACTTTGTATTTAAATAAGTTGCAGCTTCTGGCCCAAAAAGAGGTGGTGAAGTCAAAATCGGGAAATATATGGTCCCAGATAGCGGTGCTGCAATCGCAGCTTCAAACTGCCCAATCGGAGCTGAACAGGGTGCAAAACATGTACAATGAGGAGGCGGCCACCAGCCGTCAGCTCGACCAGGCACAGAGTGAAGTGAACGTGTTGCAGAAGAGGATTGATAACGTAAAATCGCAAAACGCACCCATCGTGAACGAGGCGCGGAGCATAGAAGCCCAAATAGCCCTGATAGAGCATCAGATAGGTGAGAGCAAAATCACCAACCCGGTGAATGGTACCGTGCTGAACCAATATGCCGAGCCGGGCGAAATAATCGCATTTGGCAAACCCCTTTATAAAATTGCCAACCTGGATGAATTGACCCTTCGGGTATACATCAGCGAACCGCAACTTTCGCAGATTGAAATAGGCGAAAAGGTGAGCATAAACATAGACTTTGGAGAGGATACAAAACGCTATGAAGGAAAAATAAGCTGGATTTCTTCTGCCGCCGAATTTACACCAAAAATAATACAGACCAAAGAGGAACGTGTAAACCTGGTGTACGCCATGGATATTAAAGTAAAAAACGATGGCCGGCTGAAAATAGGTATGCCGGCGGAAGTTCTCTTTTAAAAAAATGGGCATACAAATAGAACATATCAGCAAATCGTACGGGGCGGTAGAAGCAGTGCGCGACATCACCTTTGAGGTAAAGCCCGGCGAGCTCTTTGGTTTGATAGGCCCCGATGGCGCGGGCAAAACAACGCTGTTCCGCATTCTTACCACTCTGTTGTTCGCCGATAAAGGAACGGCAAGCGTGGCCGGCATGGACGTGGTAAAAGATTACCGGCATATCCGGGAGGCCGTGGGCTATATGCCGGGGCGCTTTTCGCTGTACCAGGACCTGAGCGTGGAGGAAAACCTGGAATTTTTTGCCACGATTTTTGGCACCACGGTGAAAGAGAATTATGACTTGATAAAAGACATATACATACAAATAGAGCCCTTTAAAAAACGGCGGGCGGGCGACCTCTCCGGTGGCATGAAGCAGAAGCTGGCCCTTTCGTGCGCCCTGATCCATAAGCCCCAAGTGCTTTTTTTAGATGAACCTACCACCGGGGTGGACCCTGTTTCGCGCAAAGAGTTTTGGGAGATGCTCAAACGCCTCAACGATAAAGACATCACGGTTTTGGTATCCACGCCTTACATGGACGAAGCCGCGCTGTGTGACAGGATAGCCCTTATACAGGATGGTGAAATCCTCACGGTGGATACACCCGGGCACATCACTGGAAAACATGAAGACCCGCTATACAATGTATCCGCCAAAAACACCTATAAGCTCATTGGCGATTTAAAAGAGTTTCCAGGAAACAAGAGCGTGTATGCCTTCGGGGAATTTATTCACTACACCCATTCCGACAAAGATTTTTCGGAAGACCGGTTGCGCCAGTACCTGGAAGGAAAAGGGCACGAGGATATAAACATAGCAAAAACCGAAGCGGGGATTGAAGATGTTTTTATGGCCCTGTCGGAAAAAAAGGAGGCAACAGAATGAAAGAGGCAGGAATAGTAATCGAGGTAAAAGGGCTCACCAAAAAATTCGGGAGCTTTACCGCGGTGGACCACATCAGCTTCGAGACCGGGAAAGGGGAGATTTTTGGTTTTCTGGGGGCCAACGGTGCCGGCAAAACCACCGCCATGAAAATGCTGATAGGCATATCAAAGCCCACCTCCGGCGAAGCCACCGTAAATGGATTTGACGTGAAAACCCAACCCGAAAAAGTTAAAAAGACAATTGGCTATATGAGTCAAAAGTTCTCGATGTACGACGACCTTAACATCATGGAAAACATCACCTTTTTCGGGGGTATTTACGGTTTGTTGCGCAAAGAAATCAAAGAAAAGGGGGAGGCGGTGATTGAAAAACTAGGGCTGCAGGATGTGGCAAAAAAACAGGTAGGATCACTGCCTTTAGGTTGGAAACAAAAGCTGGCCTTTTCGGTTGCATTGTTACACGGGCCTAAGGTGGTTTTTCTGGATGAACCCACCGGTGGGGTCGACCCTATCACCCGGCGGCAATTCTGGGAGATGATTTATGCCGAAGCCGATAAAGGAACCACCATTTTTGTAACCACTCACTATATGGACGAAGCGGAATATTGTAACCGCGTATCCATTATGGTAGAAGGAAGAATTGAAGCCCTCGATTCTCCCAAAAATTTGAAAAAGCAATTTGATACTTCGTCCATGGATGGTGTATTTCAAAAACTTGCGCGAAATGTGGAATAATTTTAACTCCAAATCGTTCAGCATAAACTTTAAACGGTTTAAGGGATTCGTAAGAAAAGAGTCCTTCCATATATTCAGGGACAAACGTTCCATGTTTATCCTCTTTGGTATGCCCATCGCTCAAATCCTGCTTTTTGGTTTTGCCATTACCAACGAAATCAATAACGTGGACCTGGGAATACTCGATAAATCCAAAGACCGGGAAACCATTCATATCACCAACAGGATACGATCTTCCCGGTATTTCAAAATAAAAAGCCTGGTAAGCAGCGAGCGGCAAATTGAAACCATTTTTAAAAAGGGTGAAGTAAAAGCCATTTTGGTATTTGAAGAAAATTTTGGGAAAAATTTAACATCAATAAACCGGGCGGACGTACAGATCATCAGCGATGCCACCGATCCCAATATGGCCAACACCGTCACCAATTACATCCAGTCTATTCTTCAGGATTACCAGCGCGAGATCAACCTGGGCGTTCCCGATCCGGTTCAAATAGAGGTGCGTTCGCGGATGTTTTATAACCCGGAGCTGAAAAGCGTTTTCAACTTTCTTCCCGGCGTGATGACGGTGATCCTCATGCTGGTGTCGGCCATGATGACCTCCATCTCCATCACCCGCGAAAAAGAGCAGGGCACCATGGAAGTGCTGCTGGTTTCGCCCTTGAAACCATTTCAGGTCATTATTGGCAAAGTGTTTCCTTATCTTATTTTATCCATTATAAACGCCCTCCTTATTTTGCTGCTGGGCTTTGTGGTGTTCGGGATGCCGGTGCAGGGCAGCTATATTTTGCTGGCCCTTGAAACCGTCCTGTTTATACTTTGTGCCTTATCGTTGGGCATCCTTATTTCCACCATTTCAAACACGCAGCAAACCGCTATGATGATTTCGCTCATGGGCCTGATGCTCCCCATCATCCTCTTGTCCGATTTTATTTTTCCCATCTCCAGCATGCACTGGGCGCTTCAGGCATTCAGCAACATCATCCCCGCCAAATGGTTTAACCTGATTTTAAAAGGGGTCATGCTCAAAGGCGTGGGGCTTCAATTCCTTTGGAAAGAAACACTTATACTGCTGGGAATGACCGTGTTTCTTATCGTTTTAAGTATTAAAAAGTATAAAATCAGGTTGGAATAATGAGAACAATTGGATACATAGTACAAAAAGAGTTCCGGCAGATATTCCGGAACAAAGCCATGCTGCCCATTATTTTCATCATGCCCCTGATGCAGTTGCTCATCTTATCCAACGCGGCGACTTTCGACATAAAGAACATCCGGTTGTCCTACGTGGACTACAACCGAACCTCAACCTCCCGCGCATTGATCAACAAGTTTGAAGCATCCAATTACTTTGAGGTACTTGACCGGTTTCCTTCGCATGCGAAAGCCTATGAGCCCATGGAGAGGGGAACAGTGGATGTGATAGTGGAAATTCCCTCCGATTTTGAAGAAGAACTTGTAATGGGAAACCATACCACTCTGGGCGTCTATATAAATGCCATCGACGGGGCAAAGGCAGGCGTGGAAAACGTCTATATCAACCAGGTGGTGCAAAGTTTCAACAAAAATGTACAGTTGGAATTTTTAATGGCCGCACAGGAACCATCAGCCATGTCCTATGTAATGAGTGCGCCTTCATTCTGGTACAACAAGGAGCTGGACTACAAAACCTTTATGGTACCCGGGATACTGGTGCTGCTGGTAACTATGGTCACGTTGTTCCTGTCGGCGATGAACATCGTGCGCGAAAAAGAGACGGGCACCCTGGAACAGATAAACGTGACGCCCATCAAAAAACACGAGTTCATCATCGGAAAACTGTTCCCCTTTTGGGTGTTGGGATTGGTGCTTTTAACGGTGGGACTTATCCTTTCCAAACTGGTGTTTAATGTGCCCATGATGGGCAGCATTGCTTTGCTCTACCTTTTTACCGCCGTTTACCTGCTGGTGATCCTCGGCATGGGACTGTTGGTCTCCAACTATACCAATACCCAGCAACAGGCCATGTTTATCGCCTGGTTTTTCGTGGTTATCTTTATTTTACTCAGCGGCCTTTTCACCCCCATCGAAAGCATGCCGGACTGGGCACGAATGATTACCTACCTGAACCCCATCCGCTATTTCGTGGAAATTATCCGGATGGTGATGCTCAAGGGCTCCGGTTTTTGGGATATCTCCTTCCAATTTTTTGTTATCACCGGATATGCCGTGGTACTGAACGGACTAACGGTTCTGGGTTATAAAAAAACAAACTAATTCAGCACGGATATTAAAAAATAATTTGTTACAATACCAAAGCAAAGTATCTTTGTAAACATATATTTACTCGATGCTTATGTTTAACAAGCGACAAAAAGAGATTATGCAGGCTGCAATGGACATTGCAGGCCGTGATGGGTTAAAAGCTCTTACCATTTCCAATATTGCCAATAAAGTATCTCTCACCGAGGGAGCTATTTATCGCCACTTTTCCTCAAAGGATGAAATTATACGCAATATTTTGAACACCATTTTCCTGACAATGACCCAACATGTGGGTGAAATTATCACTCAAAATGACACTGCATCTTCTAAGCTTAAAAAAATTATTGAGTTCATCTTGCACGATTTTAAAGAAAACCCGGCACATGAATCACTCCTGTTTGCCGAGGAATTTATTTTTGGCAACGACTCGATGCGCGTATTAATATACAACGTACTTAATACCATACAACTGTATATCAAACAAGTACTTGAGCAAGGTCAAACCCATAAAGAAATTCGGGAAGATGTGGATGCCAAAGATATCTCGCTTCTCTTTATTGGAACCATCCGGGTATTGGTAATGAAGTGGAAATTATCGGGCTATCATTTGGACATTGAGGCGGAAGGCCAAAAACTTTATTCAACAATAATAAGGCTGATAGAGGTAAAACAAAGTCTCTAATTTAAAAAAACGCTTAATAATTCAGTAGTGGCCCAAAAATCCACTTACAATCTCATCGTAATCACCGGCCCCACAGCAGGCGGTAAGACCCGCGTGGCGGCCCTGCTGGCGGCGCACATCAACGGTGAAATCATCAGTGCCGACTCCCGCCAGGTTTACCGGCGCATGAACCTGGGAACAGGCAAAGATTATGACGATTACATGGTTGAGAACACTGAAATTCCCTACCATCTCATTGACATACGCGAGCCGGGTTACAAATACAATGTGTATGAGTATCAGACCGATTTTTTCAAAACGTTTGAATCCATACGCGACAGAGGCAGGTTTCCGGTAATGTGCGGCGGAACAGGATTGTACATCCAGGCGGTGCTGGAACAATACAAAATGGTGCATGTCCCGCCCGACCCAAAGCTGCGCGAATCTCTTAAGAACAAGTCGCTGAGTGACCTGAAGTCCATCCTCTCCGGTTTTAAGAGCCTCCATAACACCACCGATACCGACACCATTCCACGTGCCATACGCGGCATCGAAATTGAGACTTACTATCGTTCTCATCCCGAAATCGAAATTGAGCTCCCCGCCATAAACCCCATTATCATTGGGTTGAAAGCCGAAAGAGAACTGAGACGGCAAAAGATTACCCAACGCCTTCGTCATCGTCTCGAAAACGGCATGATAGAGGAAGTTCAAGCCCTTCTGGATGAAGGATTAAGTCCTGAGGAGCTGATTTATTATGGATTGGAGTACAAATACATCACCCTATATATCACCGGGCAAATGAGTTACGATACGATGTTTGAGAAGCTCAATATTGCCATCCATCAGTTTGCAAAAAGGCAGATGACCTGGTTCAGGGGTATGGAGCGTAAGGGTCATCCCATATTTTGGCTGGATGCCGCACATCCGGCACACCACAATGTGAAGGCTATTCTGGCGATGCTGAATAAACAATGAATATCCGCATCAATACCTCATCCATAATAAATAGGCAGGGCAGGCAGGAAATCTATCTATTGTTTTCATTTTTGCGGTTAAATGGTTAAATTTGATGAATTAAACCATCTGCAAAATATTTGTATGAACCATATAAGCGATTACATTGCGCGCATCACCCAGCTCGCCAACCGCAATAAAGAACTTCACGATGAGCTCCAGCATCTGGTAGGCCGCTACTCCCTGATTCAAAGCCAAAACGACAAGTACCTCGAACTTCTCAAGAGATTTGCCACCCCCCGCGAGGAAGAGGAGAAAGAACCCCAAAAAGGGCGTCCCCGAAAAACTTTCCACCGGTTGCGGATGGTGTCGCTGCTCTATGTTTCGGTTTCCGGTTTTGAAAAACTGCATACCACCTCCAACCCTTCGGCTCTCATAGATCTGTTGGATGAAATCTTCTTCTCCGTTGACGGGATAGCCGAAGAAGCAGGCATTAGTAAAATAAAAAGCTTTGGCGATACCATCATCTTTGCAGCCGGGCTGAAGGCTGAGAATCGCACCAATCCCATAGACATAACCATTGCAGCCGGAAAAATGCAGGCATCGGTAAGCAAGATTCAAAAGAACCATGCCGAGGCTGCCCTTTGGCAGTTGAAAATGGGCATTCACACCGGCCCCATCTTAGCCAAACCTTCCGAGGACAAACATTCCCCTTTCTCGCTGTCGGGCGAAAGCATCAACATTGCCTGCCGGTTGGGAGAGGCCTGCCCCCCGGGGCAGATCAACATGTCGGAAATGACCTTTGAACTGGTAAAAGAATTTTTTAAGATGAACCCACTGGGAAAAATGCCGGTTAAATACAAGGGTGAGTTGCGCATGTTTTTGGTCAAAGGATTGCTGGACGAACTTCATGTGAAGGATTATCCTTTTAAACCCAACGAAGTTTTCTCCGTCCGCTACGGACACGTTCAGTTTATGGACATCGAAAAAGAGGTGCTCGATTTATTGGAGAAAAAACTGCCTAAAAATCTCTATTATCATAATGTAAAGCACACCGTGGATGTGGTCACCGAGGTTGAACTTATAGGATGGGCCGAGGGACTCAACGAAGAGGAGGTATTGTTGCTCAAACTGGCTGCGCTTTTCCACGATGCCGGACACATTATCGATTACAAAGAGCACGAACACCAAAGCACCGTGATAGCCAAAGAAATATTGGGACGTTACAACCCCTCCCCTTCACAAATTGAAACCGTGTGTCGCCTTATTATGGCTACCCGGCTCCCGCCCAATCCTTCCGATAAACTCGAGAAAATCATCTGCGATTCCGACCTCGACTATCTGGGCCGCACCGACTTCATACCCGTCTCCAACTCCCTATTTAAAGAACTCAAAGAGAGGCAAATGATCGACTCTTTGAACGATTGGAACAGGTTGCAGTTAAAATTCATAAACAACCATCAGTATTTCACTCAAACAGCACGCAATTTGAGAGAGGTAAACAAGCAGCAGCAAATCGAACGCATAGAGCAATTGCTGAAGCAGGAGGCTGAATTGAAACGTTAATTTATCGCAAAAAACAACCCATTATGATACGCTTGTCCCTTTTTATCACGGCTACTTTTATTTTTACCGCATGTACCACCCGGGAGCCAGTCTATCAGGCTTCGGTTCCCAATATCTCCGAAAAAGTGGAAGCTTATAAATCATTTACTCTCAAAGCCGACCTGAGTGCACTCTCGCTCGATCAAAAAAAGATGCTAACACTTCTTTTTAAGACTGCGCAAATAATGGACGATCTCTACTGGCAACAAACCTGGGGTGATAAACAAAAATTGCTCAGCGCCATAGAAGACGATGCGCTGCGACAGTTTGTGCTAATTAATTACGGCCCCTGGGAACGGCTCAACAACAATCAACCCTTCATACGCGGCATTGGCCCCAAACCCAAAGGCGCTCAGTTTTATCCGGAAGATATGACCCTGGGTGAATTTGAAGCGCTGGACAACCCTCATAAAAGCGACCTCTACACACTGATACGCAGGGACAAGGAGGGAGCACTTAAGGTAATCCCATATTCTGTTTTTTGGTCGGATGAACTCAATAAAGCCGCCACCCTTTTGAGTGAAGCGGCCGATCTGGCAGGCAATACCGGCTTTAGCAAATACCTGACAGCCAGAGCCGAAGCCCTCAAATCGGACGACTACTACAACAGCGATATGGCCTGGATGCAGATGAAGGACAACCTTGTCGACTTTGTGGTGGGGCCCATTGAAACATACGAAGACGGACTCATGGGAAGCAAGGCAGCCTTTGAGGCTTTTCTGCTGATTAAAGACAAGGAATGGTCGGCACGTCTGGCCCGCTTTTCACTGCTTCTGCCGGGGTTACAGGCCACCCTCCCGGTTGAGGATGCCTACAAAACCGAAAAACCGGGCAGCGACTCCGACCTGGGCGTTTACGACGTCATTTACTACGCGGGAGACTGCAATGCAGGCAGCAAAACCATAGCCATCAACCTGCCCAACGACCCTGAAGTACAACTGAAGAAAGGCAGCCGAAAGCTTCAACTGAAAAACAGCATGCAGGCCAAATTTGAAAACATCCTGCTGCCCATCAGCCAACTGATGATCGACACCGCCCAGCAAAAACACATCACTTTCGATGCCTTCTTCGAGAATACCATGTTTCACGAAGTAGCCCATGGCCTGGGTATTAAAAACACCATCAACAATAAGGGCACTGTGCGCGAAGCGCTTAGGGAAACCGCTTCGGCCATTGAAGAGGGCAAGGCCGACATACTGGGCCTTTACATCGTTTCGCGCCTGAGCGAAATGGACGAGCTGGAAGATAACGACCTGATGAACAACTACTTAACTTTTTTAGCAGGAATTTTCCGGTCGGTGCGCTTTGGTGCAGCCAGCGCACACGGCAAAGCCAATATGATACGATTCAACTATTTTCTGGAGCAGGAAGCTTTTACCCACAACCCGGAAACCGGACGCTACAGGGTGAATTTTGAAAAAATGAAGGCAGCGATGACCCAACTTTCACGCGAAATACTGGTTATCCAAGGCGATGGTGATTATGAAAAAGCCAAAAACCTCCTCCAATCGATGGGCGTTATCGGGCCTCAACTTCAAAGTGATTTAGACCGCATCAATCAGGCAGGTATACCCGTGGATATCGTCTTTGAGCAGGGTCCTGAAGTGCTGGGACTAAAGTAATAGAGATTGCTTTGGTCAAAGCCCCGCCAATTAATGTGTTTAGGTATCTATTCCACTCAATAAAAGGCAAAGAATCGGCAATAACTTTGGCTCAAAGATGTACATCTTTGAGCCAAAATAGATTTCTCCCTGCGGTCGAAATGACCGGGTCTTTGGGATTAAGAGCGAGGAGTTGGAAGAATGAAAATGGCAGTCGGTCATTTCGAACCACTACCCCATTTTCATTGGGAATTAAGAGGAAATGACAGAAAAGTGAACCACGGAGTGGTTTCCTGTGCATAACCCCCGGATTCATCCGGGGGTGAATTGGCGTTATGAACCAGAACCTCCGCATAGGCGGAGCAGGTTCTGGAGGAGTTCCCCTATCGTCTGATAGCTTGAAGCTTACGAAATTCTGTCATTGGTACTGCAGGGAGAAATCTTATTGTCGAAATGATGCAAATCATTTTGACAATCTCCATTTCGTTTTTTGACCCTCGCAATCTCACTCCGTTTCCGGTCTCAGCCTTTTCCTTTGTTCTGCCCGCAAATTCCCACTATCTTTGGCGGATTTAACAGCCAAAGGATTAAGCATGAACATAAATTTCTCCAATAATCGTATTACACATCTTTTCAACATTCAATATCCCATCATCCAGGGTGGCATGGTGTGGTGCAGTGGATGGAGGCTGGCTTCGGCCGTCAGCAACTGCGGAGGCCTGGGCCTGCTTGGTGCGGCAAGCATGTATCCCCCGGTATTGCGCGAGCACATCCGGAAGATAAAAAAGGCTACCTCCAAACCCTGGGGCGTGAATGTGCCTTTACTCTATCCCGATATTGATGAATTGATGCAGGTGATAGTTGACGAAGGTGTACAAATAGTCTTCACCTCTGCCGGAAGCCCCGCAAGATGGACTCCTTATCTAAAGACACATCACATCACCGTGGCGCACGTGATTGCCAACAGCCGCCTCACCAAAAAATGCGAAGAGGCGGGGGTGGATGCCATCGTAGCCGAAGGTTTTGAAGCCGGCGGACACGAAGGCCGCGAGGAAACCACCACCTTCACCCTTATTCCATTGGTGCGACGGGCAACTGCCCTCCCACTGATTGCTGCCGGAGGTGTGGGTAGCGGACAGCACATTTTAGCGGCACAGGCATTGGGTGCCGAAGGTGTGCAAATAGGCTCCCGTTTTGCCCTTTCACAGGAGTCGTCGGCGCATCAGGCCTTTAAGGAGTTTGCAACCGCTTCTAAAGAGGGCGACACCATGCTTACCCTAAAAAAACTGGCACCCGTACGCATCTTAAAAAACCATTTTTATAAGCTGGTAAAAGAGGCCGAAGACCGGGGTGCTTCATCCGAGGAACTGAAACAACTCCTGGGCAGGGGACGCGCCAAAAGAGGCATTTTTGAAGGCGACCTCAACGAAGGCGAACTGGAAATTGGTCAGGTAGCTGCCCTTATTGACCGGATTGAACCCGTCGACACCATCTTTAAAACGCTCCTCGAAGAGTACCAGCAAGCGCATAACGCATTAATACGAAATCAATAGAATTTAACCTGCATGATTAAATATTACCGGCATACCCTCAACAACGGGTTGCGAATCATAGTACATCCCGACAAAACCACGCCGTTGGCAGCCGTAAACCTGCTTTACGATGTGGGTGCCAGAGACGAAAACCCCCACCGCACAGGATTTGCCCATCTCTTTGAACATCTTATGTTTGGGGGGAGCAAACACATCCCCTCCTACGATGGAATAGTGCAACAAACGGGCGGCGAAAACAATGCCTGGACCAGCAACGACTTTACCAACTTCTACCTTACCCTGCCCGCTGCTAACCTGGAGACCGCTTTCTGGCTGGAGTCGGACCGGATGCTGGAATTGGATTTCTCCGAACGCAGCCTCAAGGTACAGCGAAAGGTGGTGATTGAAGAGTTCAAACAAAACTACCTGAACCAGCCATATGGTGACATCTCCCTGTTGATAAGGGCGTTGGCCTACAAGGTGCATCCCTACCGGTGGCCCACCATAGGGCAGAACATCGACCACATTCGCAAGGCGACACTGCAGGAGGTTAAAGACTTCTTTTTTAAGCATTATGCCCCCAACAATGCCGTACTTTCGGTGTCGGGTCATGTAAACCCCGACGAGGTGTTCTTGCTGGCCGAAAAGTGGTTTGGAGAACTGCCCCGTCGCCAAATCCCAAAACGTGACCTCCCGGCTGAACCCAAACAAAAAGAGCCCCGGTTTCTGGAAGTAAAACGCGATGTTCCGGCACCCGCCATTCAAATGGTCTTTCACAACGGTCGCCGCACCGACCCCGACTTTTACGTGAACGACCTGCTCTCCGACATCCTCTCAAGCGGACCATCCTCACGGCTGATTCAGTCGCTGGTAAAAGAACAGCGCCTGTTTTCGGATGTCAACGCATACATTGCCGGCGACCGCGACCCGGGCCTCTTCACCATTACCGGAAAAATAATGCCCGGCGTTTCTGTACAACAGGCTGAGAAACAAATCCATCAGGAACTACAACTTCTGATGGATGAAGGCCCCGGAGATTATGAGCTTCAAAAGGTGAAGAACAAAGTGGTATCAAATCTGGTTTTTTCTGAAATAAGCTTCCTGAACAAAGCAATGAATCTGGCCATGTTTGAGTTGATGGGTGATATCGATGAAATTAACCGCGAAGCCGGCCACTACCAGGCAGTCACAAGCGCCCAGATAAAGGAGTTGTCGGGCAAACTCTTTGACCACAACAACCGCTGCACCCTTCATTATCTCCCCAATGGGGCTATGCCGCAACCCACCAAACAACCCGCCCAATGACAGCACTTACTGACAGAACCTCCGGCCCCGCCTCGGGAACCATCGACAAAATTGATTTCCTGCCGGTAAAAAGTGTAGAACTCGACAACGGCATCCCGGTGTCGTTGCTTCAGGCAGGCAGCCAGGATGTTACAAAAATAGATTTCCAATTTCCTGCCGGTGCCGTACAAGCCGGAGTGCCTCTGCTGGCTTCTGCCACGGCCAATTTGATGTTAGAAGGAACCACGTCGAAAAGCTCCAGGCAAATATCCGAAGCCATAGATTTTTATGGCGCCTATCTGCACACGCAAACCTTTCATCACCACACGGTGTTCACCCTCTTGTCGCTTACCCGGCATTTGCCCGCACTACTGCCCCTGGTGGAAGATGTGTTAAGAAATCCGTCCTTCGAACAACACGAGTTCGACATTTTTCTTGAGAAAAAGCACGAAGAATTTCTTCTCGAAAACCAGAAAGTGCGTAACCTGGCCGCCCGCCACTTTGGAGAAATACTCTTCGGCCCCGAACACCCCTACGGCAGGCAACTGAAGGAGGCGCATTTTGAGCAACTTACCCCGCAACATATCAAACATTTCCATGCCACAGGTTATTCTCCCGCCCATTGCCGCATTTATGTGGCAGGGCGACCCGGCAAAGATATCCTCAAACAACTGAACCAACGATTTGGAACTCCGCACCTCGAACCTGCTCTTCTGAGCAACGGAATGATTCCTCCCCCCTTCTCATCTGCTGACAAATTTATGTTGGTTGAGAAACCGGGCGCTCTGCAATCGGCCATAAAAATTGGCCGCCCGCTCTTCAACAACCACCATCCCGATTTTATCTCTCTTCAGGTGCTCAACACCCTTCTCGGAGGTTTCTTCGGGTCACGGCTCATGAGCTCGGTGCGCGAAGAAAAAGGCTTGTCCTATGGCATCGGCTCTTATATTATGCCCCTAAAGTACAGCGGAATATGGGGCATTAGCTGCGAAGTGGCCTGCGAAAACCGCGCAGAAGCCATCGATGCCATTTTTGAAGAATTTGATAAACTACGCCTCCACCCCATTCACCCCCACGAATTGCAAATGGTAAAAAACTATATGATGGGTGAACTGCTGCGTAATTTCGACGGGCCCTTTTCAACCACCGACATTTATCGTGCGCTTCAGGAGTTTGACCTGGATTTCGACTTTTATCAAAAAATGATAAAACATATTCAAACCGTCACTGCCGGACAGATACAGCAGATGGCTCAAAAGTACCTCATCAGAGAAGAGTTTTGGGTAGTGGTAGCTGGGAGGTAAATTGCTGCTCAATTCAAATTATTATCAGGCTCATTGTTACTTTCTGCATATTAATCTTTAATTTAGAGGTTTTTCCGGAGAAGTGGAAATGACCAGAAAAACCGATATATCAGAAGAACAAAATATACGGCAGCAATTTAAAGAACTGCTGGAGCTGTGCCCCCGTTGCCAATCGGCCGAAGGCCTCAAGCTGCTTCACAAAGCATTTGAGCTGGCCCTGGAGGCCCACGGTGGTATAAGACGAAAATCGGGCGAGCCCTACATTCTTCACCCGCTGGCGGTGGCGCGTATCGTAGCCGAAGAAATAGGTCTGGGGCCTACCGGGATTGCTGCTGCCATATTGCACGATGTGGTGGAGGATACCGACTACACCATTGAAGATATCGAAGTCATATTTGATAAAAAAGTAGCCGGCATCGTTGCCGGTCTCACCAAACTGGAGGGTGTGTTTGACCAAACCCGCTCCAGACAGGCCGAAAACTTCAGAAAGCTTTTGCTCACCATGGT
>JACDJC010001149.1_pt1 | contig 24621 bp, 27 predicted proteins | sample 7454191 | NCBI WGS metagenome assembly JACDJC01 (sample SAMN14253291, study PRJNA609438) | sludge metagenome | isolation source: sludge after 25d culture with pyrite and EDTA | collected 2018-12-20 | reverse complement strand
GGAGCGTTGCAACGGTTCGTCTCCATGCACTCAGCGACCCGCAATTGTTTCTCTGTTCCATCTCGTCGCCGAGCCGCACACACAATTCGCTACCATCGCCTCGAAGCTTTCGATGCATGGAAAATTGCGGCCTGTTTCGCATGAATAGCTACGAGCCCCTGGTCTTTCCGGCCAGAGAAACTTAACGTGACAACACCCATGAATGGAATGAAGATTCTGGTCGTCGAAGATCAGAGCCTGATCGCCCTTGATATGGAAAACACCTTACGAGAATTGGGCGCCGAGCATATTCATCTTGCCTCGAGTGCACCAGAGGCATTCGAGATGATTGAACGATCCAAACCCCATCTTGCAATTCTCGATTTTAATCTGGGAGACCGTACTTCGGAGAATATCGCCGAATTGCTTCTAAAGCTGAAAATCCCTTTTCTTTTTACGACAGGCTATAGCGACAGGGTGCTCATCCCCGAAAAGCTTCGCGACGTAACCATCGTGCGCAAGCCCATAAGCAATTCAGCAGTCGCAGCGGCCATCAACTCCGTTCTTGGATAGAATATCCTGGCGGTTTTGCGGGTTGAAAGAGTTGGAGGCGTTTACGTCTGACTGCCAATTCTTCCATTAGATTGCCAGTCAAGAACACGACTGCTTTATCAAAGTCAGACGTGATGCACAAAAGGCTGTTGCGGAATTGATTTGATATACTTGGGATTGGTGATTTTGCCGTCTGTCCGCTTATCGTCCTGGGCGGAAATCATGAATAATATTTTCAATGCGGTATGCTAAAAAATAGAGATATCAATGCAGCACCGGTCTAAAAAAGCACCGGTGCTGCAATGTTATTTCCTAAGTTTTACTGATCGCTGGCGGCTTCCAACGCCCCCTAATCGCGTCAGCTTTGGGCAAATATAGTCGCATGACAGCGTAAAATGGTTCGCCAGGAGTAGGAAGCCAATTCGCTTCCAATTTAGATCCTGGACTTTCGTGCTGTAGATAGAGAACTATTTCCCCACTGTCATTCTTCTGGAGATTACCGAGCATCGCCGAATTAATAAGGTAGCGATCGATAGGGTTTTTGACGAGTAACTGCTTGGCTCTATCATACATGGTTATCGACCAGAATGCATCGACGGGCGGCAATGTTTCCGGCGAGAACGTCAAAGTATAATTACCAGTCTGACCGTTCAGCGGCGTCATCTTCCCGTCGAGGGCGTAAATGACATAAAGAGCTTCCTGTACCGTGTTGCCGTAAATTCCGCCTTGCGCGGCTGCGGCACGAACCATGTACTTGCCCTTCATGAATTCGGGCGTACCGAATAGTTTGGATGAATCGGTCAGGCGTCCGGCTTCCTCGCGAATTTCCTTTTCCGTCGCTACCACCACCTCATTCATCAGGGCCACCGTAGCGGCAGGCGTGTTTGCGCCCGGCCACGTTTCGCCCTGTCGGATGCCGAGACTGGCGAGATTCTCACGCTGCGGCTCATCTCCCGGATATGGTGGGGCGAACTGGAGCAGGAAGGCAGCAAGCGCCCAATAATCCGATACCATCTTTTCGTCGGATATCGGCAGCCAGGCGATTGATGGAAGCGCATCGGGTTTCGGGGTGCCGGCATAAGCAGACAAAACTGCCGCCCTGTAGCCTGCCTGAATCTCCTTCACCTTGTCGAGGTCAGTCGCCGAGAAGAGCTGTGTCCTGACAATGCCGATGGCGAGCATGGTCGGCATTTCGATAACACGCTTGATACCTTTCGGTACATCGCCCTTCCAACCAGGACCCGTGATCAGAAAGTCGCCACCGTCATTACCATCGACCCGCGTACCCGGATAATCGACATTGTTGGTGTAAAGATCGACCAGTTGCAGGGAGTAATACCGATCCTTCGCAATCGACGGCATTGTCACCACAACAGGCTCGGCCCGCAGATCGAAGACAATGAAGGAATATGGCGTGTCCGAGTTCGGCGTAATGATCGCTGTGTCCTCGGGTGTATAGACCCGGGCAATACTGACCATTGTGTTGAAAGGTCCCTTGTACTGGCCACCGCCGGGCTCGAGCGCATACTGGTACATGGTGAGATAATTCTTCACCATCGGATAGGTGTAGATGTAAGCCTCACGGGCCGAGGCCCTGATGTCGTCCTGTGCGAAGGACGGCAATGTTGGCAGTGCCATCAGCGCAGCAGTGCCAGCAAGAAAAGTCCTTCGCTTCATTTCATTTCCTCCGCTAGAGGAAATTTCCAGCTTCCATCCAGAATGTTCGCCTCCGGGCGATACAGGCGAACCATGTAGTTCCATCCCTCAGGTGTCGGCAAACAATTGGCAACCTTGCCGTCGCAACCTCCGAATTGAACCGTCACGCCGCCGTCTGCATCCTTAACCGCGGTGAGATTGTTGACTGTGTAGGCGTTCGACTTATTCTGGCTGAAAAAGCCCTTTGCATCATAGATACTGATTGACCAGAAGCCCTTGACGGGCACATGAGCGACCTTGACGCTATAAACCGTCTTGCCATCATTCTTGGCCACCGTACGGTTCAGATACAGCGCATCTTCCTCCGGATTGCCGCCCCAAGCCATGGCCGAGCCGATGAAATGACGAACCGGATCAACCTTGTCTTTGGCTCCGAACATGCCGCGCGTATCCGGCAGCGCATCGCCCAATTGCAGAATGATGGATCGGGTCTTGTCACGGCTGGCGCTATCCCAATTGGGGATTTCAAACTTGCCGGGGCCGCCCGGCTGTTGAGCCGTGATCTTGTCCTGCAATTCGTGCACTGCCGCCAGGTCTTTGGCATCCTCTGGATTCGCAAGAATGCGGATACCAGGAAAGACATAACGCGTTCCGATCTCTTCACGGGTAAACGTGTAAGTGCCGGGTTTATAATAAACACCGTGGGTATAATGATTCTGATCGAAAACCTGCATAGACATGAAACGCCCGCCAGTCTCAGGCAGTGTCACCGTCACAGGTCCGGCGTCAAGATCGAACACGGCTGACGAATAGAGTGTGTCACGGTTCATGCGGATGATCGCCTGCTTATCCAGCGGCGTCATCTCGCGGTCGTGGCCGAATTTGCCGAAACGACCGGCCGCAATCACTGCTGAAAAATACAGGTCGCTCTCGGCCCGGACGAAATTGTCGCTGTTGACCTGAACCGGCTCGGCCGCCCTTACAGGCAGGGGGGGCATCAACGTTGTTGCGGCCAGGGCCACAATGCCAAATGCCAGGATTCTACCCTTAGGGTTTTTCTGCCACGAGTTACAGCTATCGAAACGCATTTCCAACCTCATCTTGATTTAGCTTGGTAGGACACAGATTGAACAGCAAGGCTTAGAAGCGAAGTGCCAATCCCAGGATCGGCCCCTGCTGAACAACATCGAACACAAAATCGTCATGGTCATAATCGACGCCGAGGGCACGATAGCCAGCAACAGCAGAAATATTCTCGTTAAACTGGTAGCCAATACCGGCTGCAACATCCCAATCGAGCTTCGCCTGACCTGCTCCAATCAAGCCCCAGCCACTCAGATACACATTGTCCGACAGAAAATAACGGCCTCGGAAACCTGCCATGCCATCGACCCAGGTCGCGCTGTCGCTGCGTTCGACACCATCAAGCAACCCGCCAGAAAAGCTGAGTTCCGTTTTTGCGTACCAGATACGGGCACCGGCAACAGCATCGAAATTGCTTTTTCCATCTGTGAATATGGAGTATCCCGCGCCGAAAAGGCCCGTGAAGGTTTGCGATGTTAGGCTGACATCGCGCGCGAAGAAACCCCGTGGGGTTCCCGAATCCGTTGTGGTCTTCGTATAGATAATATCGCCAAAAAAGCTGTAACGATCATTCCGCGCTTCCGCGACACCCATGAAGGAAAAATCGAGATCGTTGAGGATATCGCCGAATTCAGACTTGAGATGAACTGCCGGTAATCCGAATTGGCCGACATCCCCGGAAATCCCGGCTGCCCAGAAATAGGGGCTCGCTGCAAAACGCCATTCGGAATTCTCGACCGGTTTTGCTTCCGGGACAATGACCGGAAGAACCGCGTCAGCCGCGTGTGCTACAGATATTCCTGCCCCCAGAAGAAGGAGAGGGAAAGCAAACTTGCCGATCATATTCATCACTCGACCTTAGGATTTGAGTTGTGTCGATAAGTCGTCAAAACGCCCTGCAATAAGCGGATTTTGAGAGCTATTTTGGAAACAGGAAGGTCAGGGTCGTGCGCAGCCCCCAATCCGGACCACCACTTGGGGCTTCCGCGTAATATCGGCCACCGACCTGGAAACTCATCGCCTGTGAGCCGACCTGAAATACTTGCGTAACACCGAAGTTGACAGGCACAGTCCATTGGGAAGCCTCCCAATCATAGGTTGAATCCACGCTGACCGAGGCTGACGTACCATGACCAAAATTATAGGACACGAAAGGCTGCAACAGACTGACACTGACGTCTTGCCTGTCACCATCGCCGGCAACCGACCAGATATGATTGGCAAGACCACCGACCGTCCATTTATCCTGCTGGACGAGCGCAACGGCTGTTGGTCCCAGCCCGAATTTCCCGGTACCCAGATAATCGTCGGTGGCTGTGGGCAGAAGGAAAACAGGACCAGCCCCCCAAATCAGACCATTCGTGGGCTCTTTCGGTGAAAAGAAGAAACTGGCATTAATATCGCCGAGCCCGATTACAGTCCCACCTGGCATATAATCTCTATAAGAGATTGGGATAATTGTCCGCGTTATCAGATTCCAGTCTTCGTTCACGCTAAACGGTATTACCGGTTGAACATTCAGCGTGAATGCAAAACCATCGCCCTTGGCGCCAGCCTTGAAATCGTAGTTGCCTTGAAGTGGCACGCTGATCAGATTGGCAAGCGGGTTGGCCAGTTTCTGCGAAAGATCATCAGCAGAAGACTGCGCCTCACTTGTGGCTGTACGTGTCATGAGAGCTGCCAAAATTGTCGCACTCATTACCGCGGCTTTGCCAGCCACCACACCCCGAATCTTGTCCGTCATTCCCCAACCTTCGACAGCGACACTCTCTTGCTGCTCACGTCCCGTTGCAGCAAGAATATTATGCATGCTTTCAAAAGAGAGACTGTCCGAATCCGGACAATTCATTGGTCGTTTATTAAATCTACATATATTTCTTGCTTATAATTTCTTAATATAGATAAGCTGAAAAGCAGAACGGATCTCTCAACCAGTTCCATAGAAACATATGCAAGAAGTGACACGTGAATACGCCGAGCAGGTGATGAGCGCCAATGGCTGGCTTTCTTACATGCCTGAACCCTTCAGGCGGGAAATTTTCGAAAAAGCCGTGGTCATCAGCTACGCGCCCGGACAAGCCATTTTTAGGGTGGGAGACCCTCTTGGCGGAATGTACGGTCTTGTGGCAGGCAGTGTCTCCATCAATACAGCCTCGGACAGCGCGACGCCCCGTCTCGTTCACCTCGGTGTTGCAGGAGCCTGGACGGGTGAAGGTCCTTTTTTGACGGGGCAACCAAGACGCGCAGAATTGCGGGCGTTGAGTGCTGCCTGGATGATGCATATCCCGTTGGAAGCAATGGAACAGATGGCCAGGAAGGATTCGGCCTTTATTCGCGCTGTGTGCGTTAACACCGTTTTGACGGTCGACGTTCTGGTGCGCATTGTACACGACCTGCAAAAGCGTAATGCATCGCGCCGTATCGCCTCCGTTATTCACCGAACTGCATGGCTTGGAAATGAGTCTATTCCGCTGTCCCAGCATGATCTAGGCATCATGGCAAATGCATCGAGGCAACAGGTCAACGCAACGCTCAACAAGTTTTCCAAAAACGGCTGGATTGAATATAATTACAGAAATATCTTTATCAAGAATGCAAAAGAAATATCCAATCACGCGGAACAAGAGGATTAAATTAGAAATAATTCTCTCTTTAATTTGGATACTTCACGGTAAATCTACCTCATGCACTTCATGCCGCGGTTACCCTTACTTTGCGCAGTAGCCGCCTTCGTGGCGGGACAATCGCTGTTTCTCCTCGTAATGCCACCACTCGCGCGAAGTTTGGGCTTCACCGATCTCCAGGCTGGCTTGATCGTGAGTCTGTCAGCTCTCCTATTGATGATATCAGCGCCTTTTTGGGGGCATTTGAGCGACCGACTGGGACGAGGGCCTGTTCTCAGTCTCGCCATCGGAGTAAGCGCGATAGCACTTGCTGCTATTGCTTGTGTCATTCACTTACGCCTGAGCGGTATGTTTTCAGCTGGTGTTGCGTTGATATCAATTTCCGGATTTCGGGGCTTACAGGTTTTACTGGCGGGCGGAATGTTTCCCGCAGCCCAAGGTTATATTGCTGATACGACCGAACGCTCGGATCGAACCAGAGCAATGGGGTTGCTTGGGGCCACGACGGGACTAGGTGGCGTTGCTGGCGCGGCCGTTACATTTGGTGTGGCTCCCAACCACCCTGCAACAGCGTTCGGGATTGTGGCACTAGTGCTGACATGTGCATTAGTTGCAGTCAATAAAATCGACGTTCCCAAAGTTCAACACATTAAAAGCCCCGAGAACACGGAAAACCTTGGCAAAGCATTCAATATATCTTGGCCATATATGGCCATCACGATGGTATCGTTCGCAGGATATAGCATTCTTCAACAGGTAACAGCCATCAGAATGCAAGACACCTTGGAATTCACTGTTGATGTCTCAATCGCAAGATCGGGCGCAGGATTTCTCTGTACTGCAATTGTGATGGTTTTAACACAAATAGTCTTGTCGCGTTTTCTGACTTTAAAACCATCAACCCTACTGGCAGCAGGCGCGCTGATTTCCATTATATCCGTCCTAATAAATATCTCAGCCATCAGTTACGGCATAATTTTTTGTTCATTGCTCATCCTAGGCATCGGTTTGGGTCTGATGTTACCAGGGAATATGGCAGGGCTCAGCTTGGACAATGCCCCCGGCACGCAGGGAAAAGCGGCTGGTCTTAATATTCTAGCTCAAGGTATTGGGCAGACAATAGGCCCAGTTCTTGCTTCATACTCTTATGGTATCTCTCGGCTACAACCCTTCAAAATCAGCTGTTTTCTCTTCATTTTAGCACTCGGCGTAGCGCTTTATTTGAGCCGCCGATCGAAAGAAAGACATAGATGAAGGTTTTTTGCCTTCGCCTGATGCTCAGCGGAAGCCCCCTCTACGCCTTGACTAAGGATAGACCGCTGCCCGTGCCAGAGGTAGATGTGCTGATTGCCAGTCAACAAACTGAATGCGACTACCTAATCGCCTTCAACCCGAGTCTAATTGCAATAATTAATTCCAAAACTTAACTCGAGAAGCGCGTCAAAGACGATAAAATGCGCTTGAGGTAAATCCCATACTTCTTATACCCCGAGAGCGTTCTATCCTTTTCTATGGTTATTCCCCTTACCATCGTACGCACGGGCCAGGCCCTAATTGTCATACGCTCGTAAGGTGTGTAGTCCGCACCGTGCTGAAGCATCTCGTTCGTTAGTGTCACGATCCGGCTTGGATCGCATAGCGTAATGTCGGCTCTGTTGTAAAAAAACGAGCTGTCAAGGAAAGCCTCTCGTTCTGTGTTGTCAAGCGGTCTGACCTTGTAGATACTGGGTGAGTTCCACGGCTTCTGTCAACGCGCTCGGCCCGATACCAAAAGCGCGTTCAACGATACTCGCTTCCCCACGGATGTATCGTGTCAGGTTGAAAATAGCAGCCTGGCCCTTGCGCAACGCTCGCATGACCTCGAAGCCCTTGATCGTCGCATATGCCGTCTTCAACGTCTCGAACCCTCTAACTGGTTTGATCATCTGCTTCAGCTTGCCGTGGTCAGCCTCGACAACATTGTTCAGGTACTTGACCTGCCGATGCACCAGTTCATCAGGGCATTTGCCTTCGGCTTTCAACCGCGCGATGGCAATCCCGTAGGTTGGTGCTTTGTCAGTGTTGACGACACGCGGCTCTTCCCAGTTTTCAAGGCGTTCAAAGCCTTCCCCAAAAAGCGCTTGGCTGCTTTGGCGTTACGCGTCGGAAACAGGTAGAAATCGATCGTGTTGCCGACTTTGTCGACGGCTCGGTAAAGGTAAGTCCATTGTCCCCGGACTTTCACATAGGTTTCATCAACCCGCCAACTCGTTGACTGTGGTCGGCGCCAATGCCAGCGCAGCCGTTTTTCAATCTCCGGCGCGTATTTCTGGATCCAGCGATAAATCGTGGAATGATCGACGGGCACACCGCGCTCACCCATCATCTGTTCAGATCGCGGTAGCTGATCCCATACCGGCAATACAACCGCACCGCTCATAAAATCACGTCACCGTGAAAATGGCGCCACTTGAAATCGCTTATCAAAAGTCTCGCGGAAAATTGTTGGCACTCTTTCGGACATCGGCAATTTTTTTTGCAACAGAGCCCTTCATGTCGAGCCCCTCGATCTTCCGTTGCCTTTCCGTGGCCCGAGAAAGAATGCATTTACGCGATGTTGCAGGGCACGGAATTTTTCACCGCGCGATTTCAGCATATGCTCCTCAAGCAACGGGATGCCAGAGACATGCACCAGCAGCCAATACATCTGGATCGGAGCAAGCAGAGACAGCCAGCTCCATGACGATGCGGTAATTGCCATCAACGGCCACGCGCACCAGAACAGCCATTCAAAGAAATAGTTTGGATGCCTAGAATAAGCCCAAAGACCGGTTTCGCAAATTTCTGTTTTGGCTTCTGGGGTCTTGCGAAACTGCGCAAGCTGCGCGTCAGACAGCGCTTCACCCGTCAACGCGATGGCGATGATTGCAACCCCGACCGTATCCCAGACATATGGAAAACCAGGGCGACCAACCACAGCGAGATAGACAGCCAGAACCAAAATGAAGGCTGCGAGAGCCTGTATCTGCAAAAACCAATATAAGCGAACGGAAGCGTTTTCGCCCCATTCTTTTAGCAGCTTTGCATAACGCGGGTCTTCGCCATGGCGCATGCTACGCTTGGCGATATGAAAGCCAAGACGCAGCGACCACACCAGAATGAGGATCATTATAGCTAAGCGCCGTTGCCATGTCGCATCTGCAAGAATAATGGCTATGACTGAGCCCACCCCCACTGAAAACGACCAGATGGCGTCGATCCAGCCGCTTTTGCCGGTCTTTCGTTCAAGCGCCCAGGCAAATGCCATGATGGCAGACAGGCTGATGGCAACAACTAAGAGCAGACCGGGTTGCATGGCGGACCTTTATTGGGAGTTCGCTTTTCCTCATGCAATACGTTCTGTTTGTCTGCTTGGTTTCTTAAGCGGCTCAAAAAAATAAAAAAGTTTCGTCGTGGATTGAACCAAACTTCTTCTCAAAACGTAAAACGACGAAAATGTAGCACACACGCAGCTCAACGCGCGGTTAAGAGAGGGACTATGGATATCACGAACCGTCCGGGTAGCTCCAAACGTCTCAGCGTCGCGATCATCGGCAGCGGGATTTCTGGATTATCTGCTGCATGGCTACTGTCGCAACGGCATGATGTGACTTTGTTTGAATCATCGGACCGCATTGGCGGTCATAGCAACACCGTCGAATTTGAGAGCAGTCATGGTCCTGTGGCCGTCGATACCGGGTTCATTGTCTATAATGAAGTGACCTATCCCAATCTGACTGCCCTGTTTCGCGCGCTTGACGTTCCAACAGCCGCGTCGAACATGTCGTTTGCTGTTTCAATCGGAAATGGCGCTTACGAATATTCCGGCGGCACCGGCCTAGGCCTCTTTGCCCAGTTCTCCAATCTGGTCAGTCCACGCTTCTGGTCGATGATCCGCGATCTCTTACGATTTTATCGCAATGCGCCCAAAGACCTGAGGATCATGGGCGATATTTCGCTTGAAAATTATCTTGCACGCAATGGTTATGGCCGGGCTTTTCGTGAAGATCATCTTTATCCGATGGCGGCAGCGATCTGGTCCACCCCTGCCATGGAAGTGGGACAATATCCGGCTGCAAGCTTCGTCCGCTTCTGTTGCAATCACGGCCTTCTAGCTCTTCGTGACAGGCCAATCTGGCGTACGGTAACTGGCGGTAGTCGGGAATATGTAAGGCGGATCACAAAGCCCTATGCAGACCGGATCAGGCTCTCAACACCGATCAAATCCGTGCAACGCGCCGAACATTCCGTCGAGTTGATCGACGGAAACGGTATTTCCCATGTGTTCGACGATGTTGTGATTGCCACACATGCCAATGAGGCTTTGCGGATGTTGGCCGATCCGGGCGCGGATGAAAGCCGCATTCTCGGCGCGTTTCAATATTCACGAAATGAAGCGGTGCTGCACAACGATATTTCGCTGATGCCCAAACGCCGTGCGGCGTGGTCGAGCTGGAATTACCTAACCAATGCAGCCACTGGCCAGGCGCAGCCATCCATCACTTACTGGATGAACCGTCTGCAACCGCTGGGCCAAGCGCCCGAGACTTTTGTGACGCTCAATCCTTGTCGTGCACCACGCGAGGAACTGGTGATCCGTCGCGTTATCTATGAACACCCGATTTTCGACATGGCAACAGATCGTGCGCAGAAAGAAATCTGGTCCTTGCAGGGGCAGCGCAGGACATGGTTTTGCGGCGCGCATTTCGGCTCCGGCTTTCATGAGGACGGCCTTCAGGCAGGTCTTGCCGTGGCAGAAGATCTGGGCGGCCTGCGCCGTCCATGGCAGGTCGAGCACGAAAGCGGGCGCATCGTTCGCCAGAGTTTCCCTATTTGGGAAAGGGCGCTGGCATGACCGAGAACTTCCAGTCCGCACTGTTTCCCGGCCATGTGACCCATGCGCGTTTACGACCGAAGGTTCATAAGCTGGCCTATAAAATCTACTCGCTCCTGCTCGACCTTGATGAGCTGGAAGCGCTTGATTGCAAACTGAAGCTGTTTTCGCTCGACCGTTTCAATCTGTTTTCTTTCTACAGGAAAGACAGAGGCGACGGATCCGCCCAGCCGCTACGCAAGCAAGTGGAACGCGCCATGGAGGCAGCCGGAATAGTACCTGATGGTGGTGCGATCCGCCTGCTCACAATGCCGCGTATTGCGGGCTGGGCTTTTAACCCGCTCAGTGTTTTCTTCTGCTATAATTGTGGCGGTGAGCTTGTGGCGGTCCTCTGGGAGGTTGATAACACTTTCCGCCAGCGCCACGGCTATATGATCCCGGTCCAGAGCTGCGATAACGGACGCATCGTACAAAGCTGCGACAAGGCTTTTTACGTCTCGCCCTTCATGGATATGAAGCTGCGATATGAGTTTGAAGTCACGCCTCCCGCAGACCAGCTTTCCATCCGCATCAACAGTTTTGATGATGAAGGCCTGCTTTTGACGGCCCGCCATCTGGCACGCCGGGTTGAGCTAAGCGACGCCACCTTGTTGCGTGCGTTTTTTTCGATTCCGTTTCTCACCTTGAAAGTGATTGGCGGCATTCACTGGGAAGCGCTGAGAATATGGTTGAAGGGCATCGGTTTACGCAAACGACCCGCAGCGCCTGAGATTTCCATCACATCTGTTCGTAACGAGACCGCCCAGCAGAGGAACAAGGCCGCATGAGCCAGCTCGACGAATATCATCAACTATCGGCATCTACCCGGACTGAACGACCGGCTTTCAGCCCCTCGGCTATCGTTTTGAAACGGCTGCTGAAACAGGTTCAGCATGGGCGATTGGTGCTTTCGCTGCCCGACGGTGAGGTCATTGCCGTTAACGGTCGATTGCCCGGACCGGAAGCCAAAATTGCAATTGTTAAATGGAACAGCCTGCGTCGCCTGCTGACGGGCGGGGATATCGGCTTTGCCCAAGCCTATATCGAAGGCGAATGGACATCGCCCCATCTCTCATCGGTCATCCGTTTTGCGGCGCGCAATCGCGATACGCTTATATCCACATTACGCGGATCTGGCTGGACGCGAGCGCTGAACCGTATCGGCCATCTGCTCAATGCAAACACGCGTCGCGGCAGCCGGCGCAACATCGAAGCCCACTACGATCTCGGCAATGATTTCTATGCCCGGTGGCTCGACCCTTCGATGCTGTATTCATCAGCGATCTGGACTGAGACGACCCATAGCCTTGAAAGTGCCCAGGAGCAGAAGTTGCAGTATATTTCTGAAAAACTGGCGCTTGAGGGCGGCGAAAGAATTCTGGAGATCGGTTGTGGCTGGGGTGCCTTAGCTGGCTATCTCGCAAACTGTCGTAATGCCCATGTGACAGGAATAACCCTGTCGCCGTCGCAGCTCACCTGGGCAAAAGCCGCAGTTGAAAACGTCGGGCTCAGCGAAGCCGTTGACCTTCGCTTGCAAGATTACCGCGATATTCAGGGCCAGTTCGACCGCATTGTATCAATCGAAATGTTTGAAGCCGTTGGCGAAGCCTATTGGCCTGAATATTTCGCAACCCTGAAGCGTTGTCTCAAGCCCGGCGGTCGAGCCGTCCTGCAAGTCATTTCGATAGAAGAAACACGCTATGAAAACTATCGTCGCAAGGCCGATTTCATCCAGAAATTCATCTTTCCGGGAGGCTTTCTGCCGTCGGATAAAGTGCTTGAACGCGACCTTGCAAAGGCCGGTCTGGTTTTAAAGGAGACCGAGCATTTCGGCCGTTCCTATGCGCTTACGCTTGCCGAATGGCGTCAGCGCTTTATCGCCAACTGGCCTGAAATCGAGAAGCTTGGATTTGACGATAAATTCCGGCGACTTTGGGAATACTACCTTTGCTATTGCGAAGGTGGGTTCGAGGAAGGTGCAATCAATGTTGGGCTCTACACGATTGAACACGCTTAGACTCCACACCTACTAATGAAGGAAGCGTCGATGAAATGGATACTGACGGTCGGCATGATGATGGTATTGTTTCCCTTCTCGGCGCAGCCGGATGAGATCAACGGTAACTGGGCGCGCGGAGATGGCAACGCGCGGGTGAGAGTTGCGGGATGCGGCAAGGATATCTGCGCGACCAACACCTGGATCAAGCCCGGAACACCAAAAGAGAAAACCGGCGACCGGCTGGTGATGAGCATCAACGAAACTGCGGACAGGCAATATTCAGGTACGGCTTTCGATCCGCAACGCAACCTGACCTACAAGATCAGCGTGAAAGTTGACGGCGACACTATGACGACCAATGGCTGCGTTCTGGCTGGTCTCCTGTGTCGCAATGTGGGCTGGACCCGCATCAAGTAAGAGAGGGAGCTATCGATGAAAGATTATCTCATAGCCTATGTGGTCACAGCGGTTGCATTTCTGGCAATCGACTCCTTTTGGTTGTCCAATATGGCGAACGTGTTTTACCGCCCTGTCATGGGTGACATGCTTGCGCCGGGTTTTCGTCTCGCACCAGCTGTCGTTTTCTATGTGATTTTCGTGTTTGGACTGGTTTTCTTCGCGGTCAAGCCCGGACTTCTGGCCGGTAGTGGTACAGTCACACTCGTTCACGGGGCGCTTCTCGGATTTGTCGCTTATGCGACTTATGATCTGACCAATCAGGCCACTTTGAAAAACTGGTCATGGACCCTGACAATCGCAGACATGGTCTGGGGCACTGTCCTGTCTACCGCGTCAGCCTATGTTGGCTATTGGGTTACGTCGCGGATCAGCGGCTAGGTTGGAGTAAGAATATGCAAAAATGGGGTCTTCTGGCCGCCTTCGTCCTGGTCATCATTGTTGTAGGAATGGCAATCGGTATGGGTTTTCCGCCGGGCGAATGGTATGCAGCGCTTCAAAAGCCTTGGTTTACCCCGCCTAACGCAGCCTTTGGCCCCATCTGGACGATACTTTATATCTTCATTGCCGTTGCAGGCTGGCGCACATGGATAAGCGATCGTGGGTGGAAGCGGCGCGGACCGTGGTTTGGCCAGATGGTATTGAATTTCATCTGGACGCCTATTTTCTTCGGCGCTCACATGACCGTGCTGGGACTTGTCGTAATCATCGGCGTCTGGTTTTGCGTGCTTTTGTTTATCATTCGCGCGTGGCAACCAGATCGCATCTCGGCGCTGCTATTCGTGCCATACCTCATATGGCTATCGCTGGCGACAGCGTTGAATGCGGCAATTGTCGTGTTGAACTAATGAAAAAGGCGGCGAATATGCCGCCTTTTCTTTAGATGCCGATCAATGGCTGCACGAGCCGCATAAGCCAGCTCTGGAATTTGAGCGGTGCGTCAGTCACCGCAAGACAGATGCAATCGCCATCCGGTGAGGCAATCGGCTGATGCACGAGATCAGCATCCGCTTCCTCAATATCACCGCGCGCAAAAAGCCCGGTTCCATCATGGAAACTACCGCTCAACACCAATGTCAGTTCGCGACCGCCATGCCCATGTTCTGGCACCGGCTTCCCCGCTGGAATTCGCAAAAGGCGAACCTGCGTTTCGCTGTCGCCTGTCTCGATTGGCACCTGATAGGCACCCCGGCCAAGCGATTTCCATTTCAGGTCCGGCAAATCGCCATCGACGTAGGATCGCAGTGGTTCCGGTATCACGGCAGGCTGCTTTATCTCGAAGCGCGGTGCAGAAGGTTCCCTTGATTGCGGTGTCTTCTGCAACCTGTCTTTGAAACTATCCCATGTGGATGCTTCGAGTTTCTGCGGCTCAACCGCGTCAAGAAGCTGACCGCCAATCTGTTCAAACTGCTTGAACCTTGAACGGCAGGCCGGGCAGAGCGCAAGATGCGTGGCGACTGCGATGCTCCAACCCTCGGCCAACGTGCCCGCAGCATAGCCTGAAAGGAGTTCGTCGCTCAAATGATGCTTGATATCCATCAATGCGCTCCCGAATTATCGAGCGCTGCGCGCAATTTGTTGAATGCCAGCCGCAGGCGGGATTTAACCGTACCAAGCGGGAGGTTCAGCTTCTTTGCGATGGCGCTATGCGTGCGTTCCTCGAAATAAGCGAGTTCAAGCAAGGCGGATTGCTCCTTCGGCAAGTCGGCCATTGCAGCGCGCAACTGGCTGGCGGATTGCCGCTCGGCAATCCTCAGGTCAGCGGGCTGTTCCTCATCGGGCACAAAGGCCGGATCGGTTGGGTCGAACTCCGGGCGCCGGGCGCGTCGCACTGCATCGATGCGTTGGTTTCGTGCAATGGTGAAAATCCAGGTGGACAAGGCTCCTTTGGCAACATCGAACTGATCTGCCTTGTTCCAGACCGCAATCATAGTCTCTTGCATTAATTCTTCCGCTGTTTGCGTATCAGCAGACAGTTTGGCCATATAAGCCTTCACCCGGGGTGCGAAATGCTTGAAAATCACCTCGAAAGCGTCCACATCGCGTCGGGAACTGACCGCCAGCATCAATTCCTCCATTGAGGGCTGGTCTTCAGGTGCGGTCTGTCCATTCATCCGTATTAAACCCCATCCGCTCAGAAGTAGCGAAGCCAGAACCTGTAAATTATGCTGAGCTTCCATGTGCCACTGTTGCGAGAGGAATGAAACTTTTGTGTTCATCAGGATTATACGCAAACAGATTTAATCTGGATCACACCAGATTTCAAATGTAGGGCGTCATCGCAAGCAGCACTCTCGAACTCTGACTTTTTAGCAATAAATCATGCATCAGCTAAGTGAATTCATAACAGCTGAACAAGCTCTTATTTTACTCGCGATCTTATGGCTCACCAAATGCTTTCTCGTAATTGATCTCAAACGTACGAAAGCTGTAAATCGCCGCCTCGATGCACCGCTTTTCATCCTGTTTGTCGAGCGGTACGGATTCCAGCAAAGAAACGGTCTTCTTCCATCCAGCTAAATTTCCGACCTGTTTTGCTAAATGACGCGCACCATACTCGTCGCCAAGACCAAGCAATCGAGTCTTTTGGATGAGAAATGTCGCCCCTAATGCGGAACCTTCGAGCACGTATAGCGTGCCAATCGCGGCAGGCAAATCAACACGCGTTCCAACGGGGAACTTCAATTCGGGGTCGGAACAAGAGCAGTGCAAAACCGTACGCTAAGGTCGAACGGACCGTGAACCTTCATCGCGAACCCGCAGAATGGTCTGTCGGCTGGTAGCAAACTTCCTTGCGATGGCCGAAAAGCTTATTCCCATCGCCAGATCATCACGTACATCCTGCTTCTGTTTATCGCTTAGCGTTGACGGGCGGCCGAGGGTTTTACCTTCCGACTTCGCGCGCTTCAGGTCGGATTGTGCGCGCTCGATGAGCAAGTCCCGCTCGAACTGAGCAACAGCATTGAGCACGTTCATGGTCATCGTGCCGGCCGAGTTAGTGAGGTCGGCCCCACCAAGTGCGAGGCAATAGACCTTCACGTCCATTTCCGCGAGGGCTTTGACGGTACTGCTTACATCGATAGCATCACGACCAAGGCGGTCGAGCTTGGTGACGATGAGGATGTCTCCGGACTCCAGCTTATCCAACAACCGGGAAAAGCCGCGACGCTGCGCGGTGGCGGTGCTGCCGGGAATCGTTCAGTGACGATCCGGCGCGGCTCGACTTGAAAGCCGGTGGCTTCGATTTCCTGGATCTGTTTTTCCGTGGTCTGGCCGGTTGTCGAGACGCGGACATACCCAAAGGTGCGCGGTATAAGCTCAATTTCGTCTGAATAGGCTGTCCGAAACAGCCCCTCTGTTCGAAATCATGTCAAGATAATGTGTGGACAGGCTGTTTCGCCTCTGTACGAAAACGGTCGATTCCGTACAGGGGGCCAGTAGTGCAGAGTTGCAAGAGTAAAGAATGGCCAAGCGGACGCTTCTAAAAATCCAGGATCGACACGAGCTTTTCGACATTCCAACCGACGAAGATAGTTTGATCAGACATTATTCGCTTTCACCGGCGGATCGCCTGGAAATAGAGCTTCGTCGGCGCAAGCAAAATCAGCTTGGCTTTGCGGTGCAACTTTGTCTGATGCGTTACCCTGGAAGAGCGCTTCTGCCGAACGAAGTTCCCCCACCGATGCTGCTCAACTATATTGCCGAGCAGATCAACGTGGATCCACGGTTATTTAATTTATACGCAACGCGTGAGGAAACCCGACGCGAACATATCGGACACTTGCAGCGCTATCTCGAGCTGCGGAGTGCAACCGCTGAAGACCGTCGCGCCGCTTTGCGTGCGGGCATTGAAGCAGCCTCCCAAACAGATAAAGGGTTGCCCATAGCAAAAGCGATTATCGCCACATTCCGCGAGCGATGCGTTCTCCTACCAGTAGTGAATATGATAGAGCGTATGGGGCTGGCAGCGCGAGCCATTGCTCGTCGGCGCGCTGAGAGTGCGCTCATTGCTGATCTCAGTGATGAAAAATTGGAAGCTCTTGATATCCTATTGGAGGTTGACCCGGCGATCCGTCAGACGCGTTTCAATTGGTTGCGGTCCGCTCCAGACGCCCCGGGAGCAGGAAATCTGATTGGAATGACGGAGCGCATAGCGTTCCTACGCCATCTTGAGATTGATCCCCAGCTGCAACTTCGCATTCCCGCCGGTCGGTGGGATCAGATGATCCGCGAGGGCGATGCCACTCCGGCCTGGCTTGCCAATGATTTCAGTTCCAGTCGTCGACGCGCGACAATTGTGGTTCAGCTTATCAAGCTCGGCCAGAAGCTCACCGACGATGCGGTAACGATGTTCATCAAACTGATCGGGCGGTTGTTTTCAAAAGCCAATAACAGAAAAAAGCAGCGGCATATGAATGCGCGGATGGAAACATCCAAAGCGCTCAGATTATTCCTCGACACAATTGTCGCCTTGCAGAACGCCAACGATGCTGATGAAGATGTAATGAGCGTGGTAAACAGGCAGGTCGGCTGGCATAAGCTGCTCCAGATCAAGCCTAACCTTGAAGCCATGGTCGAGAACGCGGACACATCGCCTTTGGTGATGGCAGCAAAACAGCACGCTAATGTTCGAAAGTTTGCGGGCGTTTTCATCCAGACATTCACGTTTCACTCACATCGAAGGTATGATCCGCTGCTGGCAGCGATATCAACCCTGAAAGGGCTTTATGCGGAAGGGAAGCGCGTTCTGCCCGATCGCGTTCCTGTCGACCATCTGGGATCGTCGGAAAAAAAGCTCATCTTTGATGGCGGAAAGCCGGATCGGCGGCTTTACGAGATTGCAACCCTGGCCCATTTGCGCGATCGGCTACGCTCGGGGGATGTCTGGGTTGATGGCAGCCGATCATTCCGGCCGATTGACGAACATCTCATGCCTAAGCCTGCTTTCGTCGCCATGAAACATGAAGGCAAACTCGGTCTTGGAGTTCATGGCGATGGGGCTGCATGGCTCGCAGAAGTCCGGCAGATGATGGACTTTAATCTCAAGCGTCTCGCTTATCGCGCTCGCAATGGAAAGCTCGATCACGTCAGGCTGGAAGCCGGAACCCTGATTGTGACACCGCGTGCGAGCGATATTCCCGCCGCAGCGGATGAACTGAACGTCGAAATCAGCGAAATGTATCCGTTGATCGAAGTGCCCGACCTTCTCAGGGAAGTGCATGACTGGACCGGATTTGCCGATCAGTTCACGCATGTCCGAACGGGAGATGCACCACCAAACATCTCCGCAATGCTCGCCGGTGTTCTGGCGGACGGCACAAATCTCGGACCAAAACGCATGGCAGGAGCGTCGAAGGGGATCAGCGCCCACCAGATCGGATGGATGCGCACCTTTCACGCCCGATCCGAAACCTACAGGGCGGCGCAGGCCTGCGTAACAGACGCTCATGCGCGCCATCCGCATTCGCTGCTCTGGGGAGATGGCACGACCACGATGGCTGCTGCGTTCGTGGGTGCGTCCGCTTTATCGTGGCTAAATATTGTCTGTTCACAGCATTGCTTTCAACACCTTACTCACACTTGTGATAGGCTATGGCTGTGGGTCCGTGGGGTTGCATTTTGGATGGGACAGGTGATGTTTGTTGAGAGTTTGTTACCGGAAGCGCGTGAACGGCTTGTCACTATCGCTGATGATGCGCATCTAATCGAGGCTGCGCGGCTTCTTGGGTCAGGAACCGATATTTTGCTCGTTTGTAGCGCCACTGGCATCCTGCGAGGCGTTATCACCAAGACCGATGTCGTCGCTCAGATCAGCCAGTGCCAGGGGGCAGGTTGCCTGGCATCGTCGTCCATTGCGATGACGCAAGATGTCATGCTTTGTCAGTCAGGAGATCTGCTGGAGGATCTATGGCACCGCATGAATGAAAGAAGCCTGAAAAACATCCCATTTGTTGACGAGGAGTCCCGTCCGTTGGGCGTGCTCAACGCCAGGGATATACTGCAGGCGCTGCTCAAGGAGTCCACGACAGAAGAGGCGTTAATGCGCGACTACGTGATGGGCTTCGGTTACCGCTGAGGCTATCGCAATACGTGGCATAATGGTGGGAAACGTCGATCGGTTCTTTCCAAATTCAGGTTTGTTTTCGAGAGCTGGTTCCGGTCGCGGCCAGACTGGACGCAAGATCAGATATCAAGTCCTGCTCGGCTTCCAGGCCGATCGATTGGCACGACGCCAATTCGCTTGGCGGGTGTCAGTTTTCAGCATCGTTGCATCCGGCTTTACAGAGATATGAGAGAGTTTTACGGATCGGCATCAACGATCCTCCTTGACCAAGGCTGTTGCACGGGCTTGCGGAAAGTAGTTGTAGAATCCGGCCCGGCTGAGGCCCAGCCGCTTGGCGATCTGCGCAACAGGAATAGTGCCGGCGACCAGCATCGCCTTGCCTGCTTCAAGGTCGGCCTCCGATAGCTTGCGCGGTCGCCCACCTTTCTTCCCGCGCGCCAAGGCGGCTTTCAGGCCTTCCATGGTGCGTTCTCGATTGAGATCGAGGAAGTATTCCGCCATGGCGCCGTGCATCTGGAGAGCGAAACGGCCATGGGCAGTCTCGCTATCGAAGTGCTCGGTCAGGCTTTGAAACATGACGCCGTTCTTCTGCAGGCCATCAATCGTGCGCATCATCTCGACGAGCGATCGACCCAGTCGGTCTAGCTTCCACACTACCAGAACGTCTTCAGCGCGCAGGTAGGCAAGAGCGGCATCGAACTCCTGCCGCTTGGTGCCGGCCCTGCCGGATTTCTTCTCTTCGAAAATCTTCTGGCAGCCGGCGCGTTGAAGCGCATCCCGCTGGAGGTCGAGGTTCTGATCTGTGGTTGAGACGCGCGCGTAACCGATGAGCATGTCCAGATTCTGATTCAATACCGATTATTGGTCAATAGAATAGTAGACGTATTTGTCGGACGCGAACGATATATCCTTGGAGCACTTTTATCCTCTCGGTGTTGATGTCCAACAATCGGTCCATTTTGAATGGTGCGAAGGCGCAATAAACTTGCAAAATCGAACGAAGCAGGCACCATGCTATGGGGGGTAACACATGCAAAATAGCGAGGCTGCTCTGGAGCCAGAGAGTAATAGCGAACGCCTACAAAAGCACCTCAAGCCGGAGACTTTGTCTTCGCTCCTGGTTCAAGCACACCTTGATTCCAGGGGTGATCGCGACGCGTTGAAACGCATTGTGACCGAAAGGCTCGAACAAGTGAGGCAGGACCTTGGTAGCAAGAATTAGGTCACTCAGCCTCAAAGGCTTTCGTGCATATGGCGGTACAGAGCAGACGTTGAGTCTCCCCAGTGATCTCGCCGTTGTGTGGGGACCAAACAGCAAGGGGAAGAGCAGCCTAGGGGAGGCTTTTGAATTTCTTTTGACCGGCTGCATCTCACGGCGTGAGATGATGGCGAGCAGTCAAGACGAGTTTGCAGACGCTCTTCGCAACGCTCATTTGCCAGTGAGTCACGAGGTCTATGTGGCGGCGAGGATCGTAGCTCCCGACGGCACAGAACACGTTGTTAAGCGAGTTCTGACAGCAGACTACGCCAAACGTCAGAACTGCGCTTCGCGACTAGAGATTGATGGTGCGCCGGCACAAGAGTCTGATCTTGTCGCCCTTGGTATCGTCCTATCTCAGCCGCCTCTTCAAGCACCGGTACTGGCACAACACACCCTCAGCTACATTTTTTCAGTAAAGCCCCAGGATCGCGCCACTTACTTCAAAGCACTTTTTGAAGTGACTGATCTGGATGAACTCCGGAACATGATTGCGGGCCTAGAGGCAGACTTTCGGCAGCCTGACGATCCAGCCCTTGCGCAGTTCGATTCCTGTGCCGCCCACCGGCTCATGCAGCCGGTTTTATCGAAGGTCGAAAGCAAACTTCCCGAAGCAGCTCAGATTAGGGAGCAGCTTGATGAATGTGTGCGATTACTGCTCGAAGATGCGAACCAGACCATACCGGCCACTTCTGAGGAGCGGTATTCGGCCCTGAACGAGCTACTCACTGAGCTCCGTAGTAAAACTTTTCCAATCCGGAACTTCGAGCGATCCGCACTGGCCGGATGGAGTTGTCCGGACGACGAGAACTGGTCCCAAATCGAGCTTTATACCGGCGAAAAGGCGAAGGTAGACGAAGAAACGCGGCAGCTTGCCGCGCTTTTTGTCGAGGCGCTCAAATTGCCTGATATAGCCGAAACAACCGAGCAGGTGGACTGCCCGTTGTGTGGCGTCGAAGATGCCCTGACGCCTGCACGGGTTGAACTTTTACGGCAGCACGTTGCTGCAACAAAAGATTTCAAAACTGCAGAGGCCAATGCAAAGGCGGCCTTAGGCCGGCTTATGACGAGCGCTGATAGCCTGGCTGATGCTGCCAAGGCGGCTTTGCCTGAATTTTTCAAAACCCCTGGCAGGAAGCGACGGGATGCCGGTTTCACAGTTGCTCGTTTGCACGAACTACTTGGGGACGGAGCCGATGCAGTTGTTGGGCCGTGGCTTGTGGCCGTCCGTCCGGTTCTCCTCATCTCGTCGAAACTTAGGCAGCGGGCTTCAGCGCTCAAGGTGCTGTTGGAAAAGCATGTTGACGACATAAGTGCTGCCGAAATTGAAAAGGAAAAGCTGAAGGCGGACTTCCAAGAGGTGGCTAGGCTACGAAAATCCTTCTCAGACGCCCTGGAGGCTTACGACGCCGCAGCTCAGACCTTACGCCAAGCGCTCACCTCTATTTTGGATGCGAAGTCGGACACTACGGGATGGCAGGATCTTCTAGATCTCGCTGCAGATCCGAGAGGACTTCGTAGCGCACTCGTTGAACGAAGGGCGGTCACGACGGTATCAAAGGAGCTGGAGACGGCCCTAAAGCAGGTCGATGCAGCAAAAGAAAAGGTGCTCGAAGAAAAGTTCTCTGAATATAGCGAAGCTATCCAGGCCTGGTGGGAGCTTCTCCGGCCGGATGAGCCGACTTTCTTCTCTGCTGTTCAGCCTCGGAAAGGCGCGAAGAGGACAATCGATTTCAAGGCCGGCTTGACTGCCACGACAGACAGAGAGGCCGCAAAACTGCGCGACGTCATTGCAATTTTCAGCCAGTCACAACTTCACTGCCTGGGACTGGCGCTGTTTCTTGCTCGCGCGGAACATGAAGGGGTCGGTTTCATCATTCTGGATGACCCTGTGCTTTCAAGTGATGAGGACTATCGCGGTCATTTCAATGCGGGGGTGCTTTCGGCACTGCTCAACTTGCCGATCCAGGTGATTGTGCTGACACAGGACCATGGAACCTGGGAAGAGTTGGAAATTCGGTATCGTCACCTCGGTGTCTCGACAGCACAGCTGTTCATAGAGACAGCCGGGGAGGGGACCATCATCGAGAACACCAGTGACGCACTTCTAGCAAAGCTCAACCGTGCAAAATCGCTAGCGCGTGGCGGCCATCCTGATTTGAGGAAAGAATGCGGAATCCAGTTGCGGGATGCCGGCGAACGCTTCTGCAAGGAAATCTTGGTTAGCGATCGGCACACCTCAGGAGATATGGTCGCCTCACTGTCCGACTATGACGGCAAAACCATGGAATGGCTGTCTCCGAGAATGGAGCATCTATTATCTCGCGATCCCTCCCATGCGGGAAAGTTCGCTGCCTTCAAAAACACCGTCAACAACGCTTGTCACGACAACACTCCGCCAAGCTCCGCTGCGATGGTTCAGGCGCATGGTGAGATCGGGCATTTGGTGAAAGTGTATCTAGGGCGGTGATATCGGCGCGATTGCGAGTAAGACGATAGCGCTCAAAGACCATTATCCGGTGATGCTCCCAACCGAACTGAATTACAACCGGCTGAAACTGCTCAACTCTTTTGTGCAGCTCAACGTGTTCCCACGCTGTCAGGGCTTTGCACCACGCTTTTTTCAAGCGCATCGCAAAGCCGGCATGCTTCATCGTCGGAAAGATCGCGAGCGCCGAACGCTGTGCGGATGCGGCGCGTCTCATTTGTCCCGTGAGAGCTGGCGGCGAGCCGACACTGACAGAATACCCGGCAGCTCGCCACTTACCGCTCCAAGCCCCGATCTGGCTCCCGCGACCGACCGCGCTCCATGTCGAGTTTCTGCTGTTGCGCCCGCTCAAGTGCGTAATCGCGCTGGATCACCGTCTCCCGCGTCCTGTGCGTGATCCGGGCCACGTCCCTGATCCGATCGGCATTCACCGCAACTTCGGGAAGCTGTGAGCGGGTACGGGCCAGTTCCCGATCGACATCGCGATGATCGCTTGAGCCGAACCGGCTTTGCATGGTTTTTGGTGACTTGTTGTGGGCGCGGCAGCAGTTGGGGAGCCAAATTTCCGCCTCATTGGGTTCGATAGCGTCGTCCAAGCCCAGGATTGCGCCGGTGCGGTCGTTAACCCGAAGCGTTTCCTGTCGTTGCGAAGCCATTCCTGTTCTGGAAGAAAGTTGGCAGGTTGCGAGCGAAAATTGTCATCACCTCTGCTTCGGAGGCTGCAGATCCGCATCATTCAGAAATATCGTATGACTGCACGGACACGAAAATGCCAGTTCTGGACCCCTTGTCAACGGCGGAGTAAAAGCCGGCCACGTGGCGGAGCAAAAGTCGGCCACTATGGCGCCGGCCTGAGACCGCCGGGAGGGCGTAGCCCGAGCGGGGGTCTCAGGCCGGCGCGGCATTTTTTCAGGAGCGTTTCAACCGGCCTTTCGGGCGCGGCTTTGAGCGAGACGATAGCTGTCGCCGTTCATCTCGAGGATGTTGACATGGTGGGTGATGCGATCGAGCAGTGCGCCGGTCAAACGTTCGGATCCCAGGGTTTCCGTCCATTCCTCAAACGGAAGATTGCTGGTGATCACAGTGGCGCCGCGCTCGTAGCGTTGCGAGATCAGCTCGAACAGCAATTCGGCGCCGGTCTTGGACAGCGGCACGAAGGAAACCGCTCGGCAAATGCGGAGCGCGAGTCGTTGCACTCCGCCGCCGACTCCGCGACAGACCAGTAAACGCATGAAGGAAGCTAATGAAATTCGATGTGATGCCGATGGTGGGATTGATGCAGTACCGCTCCTGAATATTCGGACGTTCAACATCCTCGGTGTGAGCTGTTCTTCGCCTAAACCGGTGTCCGACATAGGATATTTCTTTTCTCATCTCCTAATTTACCGTCAACCTAAAGTACAATTCAGATAGACGTGGGATAAGGTCCTGGCACCGTTACGTTAACCTGCCTACGGATATATCCTGGACTTTGATGTACCGTTTGTAAGCGGATTACAGGCCAGCGATATCGCGCCAGACAGTGTTAGCGGTTTGGCGCAGTTCGCGGTGAATGGCAGAGGTGAAGCGGT
>JACDJC010001146.1_pt1 | contig 24652 bp, 19 predicted proteins | sample 7454191 | NCBI WGS metagenome assembly JACDJC01 (sample SAMN14253291, study PRJNA609438) | sludge metagenome | isolation source: sludge after 25d culture with pyrite and EDTA | collected 2018-12-20 | reverse complement strand
GGTGGCCGCTTCGACGCCCATGCGACCACGACCACCACGCGCGTAGGCACCGTGCAGCTCGACATGCAGGACTGCACCCATGCCACGCTGGCCTATGAGTTCACCGCCGGCGCGCTCGCCGGCAGCCAGGGTACGCTGGCGCTGCTGCGGATCACCCCGCCGCCGACTGGATGCGCCGCGCAGCCACCGGTATCTCTTCCCGCGATCGGTTCGTGGAAAGGCACGAAGGCCAACGGCGAAGCCTTCCACATCGTCATTCCGGATCCCGACAGCTACCTGATCATCTTCTCCGGCAACAACGCAGATGGCCGACTGGTGTACGGAAACATCAACATCAATGGCAACCAGTTCAGCTCGCCAGCCCAGGGCATTTCCTTCGGCCTGCGCAACGCGCCGTCCGAAGGCCGCTACCGGGCGCCGCCGGTGCTCTTCAAGGGCACGTTCCAGCGCGGCGGCCCGATGCAGTCGATCCTGACCACCACGATCACGGAAGCGCAATCCGAGGATGAATACCTCGATGCCCAATGGGACGCGGGCTTCGACACGCCGACACGTCTTGCGGACGTGGCTGGCCACCACCGCGGCATCCTCGGCGTGGTGCAGAACGGGCGCTCGGCGAGCTTCGAGGTCGCCGCGGACGGCAAGGTCACGGGCACCGCGGGCAGTTGCCAGTTCGCGGGTCGGCTCGAAGCCTCCGACAGCGGCTTGTTCGGCTGGACGTTGCGTGGCACGTCCACAGGCTGCACCTTCGGCACGACCACACTGCACGGCGTCGCGTGGTACGACCGCAGCCAGAACCGCCTGCGCGCCTACACGCCCTGGGCGCAGGGGACGAACGTGGCCTATCTCGTCTCCACGCGGGACTGACGCGGCCGCCGCCGCAGGAAACATCGGGGTTCGCCTCCACGGCGACGCGACGGGTCGAGAAGCCAGGGCGCTGCTCGACCCGTCCGTGCGGAGGCACGGCGGATCGCCGGCGCGGATGTTAAACTTGGCGGCCCCCCTGCAACCCCACACGGATGCTACACGACCTGCTCTACGTCGCTGCGGCGCTGCTGCTGGTCCTGCTCAACGGTTTCTTCGTCGCCGCCGAGTTCGCCCTGGTCAAGCTGCGCTTCACCCAGGCCATCGAACTGGCCGCCGGCGCCGGCTGGCGCGGGCGCATCCTGCTCAGCGTGCACCGCCACCTGGACGCCTACCTCTCGGCCTGCCAGCTGGGCATCACGCTCGCGTCACTGGCCCTGGGCTGGATCGGCGAGCCGGCCTTTGCGGACCTGTTGCGACCGCTGCTCTCGCGCATCGGTGCGCCACCGGAAACGAGCCAGGTCATCTCCCTCGTGTTCGCCTTCACGCTGATCTCGTTCCTGCACATCGTGCTTGGCGAGCTCGCGCCCAAATCGCTCGCCATCCGCAAGCCGGAAGCCATGTCGATGTGGACGTCGGCGCCGCTGTATGCCTTCTACTGGCTGATGTACCCGGCCATCTGGCTGCTCAACGCCAGCGCCCTGCGCATCCTGCGCGCCTTCGGGCTCGACCCGGACCTGCATGGTGAGGAACGCCCCTACTCACGCGACGAGCTGAAGCTGATCCTGCACACCAAGCGCGCCAGCCGCGGTGGCGAGGAATACGCCATCATGAAGCACGCGCTGGACCTGCCCGACCTGGTAGTTGGCGACATCATGCGCACGCGCGACCAGCTTTCCACGCTGCATGAAGGCATGACGCAGGAGCAGGTGCTGGCCGAGTTCCACCGCAGCGGCTACAGCCGCTATCCCTGGTTCGCCGCCGATGGCGACCGCGCCATCGGTGTGCTGCACATGAAGGACCTGCTGCACGCGATCGCCGAACACGGCAGCGCGCGCGACCCGGCCACCCTGCTGCGACCGCCCATCCTGCTGCCGCTGCACACCCCGGTGCTGGATGTGCTCAAGCGCTTCCGCGCCGGCCACACGCACCTGGCGCTCGGCATCGAGGATTCCGGGCGGGTGGCCGGGTTCTTCACCCTGGAAGACCTGCTCGAAGTCGTGGTCGGCGACATCGAGGACGAGCGCGTACGCGGCGGCGCCGCCGTCGCCACGCGCGCGCCGGACGGCAGCTACACCCTGTCCGGCGGCACACCGATCTACCGCCTCGAACGCCTGCTCGATCGCGACATCGATGCCCCGGTGGAAGTCAACTCGATCGGCGGCCTCATCATCCACCGCCTGGAACGCCTGCCCAATGAAGGCGACACGCTCGCCTTCGAGGGCTTCGACCTGACCGTACGCACCATGCAGGGCGCACGCATAAAGCTGGTTTCCGTGCTGCCCAAACGCCCCGTGCAAGAGGATCGCCGATGAGCTCCCCCCTGACTGCCCTGTCGCCCCTGGACGGCCGCTACGCGGCGAAGGTGGCCGCCCTGCAACCGGTCTTCAGCGAGGCCGGCCTGATGCACCGGCGCCTCAAGGTCGAACTGGCCTGGCTCGCCGCACTCGCCGCAGAACCGGCGGTGGGTGAAGTGCCGCCGCTGTCGCCAGCCGCCGGCGCGGCGCTGCGTGCCATCGACGCAGGCTTCACGGAACGCGATGCCGCGCGCATCAAGGAAATCGAACGCACCACCAACCACGACGTCAAGGCGGTCGAATACTTCATCAAGGAGCAATTTGCCGGACAGCCGGAACTGGCCGCGATCCGCGAATTCGTGCATTTCGCCTGCACCAGCGAAGACATCAACAACCTCGCCTACGCGCTGATGCTGCGCGATGCGCGCGAAACGGTGCTGCTGCCGGCGCTCGATGGGGTGATCGCGACGCTGCGCGCGCTGGCCCATGCCCATGCGGGACTGCCGATGCTCTCGCGCACGCACGGCCAGACCGCTTCCCCCACCACCCTGGGCAAGGAACTGGCCAACTTCGTCGCGCGCCTCGCACGCCAGCGGCGACAGATCGCCGCGGTCGAACTCAGCGGCAAGATGAACGGCGCCGTCGGCAACTACAATGCCCATGCGATCAGCTACCCGCAGATCGACTGGCCGGCGTTCTCCCGGCGCTTCGTCGAATCGCTCGGGCTGGTGTTCAATCCCTACACCACCCAGATCGAGCCGCACGACTGCGTGGCCGAGATCGGCGACGCGGTCCGCCGTGCCAACACCATCCTGATCGATTTTGCGCGTGACACCTGGGGCTACATCTCGCTCGGCTATTTCCGCCAGCAGCTCAAGGCCGGTGAAGTCGGTTCCTCGACCATGCCGCACAAGGTCAACCCGATCGACTTCGAGAACGCCGAAGGCAATTTCGGCCTTGCCAATGCCCTGTTCGAGCACTTCAGCGCCAAGCTGCCGATCAGCCGCTGGCAGCGCGACCTGACCGATTCGACCGTACTGCGCGCCTTGGGCACCGCGTTCGGCCATACCCAGATCGGGCTCGATGCGCTGACGCGAGGACTGGGCAAGCTGGAGGTCGCCCCCGAACGCCTGGCGGCCGACCTGGATGCCAACTGGGAAGTTCTGGCCGAGGCGGTGCAGACGGTCATGCGCCGCCACGGCCTGCCCGAACCCTACGAGCAGCTCAAGGCCCTGACCCGCGGCCACGGCATCACGCGCGAGGCGCTGCGCGAGTTCGTCCAGGGCCTTGATCTGCCGCGCGAGGCCAGGGATCGCCTGCTGACACTGACGCCGGCGGACTACACCGGCCTGGCGAAGGCTCTCGCGCAGGCGGTCTGAAGCCGGATGGGCGGCGCCCGGACGTCACAAGCGCGGCACGCGCGTCGCCTGCCGGATGCGGACTTGCCGGTCCGGTTGGCGCACGCCAGTGCAACCGCACACGACCGGACCATCGCTCCCGCACTCGGCGCTCGGTGCAAAGCTGGGGTACGCTCGCAACTCTCGAACCTGCGCCAGGAGGAACGGGCGATGCCACAGCCAGCCATCGAAGTGCGCGCCAGGCGCGGCCAGGCCCTGGGCATGGCGCCAGCGCGCTTTCTCGCCGATTACTGGCAGAAGCGCCCCTTGCTGGTGCGCGGCGCCTTCCCGGGTTGGCGCGATCCGCTGCAGCCCGAAGACCTGGCTGGCCTGGCCTGCGAGGAACTGGCCCTCGCACGCATCGTCATCGAACACCGCGCCGCTGCCGGCAAGCGCGGTCGCGCCGCCGGACCGAGTCGCTGGGAACTGCGCAGCGGGCCATTCGAAGAGGGCGAATTCGCCCGCCTGCCCGCATCGCACTGGACCTTGCTGGTGCAGGACGTGGACAAGTGGGACGCGGACGTCGCAGCCCTGCTCGGACACTTCACGTTCCTGCCGAGCTGGCGCATCGATGACGTCATGATCAGCTATGCCGTCGAGGGCGGCTCGGTCGGCGCGCATGTGGACCAGTACGACGTGTTCCTCGTGCAGGGTCTGGGTCGCCGACGCTGGGAAATCGACGTCGATCCGGCCGCGCCCCGCGGCTTTCGCAGCGACACCGAGCTCAAGCTGCTCGAAACCTTCACGCCCAGCCATAGCTGGGAACTCGCCCCCGGCGACCTGCTCTACCTGCCGCCCGGCGTGCCCCACCACGGCATCGCACTCGAGCCCTGCATGACCTTTTCGGTCGGCACGCGCGCGCCGGCCCAGGCCGAACTGCTGGTTGATCTGGCCGACCACCTGGCCGCCTCGCTACCCGAGGAAGCCCGCTATGCCGACGCCGACCTCGCGCCGGCGCGCGCCCCCGGCGAGATCGACGCGGCGGCCATCGCGCGGCTCAGGGCGGCCCTGCCCTGGGTGCGCACGGACGGCCATGCGACCGACCCGGGCGGCATCGAAGAAGCGACGCTGCGCCGCTGGTTCGGCAGCTTCATCACGCGCTACCGCAGCGCCCAGCTCACCCTCGCCAATCCGCGCGCGCTGACCGATGCGGCCTTTGCCCGGGCGCTGGCGGGCAATGCCCAGGTGCGGCGCAATCCCTGGTCGCGGGTCGCCTGGCTGCGTGAGGGCCGCCGCGCACGGCTGTTCGTGGCCGGGGAAGGCCACCCCTGCTCGCTGGCCTTCGCGCGCCTGGTCGCCGGCGCGGCCGGGTTCGGACTTGCGCAGGTGCCGGCAGCGGAAGACCGTGCCGTGCTGCGCCAGTTGCTCGACGCCGGCCACTTCGCGCTGCTGCGCAGCCGTCGCGCCACGCCTGCGTCATGATTGCCGACGACTTCCATCTTGAACCCGCGTCATGGGCGGTCGATGCCGCCGAACTGATGGCCGTGCGCGAGCAGGTATTCGTGCTCGAGCAAGGCGTGCCCGTCGAAGATGAACATGACGCGCTGGATGCGGTTTCGCGCCACATGCTGGCCCGCGATGGCAGCGGGGTCCCGATCGGCACCGGGCGCCTGACCCCGGATGGGCACATCGGCCGCATGGCGGTGCTGACGCCCTGGCGCGGCCGCGGCGTGGGCAGCGCACTGCTGCGCAGCCTGCTGGAGCTGGCCCGCGAACGCGGGCTCGAGACGGTCGAACTGCATGCGCAGAGCCACGCGCTCGGCTTCTACACCCGCTTCGGCTTCGTCGCGGAAGGCGCGCAGTTCGATGAATGCGGCATCCCCCACCGGCGCATGCGCCTGACCCTGGCCGAGCGGCCGCCCCGTGAGGCACCACCATTGGAAGCGCGCCCGGAACGACAGGTTCTCCGCGCCAGCGACTGGGGCAGTGCGCTGGCGGCCACCCTCGCCGTGCTGGCCGGGGCGCGCCGCGCGGCCATGCTCTACACGCGCGATCTCGATCCCATGCTGTATGACACGCCCGAGGCACTGGCCGAACTCAAGCGCATCGCCATGGCCGGGCGTGGCGCACAGGTACGCATCCTCCTGCACGATGCCCGCGCGCCGCTGGCCGCCGGCCACCGCCTGGTTGCCCTGGCGCAACGCCTGTCCAGCGTCATCGAGCTGCGCGTGCCGGAAGACGAGCGCGACCAGCAATATCCCTCCGCCTTCGTGCTCAACGACCGCGGCGGCTGTTTCATGCGCCCGCTGGCCACGCGCGCGGACGGCAGCGGCGCAACCTTCGACCGGGGGCGCCACACCCGGCTCAGTGACTATTTCGAGACCGTATGGGAGCGCTCGCTGCCCGCCGATGAGCTGCGCGTGCTTGCATTCTGAGCGCCAACCCATAACTAGGCGATAGCGGCGCGGCCTGCAGCAGGCGCGGCATCCAATCCGCGTGTGCAGGCGCAGCAAAACCTTTGGGCGACGGGCTATAATCCCGGGCCGGGTCGGCCGGATCCACTGCGGCCGCGGCATGCATCTTCCAAGGGCGCGCCAACAACGCGTCCTTTTGTCTGTATGGGTGGCAGAGTGAGCGCACAATCCCAGGGGCCCAGCCTCCTCCAGCAGTTCGCGGTCTCGTCGGCCTTCTCCGGCGGCAATGCCGCCTTCATCGAAGAACTCTACGACAGCTGGCTGGCCGATCCACAGGCGGCCGGACCCGAATGGGGCGAAATCTTCGCCGCCCTCAAGGGCCGCGAAGCCGGCGACGTGTCCCACGCCGCGGCCATTGCCCGCATCGAGGCCGCGCAGCGCGACGGCGCGCGCGCCCACGCCGCCGCCGCGATCGACGCCGCACCCTCGCAAAAGCAGGCCGCGGTGCTCAAGCTGGTCACCGCCTACCGCTCGCGCGGTCACCTGGCGGCAAGGCTGGACCCGCTGGAAATGGCGCACACCTTCACCGAGGCGGAGCTGGAAACCCTCGGCCTGATGCCGCGCCCGGGCGCACCGGATCTGGATCCGCTGTTCCATGGCCTGGACCAGGGCGACCTCGACGCCACCTTCAACACCGGTTCGCTGGGTGGGCCACAGCGGCTCAGGTTGCGCGAGCTGGTGGACCGCCTCAAGGCCACCTATGCCGGCAGCATCGGCGCCGAGTTCATGCACATCAGCGACGTCGAGCAGCGCCAGTGGGTGCACGAGCAGCTCGAACGCGCCGGTGGCGATTACGGTCTCAGCACCGAGGACAAGCAGCGCGTGCTGGAGAAGCTGGTCCAGGCGGACGGCCTGGAACGCTACCTGCACACCAAGTATGTCGGCCAGAAGCGCTTTTCACTGGAAGGTGGCGACAGCCTGATCCCGCTGCTCGACGGCCTGATCCGCCACGGCGGCAGCGACGGCCTCAAGGACATGGTGATCGGCATGGCCCATCGCGGGCGCCTCAACGTGCTGGTCAACGTGCTCGGCAAGTCGCCGCAGAAGCTGTTCGAGGAATTCGACGGCAAGTTCGACCATGCCGACGATCCGACGCACTCGGGCGACGTCAAGTACCACATGGGCTTTTCCGCCGACGTGAAGACCCCCGGTCGCACCGTGCACCTGGCGCTGGCCTTCAACCCCTCGCACCTGGAAATCGTCAACCCGGTGGTGGCAGGTTCGGTGCGCGCGCGACAGACGCGCCGCCGCGATGAGCGCCGCGAGCAGGTGGTCCCGGTGCTGATCCATGGGGATGCGGCGTTTGCCGGCCAGGGCGTCAACATGGAACTGCTCAACATGTCGCAGGCGCGCGGCTTCACCGTCGGCGGCGCGATCCACGTGGTGGTCAACAACCAGATCGGCTTCACCATTTCCAATCCGCACGATGCGCGCTCGACGCTGTACTGCACGGACGTGGCCAAGATGGTCAATGCGCCCGTGTTCCACGTCAACGGCGACGACCCGGAAGCGGTGCTGTTCGTCGCCCGCCTGGCCTTCGATTTCCGCCAGAAGTTCAAGCGCGACGTGGTCGTGGACATCGTCTGCTACCGCCGCCACGGCCACAACGAAGCGGACGAGCCCAGCGCCACGCAGCCGCTGATGTACCAGATCATCCAGGCCCGCCCGCCGGCGCGCGAACTGTATGCCGCGCGACTGGTCAGCGAAGGCGTGATCGCCGAGGGTGACGGCGACCGGCTGGTCGCGGCCTACCGGGAAAAGCTCGAAGCGGGCACGCCAATCGCCGAGCTCGACACGGACTTCCACGACAGCTTCTCGATCGACTGGAGCCGCCACGTCGGCAAGCCGCTCGACCAGACCGTCAATACCGGCGTGGCGAAGGATCGCCTGGCCGAGCTCGACCGCAAGATCCTCGATATCCCGGCCGGCATCAAGCTGCATCCGCGCGTGGCCAAGATCTACGAAACTCGCCGGCACATGGCCGCCGGCGAGCAGCCGCTGGACTGGGGCTTTGCCGAGAACCTGGCCTATGCATCGCTGGTCGCCGACGGCTTCGACCTGCGCCTGGTCGGCCAGGATTCCGGCCGCGGCACCTTCTTCCATCGCCACGCGATCCTGCACGACCAGAACAGTGGCGGCGAATACGTGCCGCTGGCGCAGATTCGCGCCGATGCCAACGTCACCATCGTCGATTCGCTGCTGAGCGAAGAAGCGGTGATGGCCTTCGAGTATGGCTATTCCACCGCGGAGCCCGGCACCTTGACGCTGTGGGAAGCGCAGTTCGGCGATTTCGCCAACGGCGCGCAGGTCGTCATCGACCAGTTCATCTCCTCCGGCGAGGCGAAGTGGAACCGGCTTTCGGGCCTGGTGCTGCTCCTGCCGCACGGCTACGAAGGCCAGGGCCCGGAGCATTCTTCCGCGCGCCTGGAGCGCTTCCTGCAGCTGTGCGCACTGGAGAACATGCAGGTCTGCGTGCCGACCACGCCGGGCCAGATGTTCCACCTGTTGCGCAGGCAGATGCTGCGCGATGCGCGCATCCCGCTGGTGGTGATGACGCCCAAATCGCTGCTGCGCCACAAGCATGCGGTGTCCTCGCTGGACGACCTCGCCGATGGCCGCTTCCACCTGGTCATTCCCGACCTCAGCGCCAGGAAGGGCGCCAAGGTGCGCCGCGTCGTGCTGTGCGCCGGCAAGGTCTATTACGACCTGGCCGAGGAAGCGGGCAAGCGCGGCATCGAGGACGTCGCCATCGTGCGCGTCGAACAGCTCTATCCCTTCCCGCGCCCCGAGGCGGCGGCGGAACTCGCCCGCTACCAGGACGCCACGGAAGTCATCTGGTGCCAGGAAGAGCCCATGAATCAGGGTGCCTGGTACCAGATCCGCCATCATCTGCAGGCGATCCTGGCCGATGGCCAGCAGCTCGCCTATGCCGGCCGTGCACGTTCGCCGGCACCGGCGGCAGGCCACCTGAGCACCCATCTGGTCGAACAGGCTGCGCTGGTCGAGCAGGCTCTGGTGTTGCCGATCGGCTCGGAAAACGTGGCGGAGTAGACTGCTTTCATTCCAATTGAACCACGCGCCCCGGCCGGGCGCCTGCCCAGGGAAATACCATGTCGATCGAAGTCAAAGTTCCCGTTCTGCCCGAATCGGTTTCCGACGCGACCATCGCCAGCTGGCACAAGCAGGCGGGCGATGCAGTCAAGCGCGACGAGAACCTCGTCGATCTCGAGACCGACAAGGTCGTGCTCGAAGTCCCCGCTCCGGCCGATGGCGTGTTGAAGGAAATCAAGTTCGAAACCGGCGCCACGGTGACCAGCCAGCAGGTGCTGGCAATTCTCGAGGAAGGCGCCGCGCCGGCGGCCAAGCCAGCGGCCAAGCCCGAATCCGCTGCCGAGCCGGCCAAGGCCGAGCCCGCAAAAGCCCCCGCCAGCCCGCCGCCCGCGGCGCCCGCGGCCAAGGCTGGCGACCTCTCCCCTGCCGCGCAGCGCGTGGCGACGGAAAACCGGATCGATCCCGCGCAGGTCAGCGGCACCGGCCGCGACGGCCGCGTGACCAAGGAAGACCTGGTCAACTTCATGCGCGGTGGGCAGCAGGGTGCGCCCGCGGCCAAGCCGGCCAGCGCGCAGCCGCCGGCGCCCAGTCCGGCGCGCGATGCCGGCGCCCGCCCCGAAGAGCGCGTGCCGATGACGCGCATGCGCGCACGCATCGCCGAGCGCCTGATGCACTCCAAGGAATCGATCGCGATGCTGACCTCGTTCAACGAGATCAACCTCGCCAAGGTCGGCGCCCTGCGCAAGCAGCTGGGTGAGGAGTTCCAGAAGGCCAACGACGTCAAGCTCGGCTACATGAGCTTCTTCGTCAAGGCCGCCTGCGAAGCGCTCAAGCGCTACCCGGTCGTCAACGCCTCGGTGGATGGCAACGAGATCATCTATCACGGCTACCAGGACATCTCGATCGCGGTGTCCACCGAGCGGGGCCTGGTGACGCCAGTGCTGCGCGATGCGCAGGACATGAGCTTCGCCGATATCGAAAAGGCCATCGGCGAGTACGCGAAGAAGGCGCGCGATGGTGGCCTGACACTCGATGACCTCACCGGCGGCACCTTCACCATCACCAACGGCGGCGTCTTCGGGTCGCTGTTCTCCACCCCGATCGTCAACCCGCCGCAGAGCGCGATCCTGGGCATGCACACGATCAAGGAGCGCCCCATCGTCGAGAACGGCCAGATGGTCGTGGCGCCCATGATGTATGTGGCGATCAGCTACGACCACCGCATCATCGACGGCAAGGACGCGGTGCTGTTCCTGGTCGACATCAAGAACCAGCTCGAGAATCCACAGCGGATGCTGCTGGGCCTCTGAGGCCCGCAAGCATGGCCGGATTCGGGAATCGGCAGACGTCAGGGGCACCCACAGGCTTCTGGCGGTCCGTTCCCGTTCCTGCAGGGGTCAGCGCGGCGCGTTTGCCCTTTCCATTCCCGATTCCCCAATCCCGTAGCGAGCGAATGAAATGAGCGAACAAACCTACGACGTCGTCGTCATCGGTGCCGGCCCCGCCGGCTATGTGGCCGCGATCCGCGCGGCGCAACTCGGCCTCAAGACCGCCTGCGTGGACATGTTCGCCGGCAAGGACGGCAAGGCGGCACTGGGTGGCGCCTGCCTGAACGTGGGGTGCATCCCGTCCAAGGCCCTGCTCGATTCCTCGCGCCAGTTCCACAACCTGACGCATGCGTTCGCCGTGCACGGCATCAGTGCCAAGGATGCCGCCATCGACGTCGGCACCATGGTTGGTCGCAAGGACAAGATCGTCAAGCAGTTCACCGGCGGCATCGCCATGCTGTTCAAGCAGAACAAGGTGACGCCGTTCTTCGGCAAGGGACGCCTGCTGGCCGGCCGCAAGGTCGAGGTGACGGCCGCCGACGGGGGCAAGCAGACGCTGGCCGCGACCAACGTCATCATCGCTACCGGTTCCGCCCCGATCGAACTGCCGTTCGCGAAGTTCGATGGCAAGCACATCGTCGACAATGCCGGCGCACTGGATTTCACCGCGACCCCGAAGCGCCTGGGCGTGATCGGCGCCGGCGTCATCGGCCTCGAACTCGGCAGCGTGTGGAGCCGCCTGGGCAGCGAAGTCACCATCATCGAAGCACTGCCCGACTTCCTTGCCGCCGCCGATGCCGACGTGGCCAAGGCGGCGCTGCGCGAATTCACCAAGCAGGGACTCAAGATCGAGCTCGGCGCCAAGCTTTCGAAGGCTGAAGTGAAGGGCAACGAAGTGCACCTCACCTACGCCGGCAAGGACGGCGACAAGCAGCTCGTGGTCGACAAGCTGCTGGTGGCGGTCGGTCGCCGCGCCTACACCGAGGGCCTCTTCGCCGAAGGGACCGATGTCAAGACCGACGAGCGCGGGCGCGTGGAGGTGGACGAGCACTGCTGGACCGGCGTCGAGGGCGTATGGGCGGTCGGTGACTGCGTGCGCGGCCCGATGCTGGCGCACAAGGGTTCCGAAGAAGGCGTGATGGTCGCCGAACTGATTGCCGGCAAGGCCGGCCACGTCAATCTGGACACCATCCCCTGGGTGATCTACACCGAGCCCGAGATTGCCTGGGTCGGCAAGACCGAGGCGCAGTGCAAGGAAGCGGACATTCCATACAAGACCGGCGCGTTCCCGTTTGCCGCGATCGGCCGCGCCGTGGCCATGAACGAACCGGCCGGTTTCGTGAAGATGATCGCCCACGCCGAAACCGACCGCATCCTCGGCGTGCACCTGGTCGGTGCAAACGTCTCCGAACTGGTGGCCGAGTGCGTGGTGGCGATGGAGTTCAAGGGCAGCGCAGAGGACCTCGCACGCATCGTGCACGCCCACCCGACCCTGTCCGAAGCCATCCACGAGGCGGCCCTGGCGGTGGACAAGCGGGCCATCCACAAGGCGAATTGAGGCAATGGGAACCGCTCGCTGCCTGGCCGTATGCGCCTCGCTCGCTCTTGCGGCATGCGCAACGGCGCCACATCCTCAAGGTGGCGACCGCGCAGCCGACGCAAAATCTCCGTCCAGCCTGCGGCATGGCGACGATCCGACGATTTCACTTACGACAGAAATCGATCCATCGATTCCCAGCGAGTTTCGCAGAGCCATCGAACGCGCTCAGATCGAAGGTGCGGCCTTGTTCCGCGAAGATCGTGCGGCATGGATTGCAACGGATGCTGTTGTTGCCCGCGGCATTGTGGAGCGTAATCTCAGCCGCGCCTCGGGTTGGCTCGCAACGCAACTGGATCCTGCCGGAAACGAGTGGAATGTGGCGTTTACGGGGTCTGCTGAAGGACGCAATTTCGCCTACGCAGACGTGACGATAGATTTTCGCGCGGAAAATCCCGCCGCATCGACCAGGGAAAACATCCCGGAACGGGATTTGTCCCCAATCGAAGAAGTACTGGCTGTCGGGCGCGATGGGTTTCGCGACAAGGATTGGCTGCGATGCTCGGCCAGCTACAACACATCGGCCCAGCTATTCATCGATGAAGGCAAAGAATACGTTGTAATACGGATGTTGCCCGCCTCCGTGAATGCCAACGTACGTCCAATGGGTGGCTTTCATCGTTTTCGGGTTCCGTTGGCTGATGAGGCTGGCGTCGAGCATTTCGCCCAAACGCGGAGCTGTCTCGATGACACCTCTCCGGCCGGCGCAATCTTCATGATGTCCCTCATCAATTCCGAAACCCCTACGGAATTCGATGTCTTCACGAGCCTCAGTTACCAGCGGCCGCACTACATCGCCACGACCGCGGGGGCTTGGGCCATTGAAGCCGGCCATATCCGTTGGATCGGGAAATCCAGAGCGCAGTGACATGACCACCTTCCAAGCCTTCCGCATCCACAACGACGACGCCGGGTATCGCGCCGGTATCGAGGACATGACCACCGATGACCTGTCGGCCGGCGAGGTGCTGGTCAAGGTGGCCTACTCGTCGGTCAACTACAAGGATGCGCTGGCCGGCACCGGCAAGGGCAAGATCCTGCGCCGGCTTCCGCTCAATGGCGGCATCGACCTCGCCGGCCACGTGGCCGCCACCACCGATCCGGCGTTCAAGGAAGGCGACGAGGTGCTCTGCACCGGTTGCGGCCTTTCAGAAACGCGCGACGGCGGTTACGCCGGGTACGCGCGGCTGGAATCGAAATGGACCATCCCGCTGCCGGCGGGGCTCACCCTGCGCGAATCCATGGCGCTCGGCACCGCCGGCTTCACCGCGGCACTCGCGCTGTGGCAGATGGTGCGCAACGGCCAGACCGCCGACATGGGGCCGATCGTGGTCACCGGCGCGACCGGCGGCGTGGGCTCGCTGGCCATCGACATCCTCACCCAGGCCGGCTTCGAGGCGCATGCGATCACCGGCAAGGTCGAGCAGTTCGATTACCTGATCGGCCTGGGCGCGAAGCAGTGCATTGCACGCGAGGGCCTCTACTGGGGCCAGCGACCGCTGGAAAGCGCGCACTGGGCGGGCGCCATCGACAACGTCGGCGGCGACATGCTGGCCGGCCTGACCCGGGTCATCCGGCCCTACGGCAACATCGCCATCTGCGGCAACGCCGCCAGCATCGAGCTGGCCACCACGGTCATGCCCTTCATCCTGCGCGGCCTGAGCCTGCTTGGCGTCGCCTCGGCAGGCACCGCGCGGGCCATTCGCGAGGAGATCTGGCGTCACCTCGCCGACGACTGGAAGCCCGCCCAGCTTGCCACCATCGCCAACCGTGAAGTGGACATGGCCACCCTGCCGCAGGTTTTCGATACGATGCTGGCTGGTAGATCACATGGGCGCACCATCGTGCGCATCGCTTAGACGGCTTGGCCCGCGGGCCTGCCGAGACTAGAATACTGGCTTCGCCAGGGGGAAGAGTACCCATGCCCAAGGTATTGATCGTGGACGATTCGCCATCGCAGCTGATGGCCATGAAACAGACGCTCGAGAAACTCGGCCATCAGGTCATCACCGCCGAGGATGGTGCTGCCGGGGTGGAGGCTGCCAAGCGCGAGCTGCCGGATCTCATCCTGATGGACGTGGTGATGCCGAACCTGAACGGGTTCCAGGCCACGCGCACCATCGCCAAGGATCCCAAGACCAACCACATTCCGATCGTGCTGGTGACCACCAAGGATCAGGAAACCGACCGTGTCTGGGGCATGCGCCAGGGGGCCAAGGCGTATGTCACCAAGCCGATCGACGATGCCGAATTGACCCGCGTCGTCAACGAATACCTGCCCGCCTGAGGGCGGGCTCGCACACGCACGCAGCGCACGGCGCGAACCCAGGCCCGAAGTCCGGCCCGGGCGCGCCGCTGCGCCTGGGTTCGCGCAGGGCCACGGCGGCACGCGACACCGCCAACGACGGGCCGGCGCAGGAATGGGCGCGCGACCGACACGGCCGGGGCTGCGCGCGCATGGGCCGCGCCGAACTGCCGCCCGCGGCCGCATGCGCGGCCGGATTGCTGCCGCACGCGACCAGGCGGCCGGCGCGGCGTCAGGCGCGCGGGTCGAAATCGAAAGCCTTGGCCATCTGCTCGTACAGCGCACGCTGCTCCGGCGTCTCGGCCCTGGGTACCCGCACTTCCAGCGTGACGATCTGATCGCCGGCCGGCGTGCCGGGCCAGCCGCGGCCACGCAGGCGCATTCTGCGGCCGCTGTCGGAGCCGGCCGGAATGCGCAACTGCACTTCGCCGCCGAGCGTCGGCACCGGAACGTTCGCCCCGAGCGCCGCCTCCCAGGGGGCGACCGCCAGGGTGGTATGGATGGTGCGGCCATCGAGCCGGAAGCGCCCGCCCTCGCGGATGCCCACTTCCAGGATCAGGTCGCCGGCCGGGCCGCCGGACATGCCCGGATGGCCCTGGCCGGCGAGACGGATCTGCTGGCCGGGCATGATGCCCGCGGGAATCTTCACTTCCAGGGTACGTTCACCACTCGCGTCGCGCAGGCTGAAGCGCTCGCGGCCGCCGTGATAGGCCGACTCGATGCTCACGGCAAGCTGCGCGTGCAGATCGCGCCCGCGTCGTGGGCCACGCGGACGCGCGCGCCCGCGGTCGCCGAACAGCGATTCGAAGAAGTCCGAGAAGTCCTCCTGCTCGAAGCCCTGGTCGCCCGAATACGCCTGGCGCTGCCAGTTCGGCGGCGGGCCACGGAACTCATCGCCGCTGCGGTAGCCGCCGGCGCGCAACTGGTCGTAGGCCTTGCGCCGCTCGGGCTCCTTGAGCGCCTCATAGGCCTCATTGACGCCCTTGAACTTGTCCTCGGCGCCCGTTTCCTTGCTGACGTCGGGATGGTACTTGCGCGCCAGCCGCCGATAGGCCGACTTGATCTCGGCATCGGTCGCGTCGGGCTTCACGCCGAGCGTCTCGTAGTAATCCTTGAATTCCATCGACTCTCCCGAAAATGCAACGGCCCGCGGCTGTCAACCGCGGGCCGTTGCCGGCTGCGCGAGGTGCAGCCGACAGGTTAGCAAAGCCCGGGCCGGCAGCGCAGCGCCGGCCGCAGGTGTCAGGCCTTGATCTCGATACGCCGCGGCGTCGTCTCGGGCCGCTTCGGGATGGAGATCTCCAGCACGCCATTGCGGCCGCTGGCGGTGATGCCGTCGGGATCGGCGCTGTCGGGCAGCGCGAAGCGGCGATAGAAGGTGCCGTGCACGCGCTCCACGCGCGTGAACTGGCCGGTTTCTTCCTTGGCCTCGGACTGGCGCTCCCCCTTCAGCGAAAGGATGCCCTTGTCCATGTGCACCTCGATGTCCTTGGGATCGACGCCGGGAATGTCGGCCAGAATGACGAAGCGCTTGTCCTCTTCCTTGATGTCCACGCGCGGCGCCCACTGGCTGGTGACCACGTTCGACTGGTCGGAATCACCAACGTCGAAGAAACGGTCGAACACGCCCTGCAGTTCGTCCTGCAGGTGCCGCTGCGAAGCCCAGGGGTTGTAGCGGGTTATGGCCATGATCTAGCTCCTGTCGTGGTGCGGCGTCAAGTGCCGCGTTGATCGCAACATAGGTCTTGGCGCTTGCCTTTCAAGGGCAATTCTGCCGCCTGCGTCGACGTCGTATCATGGGCGTCCCTTTGCCGCGGCAGGCCGCCCCATGACCATCCAGATCGGTGACCGCATCCCCGACGCCACGCTGTCGATCCTCGCCGACGGGGTGCAGCCGATGACCACCCGGGAGGTCTTCGACGGCCGCAAGGTGGTGCTGTTCTGCGTCCCGGGCGCCTTCACGCCCACCTGTTCGGCGCGCCACCTGCCAGGCTACGTGGAGGCGTTTGGAACGTTTCGCGAGCGCGGCATCACGGTCGCCTGCGTGGCCGTCAACGACGCCTTCGTCATGCATGCCTGGGCCAGTGCCCAGGGGGTGCCGGAGGGCATGCTCATGCTGGCCGACGGCAACGGGGATTTCATCCGCGCGCTGGGCCTGGAAATGGATGCCACGCGCTTCGGCATGGGCCTGCGCGGCAAGCGCTTTGCGCTCTACGCGGACGACGGCGTGGTCAGGCAGCTGGCCGTGGAAGCACCGGGCGAGTTCCGCGTTTCCAGTGCCGAGGCCATGCTCGCGCTCATCGCTTGATCCACGCCGGCATGTGCATATGCCGGAAATGCACATGGGGCGCGGCGACGTGGGCCTAGAATCGGGGCAATCCTCCACGAGCCTGACCATGCCCCAGCCTGCCCCAAAGTGGAAGCCCGAAACGATTGCCGTGCACGGCGGCTATCGCCCCGATCCGACCACGCGCGCGGTCGCCGTGCCGATCTACCAGACCGTCGCCTTCGCCTTCGACGACACCCAGCACGGTGCGGATCTCTTCGACCTCAAGGTCGCCGGGAACATCTACACGCGCATCATGAACCCGACCACCGACGTGCTGGAGCAGCGCGTCGCCGCGCTCGAGGGCGGCGTCGGCGCGCTGGCGCTGGCCTCGGGCCAGGCCGCCGTGACCTATGCGGTGCAGACCATCACTGCGGCGGGCGACAACATCGTGTCCGCCAGCCAGCTTTACGGCGGCACCTACAACCTGTTCGCGCACACCCTGCCGCAGTACGGCATCGAAACCCGGTTTGCCGATGTGCGCGTACCCGCATCGATCGAGCCGCTGATCGATGCACGCACACGCGCGGTGTTCATCGAGTCGGTCGGCAATCCGCTCGGCAACATCGCCGACATCGCCGCCGTGGCGCAGGTCGCCCACCGCCACGGGGTACCGCTGATCGTGGACAATACCGTGGCGAGCCCGCATCTGCTGCGTCCCTTCGAGCACGGCGCGGACATCGTCGTGCACTCGCTGACCAAGTACCTCGGTGGCCACGGCAACAGCCTTGGCGGCGCCATCGTCGATTCGGGCCGCTTCCCCTGGGCCGCGCACAAGCAGCGCTTCGCGCGCCTCAGCACGCCCGATCCCAGCTATCACGGCGTGATCTATACCGAAGCGTTCGGCCCGGCCGCGTACATCGGGCGTGCGCGCGTGGTGCCACTGCGCAATACCGGCGCGGCGCTCTCGCCCTTCAACGCCTTCCTGATCCTGCAGGGTATCGAGACCCTGGGCCTGCGCATCGAGCGCATCACCGCCAACGCGCTGGCCATCGCACGCCATCTCGAGGGGCATCCAAAGGTGGCCTGGGTCGAATATGCAGGCCTGCCCGATCACCCGCAGCACGCACTGGCGCTGAAATACCTCGGTGGCCGCGCGCCGGGCCTGTTCACCTTCGGCCTCAGCGGCGGTCGCGACGCGGGCGCGCGCTTCCAGGATGCCTTGCAGCTGTTCACGCGGCTGGTGAACATCGGCGACACGAAGTCGCTTGCCACGCATCCCGCCTCGACCACGCACCGCCAGCTCTCGCCCGCTGAACTGGCCCGGGCCGGTGTGCGCGAGGAGATGATCCGCCTGTCGATCGGCATCGAGCACGTCGACGACCTGATCGCCGATCTCGACCAGGCGCTGGCGCAGGCCTGATTCCGCGGGCGTCCGGCCGCTGCACAGCCGGACGGCCCTGCCGCAGCCGGCGCTTCAGTCCGGCTGGTTGGTCGGCTCGCCTTCCTCTTCGCCTTCCTCGTCACCGTTGAGGGCATCCACCTTGACCACGCCGACCAGGCTTTCGGCTTCGGGCAGGCGGATCAGGGTGACGCCTTGCGTATTGCGTCCGACCCGCGCAACCTCGGCTGCGCGCGTGCGCACCAGGGTGCCCTGATCGGAAATGAGCATCAGCTCGTGTTCCTCGCCCAGTTGCACCGCGCCGACCAGCGCGCCATTGCGCTCGGAGCACTGGATGGCGATGACGCCCTGGGTGCCGCGGCCCTTGCGCGGGTGCTCGGCCAACGGCGTGCGCTTGCCGTAGCCCCGCGCGGTGGCGGTGAGGATGTCGTCCTCGCCTTCCGCCACGATCAGGCTGACCACATGTTCGCCCTTGGCCAGACGCATGCCGCGCACGCCGGTCGCCGCGCGGCCCATCGAGCGCACCGTGGCCTCGTCGAAACGCGCCGCCTTGCCATTGGAGGCGAACAGCAGGATGTCGCGCTCGCCGTCGGTGAGCTGCACATCGACCAGGGCATCGCCCTCGTCGAGGTTGATGGCGATCTTGCCGCGCTGGAGCTGGAAGGCGAACTCGGTCAACGGGGTCTTCTTGACCGTGCCGTTGCGCGTGGCGAAGAACACGTAGCGGCCCTCGTCGAACTCGCGCACCGGTTGCACTGCCTGGATGCGCTCGTTCTCCTCCAGCGGCAGCAGGTTGACGATCGGCCGTCCGCGCGCATTCGGGCCGGCGTCCGGCAGGCGATACACCTTCACCCAGAAGACGCGCCCGGTGCTGGTGAAGGTGAGCAGGGTGTCGTGCGTGTTGGCGATCCACAGCCGCTCGACGAAATCCTCTTCCTTCATGTTGGTCGCCGAGCGCCCGCGTCCGCCGCGGCGCTGCGCGCGATAGAGGCTGACCGGCTGGCGCTTGGCATAGCCGGTGTGCGAAAGCGTGACGACCACGTCTTCCGGCTCGATCAGGTCGAGGATGTCCAGATCCTCCTGGCTGGCCTGGATGGTCGTGCGGCGGGCATCGCCGTACTGATCCTTCAGCGCGACGAGCTCGTCGCGGATGACCGCCAGCAAGCGGTCCGGATCCTCCAGGATCTCGATCAGCGCGGCGATGGCATCGAGCAACTGGCGATACTCGTCGCTCAGCTTTTCCTGCTCCAGGCCGGTCAGGCGGTGCAGGCGCATCTCGAGGATCTGGGCCGCCTGTACCGCGGACAGCTGGTAGCCGTCGTCCTGCAGGCCATCCTCGGCGGCCATGTCCTCCGGTCGCGAGGCTTGCGCACCGGCCGCGGTCAGCAGCGTGCCCACCATGCCGGGCTCCCAGCGGCGCGCCAGCATGCGCTCGCGTGCCACGTCCGGCGAGGGCGAGGCCTTGATCAGCGCGATCATCTCGTCGATGTTGGCCAGCGCGACGGTCAGGCCCTCGACGATGTGCGCGCGGGCGCGTGCCTTGCGCAGGTCGAAGATGGTGCGCCGGGTGACCACTTCGCGCCGGTGGCGGATGAAGGCATCGAGGATCTCGCGCAGGCCGAGCGTACGCGGCTGGCCGTCGAGCAGCGCCACCATGTTGATGCCGAAGGTGACCTGCATCTGGGTCTGCTGGAACAGGTTGTTCAGCAGCACATCGGCCGAGGTGTCGCGGCGCACCTCGATGACCACGCGCATGCCGTCCTTGTCGGATTCGTCGCGCAGTTCGGAAATGCCCTCGATGCGCTTTTCCTTGACCAGATCGGCGATCTTCTCGATCAGCCGCGCCTTGTTCACCTGGAACGGCAGCTCGGTGACGATGATCGCCTCGCGGCCATTGTCCTCGGTCTCGATCTCGGCCCGGGCGCGGATCAGGATGCGTCCGCGGCCCGTCTTGTATGCCTCGACGATGCCGGCCGCGCCATTGATGATGCCCGCGGTGGGGAAATCCGGGCCCGGCACCAGTTCCATCAGCTCGTGGAAGTCGAGCTGCGGATTGTCGATCAGCGCGATGCAGGCCGAGAGTACTTCGGTGAGGTTGTGCGGCGGGACGTTGGTCGCCATGCCGACGGCGATGCCCGAGGAGCCGTTGACCAACAGGTTGGGGATGCGCGTGGGCAGGACGTTCGGTTCCTGCTCCTTTTCATCGTAGTTGGGGTGGAAATCGACCGTGTCCTTGTCGATGTCGGCCAGCAGTTCCGCGCTCAGGCGATCCAGGCGGCACTCGGTGTAGCGCATCGCCGCCGGCGGATCGCCGTCGATGGAGCCGAAATTGCCCTGCCCGTCGATCAGCGGGTAGCGCATGGAAAAATCCTGCGCCATGCGCACCAGCGCATCGTAGATCGACGCATCGCCATGCGGGTGGTATTTGCCCATCACGTCGCCGACCACGCGCGCGCACTTGACGTAGGGGCGGTTCCAGCCGGTGTTGGATTCGTGCATGGCGTACAGCGTGCGTCGATGCACCGGCTTGAGGCCGTCGCGAACGTCCGGCAGCGCACGGCCGATGATCACGCTCATCGCGTAATCGAGGTAGCTGCGGCGTACCTCGTCCTCGATACTTATGCGGATGATTTCACGGGCCATCTCAGCCATCAGGATCCCTCTGCTCAAGCAGGATTCGGCGTCGCCGGCGCGCGCGTCGGGGACGTTCGCGAAAGGCAACAACCGGGCACCACGCACGGGGCTCGCGGCGACCGCCGGGAACCTCGCTCCGATGCGTGGGCGAAACCACGGATTTTACCACACGGGGGGCCGCAAAGCCGGTGTTGCGAACCCACGTGATCCGCGTCGCGGCTCAGTTTCCGTTGCGAAAGATCCAGTATTTGGAACTGATGAAGTTGACCGCGGCACCGGCCAGGGAACCGGCCACCACGCCGATGGCGGGCCATTCGCGCACCAGTGGCCAGGAGGCCACCAAGGCGGCGTAGGCGCCGTAATTGAGCACGAAGCCGCCGGCCATGGCGACGAGGTAGCGCAGCCACTCGTGACGCCGGCTGCCGCCGGCGTGGCCGGCAAAGGTATAGCGCCGATTGAAGCCCCAGGTGGTGGTCGCGGCGGCCAGGAAGGAAACCAGGCGCGCCGCATAGGGATTGGCGTCGAACTCGCGCACCAGCATCTGCACGATCCCCGCGTCAACCACGAAGCCGAGCACGCCGATCAGCGCGAACAGGGCGATCTGCCGACGCAGCAGCGGCGGCGGGCCGCTCAAGCCGCAGTGCCGAACAGCGCCGCCATGTGCCTGGCGTCAGGATGCTCGATCACGCCCCGCTCGGTGACCAGCGCATCGATCAGCGACCCGGGCGTCACGTCGAAGACCGGATTCCAGGCCGCCGCGCCCGCCACCACGGTGCGCTGCCCGGCGTAACCGAGCAGTTCGTCCGGCGCGCGCAGTTCGATGTCGATGTCGCTGCCTTCGGGCGTGGCCATGTCCACCGTCGAGGCGGGCGCCACCACCATGAAGCGCACGCCGAAATGACGGGCCACGATGGCCAGTTGGTGGGTACCGACCTTGTTGGCCGTGTCGCCATTGGCGACGATGCGATCAGCGCCGACAATGACCCATTGCACGGCCCCCGACTGCATCAGATGCGCCGCCGCCGAGTCGGCGACCAGGGTGGCCGGGATGCCATCGCGCTGCAGTTCCCACATGGTCAGGCGGGCACCCTGCAGCCAGGGACGCGTCTCCCCGGCGAAGACCCGGTCGATGCGGCCCGCTGCAAAGCCCGCGCGGATCACGCCCAGCGCCGTGCCGAAGCCGGCCGTGGCCAGCGATCCGGTGTTGCAATGCGTGAGCACCCCGCTACCAGGCGCGATCAGGTCCGCACCGAGCGCGCCCATGCGTCGATTGGCCGCCAGGTCCTCGTCCTGGATCGCGCGCGCTTCGTGCGCCAACGCTGCCGCGTCGGCACCGCGCGCCAGGGCACGGCGCATGCGATCGAGCGCCCACATGAGGTTCACCGCGGTCGGCCGCGTGGCGCGCAATGCCGCGATCGCGCGCTCGACCTCCGCGCCCGCCTGCGCGGCCAGCACCACGCCCCAGGCGGCCGCGATGCCGATGGCCGGCGCGCCGCGCACGGCAAGCTCGCCAATCGCGCGGCCCACATCGGCGGCACTGCGACAGTCGATGTAGGTCTCTTCCAGGGGCAGGCGGCGCTGATCGAGCAGGCACAGATGATCGCCGCGCCAATCGACGGCACGCACCGAGTCATACGCGGCAGCAGGTGGCGAAACCATGGGACCAGGGCCGGCACGGGAAACACGCAATTCTAACCCGGACCATGCGACGGGCAATCGTCGCGCACCATCTCCTCGGTGATGCCCACGCGCGCCAGGCGCGGCAACCAGGTGCTGTTGATCTGCATGGGCCCGATGTCATAACTCCCGTTGGTATTCCCCGATACCCGCCCGAGCGTTCCCGCCTCGACCTGGCGCAGAAGTTTCAGGGGCAGCACTTCCACCTGGAAGGCCGCGGCGGCTTGTACCAGGCATGCCTGGATGCGCGCCTCGTCCTGCGCCTCGGCGGGCGCGGCGGAAGCTGACACGCACAGGCTGATTCCGACGATGAGCGCCGCGCACCGGCGCGTGATGGCCTTCATGGCTGAACCTCTCGCTTGGCTGGCATACTCCCTGCACGATACCTGCCAGAATCCCCGGTTCTGTCACGCAAAGGCGCCGTTTGCAGCGGGGTTTGCGGCGCATGGGAGTCTGGCTAATTTGCGCTCCCCCAAGCGCGTGGCATGCTGGTTGCGAGCCAATGAAGGCTCGTGGTGCAAGCCACACGCACCCCCTATCCACAACAAGGAGACTTTCCCCGATGAATGTGCGCGTATTTTCCCTGATTGTCGCTGCGGGCCTGGCGCTCGCGGTGCCGCTGGTGCCCAATGCGCAGTCAGTGCCCGAGAACTGGGACAAGTATTCCTGGGAAATCCCGGTACGGCGCGGCGAGTACATTCCTATCGACGGCGGCACGCTTGGAACGCTCTCGGCAGGCTTCACCGAGGACGCCAACCGCACCTTCGGCGGGGCGAGCCTGTACTACGATGAAAACGGAAATCCAGTGACGGTCGCCGTGTCAGGCCAGGTCCACTACAACGACGATGCCGTCGTGGCGCAGACCGGCGTGATCGCCTGGACCGATATCAGCACCTATCGCCTTTGGGACGGCCCTTGTCGTGGCTGCGCGGATCATCCTCGCCAGCAGGCACAGACCAGTGACGTTGCGCGCTTCGAGTGGACCGGCCCACGTGGTGGTCGCCTCACGATGAACGGAGTGACCCAGAAGATGGCCGAGGCGTTCACGGGATTGCCGTTGATCGCGCCGACCGACTACTCTGGTGTGTACCTAATGGTGTTCCGCACAGCGAGTCTTCAAGGTGATGGTTCGGTCTATCAAGGAGAAGGGACGCATCTGGTTCGGCTGACGTCAGTTGCTGAACTGCGGAGCTACGTGACTGATGTCGATGTGCGTTTCCCGCCATGGGGTTCGGTGGCTTTGCCTCCGACTGGCGCGCATCTTTACGATGCTGTGATCCTCACGGGCCCGCCATGGATGCTGTATGACTCCACTTGGATGCCGACGTTGCCGTCAGGCGCCACGCCGGAGTTCACCTTCTGGTTCGGTGACGACGGGGCCGGGCGATTGCTGGGCGTAGTGCTCGCCAACGGTACGCGAACGGTGTTCGACCGAGGGTATGAGTACCCGCGCGTGTATGGCACCAGCGACCGTATCGTTGGGCGCCGACTGCCATCTCCCGCGCAGCCCGATGTCATGCTTGAGTTCGCCCTGTTTCGTATAAGCCCGCAGACACTCGATGGCGCTTTCAAGCTGCCCTGCAGCCAGATTTCTCCTGGGCCCCAACCGATGCCGCCATGCAGTCCCTATGATTGAAGGAGCTTAGAAGCAAGGTCCGGCCTGTGGGCCTGGCTTCAAGGTGTCGCTGGATAATCCGGATCCCATTTGAAGTAGCAGCAAACCTGCACTGCAGCGTTACCTAGTTCATTGGTGATTACCATTCCTTGATCCCAAACGTCCTCTCGACATCTCCATGCTTGTATTTGGACCGCGTTCATGGTGATCTTTCCAGAGTAAGTTGTGTCGTAGCAAATCGATCCAGCCGGACGGCAATCCGATCCCGGCGAGTGAATGTTCCGCATTGAATCAATACCCGTTGTCAGCGACCCACCAAAACCGAGTACTTCAATGGATGGCGGGTTACACGCGAGAACAACGCTTGACTTCTCCTTATGAATGCCGAACGAATTGATGTCGTGCCCTGGCGGATTCCTGCAGTAGTTTAGTCCTTCAGGGTTTTGCGCACTACAGTTTGTATGCGGCAAACAGGACCATGATTTGTACTCGCAGTATGTATATACCTTCCGCCGCATCACGTTCTGCGGGTCTTCGGGTGGCACGCTCCCCGCCGGATCGAGGTCGGGAAAGTTCACGAAGGCGACCGCCACCGACTGCGGCACGTTGGCGGCCAGGTAGGCTGACAGATCCTTGGTGAAGGCC
>JACDJC010001143.1_pt1 | contig 24689 bp, 23 predicted proteins | sample 7454191 | NCBI WGS metagenome assembly JACDJC01 (sample SAMN14253291, study PRJNA609438) | sludge metagenome | isolation source: sludge after 25d culture with pyrite and EDTA | collected 2018-12-20 | reverse complement strand
TTCTATGCTAGAATGCTCGTCTTTCGGGGCGTAGCGCAGCCTGGTAGCGCACTTGCATGGGGTGCAAGGGGTCGTGAGTTCGAATCCCACCGTCCCGACCAGTATTATCAAGGGCTTACAGATTTCGGTCTGTAGGCCCTTGTCATTTCCGAAAATGACGTTCTGGTCTCGTCCTGAAAAGTCGGTAGTCGAAAGTCGGAGAACGCCCGGCAGCACCGCGTCGCCAGAGACTATGGCGGCCCTCCAGATCTGGACCATTGGCCAAGATGGAAAGTCACGCTTGCGATGGGAGGCTACCGGTACACGATCGGCACAAGGAACCCCCAAGGGGTCAGATTCTGCTTGATCGATTCATGAGTAAGTATCCCTGGCTTTGCCGCCGGATACTTACTGGAACTGAAGTGGACGTACATACCGCCACTTTGGCACCTTGATGCCGTTTTGGGTAGGGGCGACCATCCCATTACTTTTGTCCCCTTGGCTGGTTGCGGTTATCCGGAAGCTGGCTCCAGGGGCTGCACTTCCTGCAACGCTGTTTGCAAGGCCGGGTTCAGTGCGGCAGTCCGTAGATCAAATGTGGCCTGAAGGTTCAGCCAGGATTGTGCGTCGCCGCCGAAATATCGGCTCAGGCGCAGAGCGGTGTCGGCCGTGATCCCTCGCCGTTCGAGCAGGATGCCATTCACTCGAGATGCGGGTACGAGTAGATGGCGAGCCAGCGCATTGCCGCTCATGCCCAGAGGCTTCAGGTAATCCTCGCGCAGAATCTCGCCGGGATGCACAGGACGCATGCCGTTGGTGATCATGGTAGGGTCCTTTTGGTTGGACGTGGAAACGCTGTGTGTAATGCCCAGTCAGTGATAATCCACGATCCCGGCATCAGCTAGGCCCTCAACTATCCGCACAAAACAGACGCGCCACTGCTCGTTGATACGGATGCTGTACTGGCCCCGGCGATCACCCGTCAGCTTCTCCAGGTAGTTGCTTCGCGGATTACGCAAAAAGGCCAACGTGACCGCGGCATCCAGCTGGCCCAGCTTCCGCTCGGCAACATGCTCCATGTTTGCGAAACGGCGTGTGCTGCCTGTGGTGAACAGGCGCTGGGTGTCACAGCAGCGAAAGGAGAGGATCGCCATCCGAGAATTATTTTATACCGAATACCGATAGTCGGGATACTGCCTGCGCGGCAGAGATGCTGTTTGCTGAAAGGAAAGTCTGAGGTGGCGGTTTTCTGAGCTGCTTTTGCAGCAGACGGTAGGGATAATCATAGTGAAAGTTTCAAGTACGGTGGGATAAAATATTTGTATCCATCACTGAGGAGGACTCATGTCAGAAACACAAGACTCACGTGGACGTATTCATCGTGTTCGTGCCGCGATCACTCTTTTCTTGCATGACCGCCTGCAGGTTCGACTGAGCAAGCTGACCGATGATGATCCCAAACGCAGCGAATTGATTGCACAATTCCATCCGGATGCATGGGCTTGTCAGACAAGGCGCAAACCGCAGCGATAGCCGTAGCTATCGCGAGGATTTGCAACGCAGTATGGCGAGCCCAGGCGCCGAAGTTGAGTATTCGAATTAGCCAAACGGCACACTAGGGGATCGACAAGCATGGTACCTTTAACAGCATGAATGCCAGGATGGCTGTCCTTGAACAACGCCACAACGAAACCAAAGACATCAAACACGCGATGATGCAGAAATTCCTGACCAACAGGACGAGGGTGGTATGAGCGATCAGCAGATAGCACTCAGGTCCATTAATGAGTTGCGAGTCGATAGCTTCGGCGGTAGCCTGCGCTTCTTCATACCGGATTACCAGCGGGGCTTTCGCTGGTCGCCATTTCAGGTCAAACAGCTTCTGGATGATATCCGGGAGTTTACCCAGCGTCGTAACCCGCAACCGGAAGAATTCTACTGCCTGCAGCCGCTTGTCATCAAGGCGCGGCCGGATGCAGGCGATTTCGAGGTGGTCGATGGTCAGCAGCGCTTGACTACGCTGTTTCTGATCATGCGGCACTTTAATGAACGTCTGGCCGAACGATATCGCCAGACGCTTTTCAGATTGGATTATAGGACGCGCCCGAGTCTGGATGCGTTTCTGGATGATCCAGGCAAAAAAGCTGCCAACGACAATGTAGATTTCTATCACCTCTACCAAGCAGTTCAGATCATCGAAGATTGGTTCAAGGAACGGGATAGCGAGGTGGAGAAGATCAAGGATGCCCTTCTCAACCAGACGAAGATCATCTGGTTCCAGTTGGCGGACCTGGACGACTCGGTGACGGCCTTCACCCGTCTGAACGTTGGCAAGATACCGCTGACCAACGACGAGCTGATCCGGGCGCTCTTCCTGCGCCGTTCTGGCGTGGACGAGAAGGACACCATGAGTTTACAGCTGCGTATTGCCTACGAGTGGGACCAGTTGGAGAAGGCGCTCCAGTCCGATGCGTTCTGGTATTTCCTGAATAACCGACCAAGCAAGAGCGAGAACCGTATCGGCTTTCTCTTTGACCTCGTGGCCCGGAGGGTCGGGCTGCCGACGGGAGCAGAGGGTGACGCCTACGGTATTTTCTACACCTTTAACCAACGCCTGAAAACACCCGGCACCTCTCCTGAGGAGGAATGGCAGAAGATCAAGCAGCTGTATCTGCTGCTGGAAGAATGGTTCGAGGACCGTGTGTTGTACCATATGGTCGGCTTCTTGGTGAGTCAGGGAATGCTGATCATCGACATCCAGTCCCTGTCGGCAGATTGCACCAAGAGGGCCTTCGAGCAGCATCTGCGTAAGGAGATCTTCGAGCGTGTTATCGGTGAAGAGATGCCCACCCCGCCAGAGCGCGACGCCGTTCGTGAGTGCGTCGCTAACCGATTGGAGGAACTCTCTTATCTCTCTTCCTCTGACCGGGAAAAGATCAGGGCAGTACTGCTCCTCTTCAACTTGGCGACCCTGTTGCAGAATCGGCGGTCAAACCTGCGTTTTCAGTTCGACAGCTTCAAGAGCGAACGCTGGGACATTGAGCACATCCGGTCCGTGACCGATGACCGACCAGAGCGTCATCACGAGCGCAGCCGTTGGCTACAAAACTCACTGGGATACCTCCGGTCGAAAGACGTAGAGGAGGAATTGCAGGAAAGCATCGAGGGGTTCCTGAAACTCTCGCAGGCTGAAGCTGGCAACCAGGTCTTTGATCCCCTCTACGAGCGCGTGCTCGAGTATTTCAGCGAGAGCAATGGAGGCGAAGCCGAACACGGCATATCAAATCTGAGCCTTCTCGACGAATCCACGAACCGTAGCTACAAGAATGCTGTCTTTGCCGTGAAACGACAGCGCTTGCTGGAACTGGATCAAGCAGGAATCTTCGTCCCCCTGTGTACCCGGAACGTATTTCTAAAGTGTTACAGTCCACAGGTGGACAACGTGATGTTCTGGGGGGAGGATGACCGCGACGGCTACCTCTCAGCTATTGCCGAAGTTTTGGCGGACTTCTTCTGCGGAATTATGGAGAGATGCTAATGAGCTTTGGCAGCCAAATCAATTACAAGCAGTTACTCAAACGACACGAGCGCATTCGGATACCCATGATCCAGCGCGACTATGCGCAGGGTCGCCCGGCAGAAACAGAAGTGCGAGAGGGATTTCTGACAACCCTTAAGGATGCCTTGGACAAGCCAGCCGATGACGCGAGCTTGCCGCTCAATCTTGACTTTATCTACGGTAGTGTCGAAGGCGACGGGCATACCCGTTTTCTGCCGCTCGACGGCCAGCAGCGTCTCACAACGCTCTTTCTTCTGCATTGGTACCTGGCGTGGAGGGACGACAGGTGGACGGTCTTTGAACAGCTCTTCTTGTCGGAAGGGCACTCCCGCTTTGCCTACAGCGTGCGTCCGAGCAGCAATGAATTTTTCGATCATCTGGTGAACTATCGTCCCGATGTCAACCCTGAGGACGTCCCAAACATGGCAGAAATGATCGCCGATCAGCCTTGGTATTTTCGTAGTTGGCGTCTTGATCCGACGATCCAGTCCGTCCTTTACATGCTGGACGCCATCCACGTGAAGTTTCGTGATTCGAACGGTTTATTTGAGAGACTGCTGGATGAGGAGCAACCCGCGATCACCTTTCAGCTGCTCGACTTGGAGAATTTCGGTCTGTCTGACGATCTCTACATTAAGATGAATGCACGCGGAAAGCCGCTAACCACATTCGAGACTTTCAAGGCACGTTACGAGCAGGAGTTAAAGAGAAAGAGCCAGCTACGAGATGAGAAATTTTTGATAGGGGAGCATGCTTTCGAGGCTGCCGACTATGTCGCCCGTCGCATGGATACAACTTGGGCAGACCTTTTCTGGAAACACAGAAATCAGGATAGTGACCTTTACGACGACGCATTCATGAATGTGTTTCGTGCTGTTTCTTTGATCACCCGGAGCCCTGAGTCACCGCAGTACTTACGAGACTTCGCCAAGCTGCGGATGGGTGACAATCCCCCGTCATATACCGACTTCCACTCATCTGGTTGGCTCGATGAAAGATTTACGCGCACCCTGGTGTACCTGCTTGATTCATGGTGCAGAAACGGTGGCGCACTGTGCCGACTGCTTCCCGATGAAAGGTATCTCGACGAGAAGGCGCTCTTCAGCAAGATCGTGACCGTTGGAGCGAGCGTCTCCTATACTGACCTCGTTCAGCTCACCGCTTATGCGCAGTTCATCGCCCAGCACTGGGACGTTGGGCACTGGGATTGTATTCATGCGGCATCCTTCCAGGAATGGATGCGGGTTATCCAGAACCTGGCAGTGAATACCGGATATAATCGCCCGGCCGACTTCCAGCGCAGCGTGCGCGGTCTGGCGGCACTGCTTGAGCATTCCGGCGACATATTGTCATATCTTGCGCAGGCCGAAGAACCCGCGACCGGGTTCAGCGAGCCGCAGATTGCAGAAGAGAAGCTGAAGGCACAGCTCATCTTATCCGACAATGCATGGCGAAGACTATTGGATCGCGCCGAAGTTCATGGGTACTTCCGAGGGCAAATTGGCTTCTTGCTGGACTTCGCGGGCATCACTTCTAGGAGTGCCGAGTCGGAGCCGGACGATTGGGGCACCTCGGAGCATGTTGCCTTCCAGGCGGCTCTTGCACAATGTATCGAACTGGCGGAAGCGATGTTCTCGGCAGACGGCCTTAATGACTGCGACAAACACCGCTGGAAGAGAGCCCTACTCTGTCTCGGCGACTACCTCCTCCCAAGCAGCCGGAACCGTTCGTTCCTGGTAAATTCCGTAACGGAAGAGGCGAGTTGGAAACGGCTGCTGAGCGGCTACGGCCCCTATGCTGCTACCGCGCGCAATATCCTCAAGGGTCTTTTCAACAAACTGTCACCGGAGAAGGACATAGCGGAGCAACTCGACGCGACCATTGATGAGGCTGAGCACCTGGATCCTTGGCGTGATGCGATTGTTCGTTGCCCTGCGGTCTTTGAATATTGCGAGCGCAGTTCGATTCGTGTAAATGAATATGGGACTATCTATTTACTCAAGCGCTCGCAGATGAACGGTGCTCATGCCGAGTTGTTCACATTTTGCCTCTATGAGGAGCTTCGATCAGAAGCTGCAATGGATGGTCTGAGCCCGCTAAAGCTGATGCAATACTACATAGTAAATGAGACATCGGTTGAGCCCTGGATCCGCTTTGATTGGGCGGGCGACACGGTCGGCTACTTCAAATTGGAAGGTGGTAAGGACGGTTTTGTCCTGTATCGCAGTCTGGACGGTGATGAAAACCGACCCCCTTTCGTTGACTTCCTCGCAGAGAAACCTGGGTTCACGCTCACTGAACAGCGCCTGGAGAGGAAATGTGTGTATCCGGATATCAGAGACGTCATTGATGATTTACGAAAACACCTCATCGGCTTCTCCGAAGGCCAGGACCACAATGCCTGAAAGACCTCGGCCTGCGCGGTTAACCAAGAATCGCGTAGTCATCACCGTCTGGGAGATTGGAGCAAGCACAACAATAATCGCCCATTGAATACGGAGGAGATGACCCACGACCCCGCCCAAGCTGTTGTACGCTGAGTCTTCTCGACATACACACCGAATTTGTTCGGGCATTCTGGAGTCACAGATGGAAAACAAGCAGGTGGCATTGCTCATCGGCGCAGGAAGCGGCATCGGGGCCGCGTGCGCCCGGAAACTGGCCGCTTCGGGCTACCGGATCGGCATTCTTTCATCTTCGGGCAAGGGCGAATCGCTTGCTCAGGAACTGGGTGGCATCGGAATGACCGGTACCAACCGATCGGCCGCGGACATTCAGTCTCTGGTGGACGATGCCATGCAGGCCTGGGGGCGCGTCGATGTGCTGGTGAACAGCGCCGGCCATGGCCCGCGGGGCGCGCTGCTGGAAATGCCCGACGAAGACTGGCACCAGGGCATGGAAGTCTACTATCTGAACGTGGTGCGCGCCGCCAGAATCGTCACGCCCGTCATGCGCGCGCAGAAGCAGGGCGCCATCATCAACATATCGTCGGCCTGGGCGCTGGAGCCGTCCACCATGTTTCCGGTTTCGTCCGTCTTTCGCGCAGGCCTCGCGTCATTCGCCAAGCTCTTTGCCGACACCTACGCGGCCGACAACGTCCGCATGAACAATGTGTTGCCAGGCTGGATCGACAGCCTGCCGGCGACCGAGGAGCGACGTGCCAGCGTACCCATGCAACGCTACGGGCGCGCGGACGAGATCGCGGCGACGGTCGCCTTCCTCGCGTCAGATGGCGCCGGCTATATCACTGGACAAAACCTGCGGGTCGATGGCGGGCTGATGCGACATGTGTGACATCGCCCAGTTCCCAGCCTTGCCGATCGTGTGCCGTGGCCCAGAAGTGCCATTCATACGTGCAGGCCTGCGCGAAGACCTCGTGCATGGAGGCCCTTTCGGGTTCGGGCGCATCCGCCAGACAGTGCTCCAGAATGGTAACGGCCTGGCGGGTCACCTGGTCAAAATTCTCGCTGTCGTAGTTGGCGACCCAGGTGGCATAGGGGTGCTGCGCGCCCAGGTGCGCGGCGCGGCGCACCAGCACCTTGCCCATGTGGACATAGACCCAGAAACACGGCAGAACCCCGGCAACCCCCAGGCCGTACGAGCCGGTGGCGGCCGTGGCCATCAGGTAGGAGACATACCCGAGGGTCGTGGGTGAGGGCTTTGCGGGCTGCGTGTCGACGGCCAGTTGCTCGCACGCCTTGGCCAGCGTGGCATCCGCCAGCAGATCCTGATGCATGCCTTCCTCGACGCCAATGGCGCGGGCCGAGGACTCGGCCCAGAATCGTGACTGTTCCCGACAATGCGCGTGTGCCGCCAGCAGGGCCATGGCGCGCGCGTAGCCGCTCAAATACAGGCCGTCCTGGCGGATGTAATGCACGAAGGCCTTCGGATCCAGCGTGCCTTGGGCCAGCTCGTTCAGGAAGGGCAGCGTTTCGATGCGCGTCAGGATGGGCTGCACGCTTTGCCAAAGGGCCCGGGTATGCGGGCCGGCAGAAAAATCCAGGGTCATGGTCAAGTCTCCAGGGTGAAGTGACAAGGGGTCAGATGGGCAGGCTCTGGATCCGGTTGCGCAAGGCCTGCAAATCACAGGGATTGCCGGGCCGGATCCGGCTCAGGATCAGGGTGGTGGCCACCGGCACCAGGGCCGCAAGCAAAAAGGCTTCGAGCAAGGTGTCCATGGGGCCATCAGGGGCGGGAAACATCGCCAGACCTGCTGCGAGCCCCGCCACTGTGGCCAGCAGGGCCACCGGACCACTGCAGCGCGTGCTGTACAAGCCAAAAAATACGGGGAACGCGGCGGCGGAGCAAAACAGGTCGGCCAGCAGGAACAGGTACAGCACGCTGTATCCCTGGGCCGATGCCAGCCAGACGGGCAGTGCCAGCACGTAAATGGCCAGGCGGGACCAACGCATCAGGCTGGCGCTGGACGCTTGCGGAATCAGGCGACGAGCATCCACGGCCACAATGCTGGAAACCGCACTGATGGCCGTGTCGGCACTGCTCATGACCAGCGCCAGTCCCAGCGGGATGAGGGCCAGCATGAACACCGCCGGCATCGCGGGGGCCAGCACGCTGAACAGGGCGACCGAGCTGTCCGAATGGGCACCCTGAGCCACGAACACCAGGCCAAACAGGCCCATGAGGAAAATGACCGGGCCCACCAGAAGGCCCCCCAGCAGGAAGCCGCGGCGCATGGCTTGGGTGGAGCGTGCCGCATACACTCTTTGCCAATTGCCCTGGTGAAACAGGCCAGTGAGCAAAATGGCAACAAAAAAGCTCAGCCCGGCCTTCAGGCCGATGACGTTATCCATGGCCAGCAGTTGCGGGCTCTTGGCCTGCAGGGTCTGGGTGACGGCGTGCAGCCCGCCACTGGCATGCCAACCCAGCACGACCAGGGCACCCAGCAACGGCAGAATGATGATCATCTGGATCTTGTCGGTAAAGATGGACGCCTTCAAGCCCCCCCAGGCGGTATAGAGCAGGGTGCAACCCAGCACGATCCCGGCGGTGAGCCACAGGGGAATCGGGGCAATCAGGGCCACGATCTTGGCCATGGCGGTGATTTCGGCGGTAAGCGAAATGAACAGATAAAACAGCATGATCACGAGGATCAGGCCGTACAGGCCGCGCCCGTAGCGTGCCATCACGAATTCGGTGAGCGCGTGGCCTTGGGGGATGAGCTCCCGCATGCGCTGGCCCAGGGGGATCATGGCCAGACGAGGTGACATGGCGCCCAGGGCGTAGCCGGTAATGGCCGCCAGCCCACCCCAGGTGGCCGCCTGAGCGGGGGCGAACAGGATCCAGGCGCCCAGCGAAGAAGCCAGCAAGGTGAGGATGGTGGCGACCGACGACTGACTGTTGCGGGCCACAATGAAGTCTTCCAGGCTGTCCTGGCTGCGCCGCGCGTACCAGACTCCGGCCAGTGCAAAACCCACGGAAAACGTGATCACCCAGACCAGGGTGAGGGTGGTATCGGGCATGAGGATCCCCTTGCGGATGACGCCAGCTTGCGGTGCGCCCTGGTGTGGGTGCGCCGCATGATGAAAGAAGCAGGGAAAGGGGATGCCGGCCGATGCAGAGTCCTTCCCTTCGCCGGTATGAACCGGATCAGGTTCTAAGGGTTTCCACACCAATTGGTGGATTCTCAGCCCGAACGAACGGACGCCCCCAGGAACTGGGGCAAATTTTGGGGTAAATGCCTCAGCTTGTCAATTCGCCGTCCTCCGCGTCGCCACGTGTATCAATCAATGTCTGAAACGCCACGATCCCGTCATTGCCTGCGGCAACCAGTAACTGATCGCCAGCCCGCAGTCTCGTATCCCCACGTGGGACAATATCGCCTTCGCCCCGGATAAGACCCACGATCACCACACCCATGTCGGCCAAACCGAGGCTGCGCACTTCGCGCCCAATCACGGAAGATCCCGGTGCGAGCGCAAGACTGTAGAGCTGTTCGCTGCGACCCGTGAGCGGAATGCCTTCGCCACGGGCAAGCGCACCCTGCAGTTCACTGGAGAGGACATCAGAGTCGAGCTGCACTTCCTGGCGCCGCAAAAGGGCCACGGCGGCCTCGTAGTAAGCCCTGCGATGCACGGGGCTCTCTGCGGGAGTTGGCACCTGAGCTTCATAAATGGTCGGATATTTCGCATGGCGCGTCAGTGTGAGCTGAACAATGAACGCCAGCGCAACGGCCAGCATGGTCGGCATGATGAGGCCAAAGCCCCCGGTCATCTCGATCACCATCACCATGGCGGCAATCGGTACCCGCGCGCCGCTGGCAAACACCGCTGCCATGCCAACCACGGCAAACCAGGAGGAATTCAGGTTCAGGTGCAGCAGGTTCAGCGACGCGGCGAATGCAGCGCCCAGCATGGCGCCCACATACAGCGTCGGGCCGAACATGCCACCCGAACCGCCGGATCCGACAGTCAGCGAGAGCGTGAGCACCTTGCCGACAGAAAACAGCAGAAGCACCCAGGCGGCCAGGCCGGCACCTCCCTGCAAGGCAAATTGCATGTAACCGTAGCCACCGCCGACGATGGGCGGTGCAGCGATGCCGATCAGTCCCACAGCCAGCCCGCCAATGGCGGGCTTGAAGTGATTGGGGATCTTGAGCGCCACGAAGGCGTCGCGGATGCGGTAATACACGGCCGGCAGCATTGCGCCAAACCCGCCGGCGACGATGCCGAGCAAGGCAAACCAGATCAGATCGGTCGGCTGTACGGCATGGTGACTCGCTGGCAGCAGGAACAGTGGGGTATAGCCGGAGAATGCGCCGGTGATCGCGTAGGCGACGGCCGCGGAGATCAATGTATAAATGAGTGCTTCGCTTTCAAACGCCATGCGCGAGTAAAGAATCTCCACCGCGAATATGGCCGTGCCCAGTGGGCTTTTAAAGATGGCCGACAGGCCTGCCGCCATGCCGATCAGCATGACCAATCGCCGCTCGTCGTCGGGCAGTTTCAGCAAGGAGCCTGCGATTGCACCCGCCCCCGAGGCGATTTGCGCCGTCGGGCCTTCACGTCCGCCGGAACCGCCGCTACCAATCGTGATCGCGCTGACGATGAGCTTGACGAAGGGTGCCCGCGCGCGCATTCGTCCGTTATTGCGATGAAAGGCAATGAGTGAGGCGTCGGTGCCATGACCCTCTGTTTCCGGCGCAAGCCAGTAGATCAGTGCCCCGGCGACGAGTCCACCGAGGGTGGTGGAAACCGGTATCCACCAATGCCATCGAGCAAATGGCTCGGGTGGGACGCCCATGGCGTGTGCTTCTGATACGGTAATCTCGTGATAATGACCGAGAAAGCCAAGGACATGCGCATCCATCAGATGAAGCAGCAGCAAAAAGAGCTGGGCGCCCAGTGCACCGATCACACCAAGCCCGGTGCCAATCAGAATCAAGCGCGTGGTGCGATCCAGCTTCATTAGCCGCACTGATCTGTCCTCCTGCGTAGGAGTCGGTATAAGCGATTGTCTTCCGATGCGCCTGCCATGCCAGCGTCAACGACGGCATGGTCAAGCCTGGCATTGTCAGCACCCTTGATTCCCAGGGGATTCACAGCGCCTTTGGTGCACCACCCTGTTGGCTTCTGCGGCGGGCTTCTGCTCTGCCGGTCTCCTGGGCCTCATTCAGGGACTCTTCACGTGACGTCCTGGCAGGCAGCACGACTCGCTCGGTCAATTCACCTGCCGGACTGATCAGCCAGTATGAAGACTGGAATTTCCCCGGCTCAATTTCCTTCATGTCGAATTCGTAGCCCCAATCTTCACTGGCCATTGTTGCCTCCGTTCATCAGTGTGGCGAACCGTTCAAGATTCAGAATCCGCTCAGGGTTTGTGCGCGACGACGTCAACGAGCGCCGACATCCCGCAGTGGCCGCTGCCTTCATTCAGCACCGTGTCGTAACAGGTCAGGGAGTCGATCTGGAAATCGACCAGTTCTGCGCGCAATTGCGCTTCCGTGTACAGGTGCTCGATGTTCGATGGCCCCCCGGTTCTGTAATCGAGCTGCCTCGGCGTGTAGCCTTCCAGAAGGAAGAGGCCGCCAGGTCGCAGGCTCCGGTGTGCCCGCTGAAACAGGGTGGGGCGCAGGTGGGGCCCGGCAAACTGGATGAAAATCCCGACAATGGCATCATACATTTCGATACCCCAGTCCCAGCTCACCAGATCGGCACAGACAGTTTCCAGTCGGACGCTGCGTTGGGCCGCCAGGCTCGACGCCTTGGCCAGCGCCGTGCGTGAACCGTCCACGGACACCACGTCGAGCCCTTGCTGCGACAGCCAGACGCCATTGCGTCCCTCGCCGTCCGCAACGGCCAGCACCTTCATGCCAGGCACGAAGCGATGCGCCTGGCTGAGCAGGAACCGATTGGGTTCGGTGCCAAAAATGAATTCATCCGTCGCGGCAAAGCGGCGATCCCAGACCGCGACACCCGGATGGGGCCCGGGTGTGGCCTCATTCCGGTTCGTCTGGCCGGTCTGGCCGGTCTGGACGTTCGGGTCGTTCGAGTCGTTCGGGTCGTTCGGGTCGCTCTGTTTTGCGTTGAAGTCCTTCACAATGATGGATCCTCCGGGAGATCGTGAGGCCGTCGATGGTCGGCCGTTTCATGACGGGTCGTGCGGAACTCCGGATCCTCATCGGCCTCGTCCTGTGGGTTGGCAGAAGGTTCCTGTCCGTACAGGCTCAACACATTATTGGACAACCTGGGCCGGCCTTGGTTCGCAAGCCCGCGGATGAATCCCCGAAACGCCGCATGGCCCAGATACGGCGCAGTGGCCGTGTGCAGCTGCGTCATGGGCAAGCCTGGCGCTTGTGGCTGTTGAAGGTGATGCTTGCAAACTGCCTCGATGGTGCGTACGTTGACATCCTCCCCTCCCACTCGCTGATGCGAGCCGTCCAAGGGACGGGAAGGAAGGAGATTCCTACCGCGTTCAGCCCGCATGGACTGACTCACCTCGGCGGGTTCCTGCTGCTGGCCACCTTACCGCACCACTCACTTCACAGACGATCCGGGCTGTGCTTGTCCACTCGGCGCGAGCGTGCGCCGTGTCCTGCCCTTCGTCTCGCAGTTTTTCCATCCCGCGAGAAAGGATGAATCATGAAGGAATCCGTGGATCCTGGCAATTCCGATTTCCAGAATCACGCCTTCGAACCCGGTTAATGAGCAGTGTGTCCCTGCGCGCGCGGTGCCAGTGGTTCCCTACGCGTGCGATACCCTTCCAGCGCAACGCGCTTCCATTCATTTGCGGGTCTTGGGATACTGCGTCCACGTCACGACAGATTGCGCCCGTGTCTCGGCATAGTGCGTCCGCGTTTCGGCACAGTGCGTCCGGAAGTCCGGCTTGCCCATTATCAGACAGGCTGAAAGGCACTATAAAACGGTTATCTCGGGTATTGCGATGATCGTTTGACCGACCCGTAATGAACGCATCCTGTCTGAGTGATCCGCGGCTTGTCCTGGAGTATCAGATCGGTACTGATTTGCATTTGACGATATATTCTGGCATCATGGAAGGCTTGCTAACGAATTAAAGGAACCCCTATGCCAATATCAAAAATATTTGGTCGAAGCGTGCTCCTGGCTGCATCGGCACTGATTACCAGTGTCAGCCTGATTGCAGCGCCTGCTCATGCAGCAAGCAAAGGCACCGTGCGGCTTGCGTATGTTGAATGGTCTTCCACGGTGGCTTCCACCAATGTGATGAAGGTGGTCCTGGAAAAGGCCGGATATGATGTCAAGGCCATATCATTGGCCGGCGCTGCCATGTGGCAATCCGTAGCCACCGGAGATGCCGATGCCTTGCTGGCCGGATGGTTGCCGACAACGCACGAGGATTATTATAAAAAGCTGGGTGACCAGGTCGACGATCTGGGTGTCAACCTGGACGGCACCAAGCTGGGTCTGGCTGTTCCCGCCTATACGGCTATCGATTCGATAGACCAGCTCAACGCGCATGCGAAAGACCTGAATGACGAGATCATTGGGATCGATCCCGGTGCAGGCCTGCAGCGCCTCAGTGGCGAGGTCGTGAAAGAATATGATCTGAAGCTGCGCCTGCGTGATGGCAGTGATGCCACCATGACTGCTGCCCTGGGCAATGCGATCAAAAACAAGGAAGACATCGTGGTGACTGCGTGGACCCCACACTGGATGTTCTCGCGCTGGGATCTGAAATATCTGGATGACCCCAAGGGGATCTACGGTGGTGCGGAACAGATCCATACCATCGCGCGCAAGGGCCTGAAGGAAGACATGCCCGAAGCCTACGCCATCCTGAAGAATTTCTCCTGGACTGCCGAGGATATGGGCAAGGTCATGCTCATGAACGAGCAGGGCGGCGACCCCTATGCGGATGCAAAGAAATGGGTCGAGGACAATCCAGACCTGGTCAACAAATGGCTGGGCAACAGCTGATTTCTTAACGATGGCAAGGCAGGCCGGCGTCGCATGACAGCCCTCTTGGGCAGCGACGCCGGCCTGCCTTTTCCGTAACGGAGCAGACATTGTTCATGAATGTACGCGAAGCGAAGACAATGGAATCGAACAGGAATGTCTCGATTGAAAACAGGTCGGCTGGAAATGAGCCTATTGAAGAGGTCCCCATTGAGGGTGAGTCGAATGAAATTGAATCGACTGAAACGCCATCGATTGAAAATGCAGCCACTGAAATTGAGCTGATCGAAACTGAATCAACTGTAAACAAACCGATAAAAATCAAGATACGCAATTTGAGCAAAGTATTTGGCGCCAACCCGGAGCAGGCTTTGCGGATGCGTGATGCGGGCATGAAACGCCCCGAGATTTTTGAAAAGACGGGACAGACCCTGGCCCTGTCCAATATCACCTTCGACGTATTTGAAGGCGAATTGCTGGTCATCATGGGGCTTTCCGGGTCGGGCAAGTCGACACTGATACGCTGCCTGAACCGGCTGATCGATCCGACCGAGGGCGAGATCCTGATCGACGACGAGCCCATTACCGGCATCGGCGACAAGGAACTGCTCGAGGCGCGGCGTCGCCACTTTTCAATGGTCTTCCAGAACTTCGCGTTGTTCCCCCACCGCACCGTTCAGCAGAATGCCGAATTCGGACTCGAGATCCGTGGGATCGGCAAAGCGGAACGCGCGCAGCTGGCGCGCGATGCGCTCGTGCAAGTCGGACTCAAGGGTTGGGAAGACGCATATCCCGACCAACTGTCCGGCGGCATGCAGCAGCGCGTGGGATTGGCCCGGGCTCTGGCCAACGACGCCTCGGTCCTGTTGATGGACGAGGCCTTTTCCGCGCTGGATCCGCTGATTCGCAGGGACATGCAGGGGGAACTCCAGGAACTGCAATACCACACCAAAAAAACCACGATCTTCATCACCCACGACCTGGACGAGGCGCTCAATATCGGCGACCGGATCATTCTGTTGAAGGATGGCGAGATCGTGCAGGAAGGCACGCCCGAAGAAATCCTGACGAATCCGGCCAATGACTACGTGGCCCGTTTCATCGAAGGGGTGGACAAGGCGCGTGTGCTGACCGCCAGCAGTGCCATGCGTCCGGTGCGCGCCACCGCGCGGGAAAGCGACGGACCGCGGACCGTACTGCACAAGATGAGCGAGAGCGGCATCGACTCGATCTACATCACGACACGGGATCGCCGCCTGCTGGGCCTGGTCGAGGCGGCAGCGCTTGGTGAAGCCATGCGTGCCAGGAAAGATCATATTCGCGATCTGATCGACCCGGACGTCCCCACGGTCGGACCGCATGAACCCCTGAATTCATTGTTCGGCATGTTCGCCGCGCGCAGTGTTCCGGTGGCCGTGGTGGACGAGGGAGGCCGCCTTTTGGGGGTCATCGTCAAAGGCGCCGTGCTGGACGAACTGGCCAAAGCAGGAGAAAACGGATGCAAGCAATGATTCCCCGCATACCCCTGGGTGACGCGATCGAAGCAGGGCTGGCGTGGCTGACGACAGAATATTCGGGGGTGACGCGCGGGATTTCGCGCCTGACGCAAAGCGGCATCGACGTGCTCGATGGCACCTTGTTGGCAGTGCCGGACTGGGTGCTGATTGCGGTGGCGGCATTGATCTGCTGGCGTCTCTCGGGCTGGCGGCTGGCCTTGGGCGCAGTCCTGGGCCTGGAACTCATACTGAACATGGGTTTGTGGCAGCCGATGATACAAACCTTCACGCTCGTGGTGATCGCCACGGCAGTGGCCGTGCTGGTCGCATTGCCCATTGGCATTCTGGCCGCCTTGTCATCCCGCTTGTACCGTCTGGTCATGCCGGTGCTGGATTTCATGCAGACCATGCCCGCCTTTGTCTATCTGATTCCCGCGATTCCATTTTTCGGCATTGGGTCCGTGTCGGCCATTTTTGCCACGGTGATTTTCGCCATGCCGCCAGCGATCCGGCTGACCATCCTGGGTATCCGGCAAGTCCCCGCCGACCTGGTGGAGGCCGCCGACGCCTATGGGGCCACACGCACCCAGAAGCTGCTGAAGGTCCAGTTGCCCCTGTCGCTGCCCACCATCATGGCCGGGATCAATCAGACCATCATGCTGGCCTTGTCCATGGTCGTCATTGCTGCCATGATTGGCGCAGACGGATTGGGCAGTGAAGTGTGGCGCGCCATTCAGCGTCTGCGCCCGGGCGATGGCTTCGAGGCGGGGATTGCGGTGGTCATATTGGCCATGCTGCTCGATCGCGTCACTCAATCGTTGCGCAAGCCGCGCCGCGATAACGGATAACAATCAGTCATGCCTGCTGCCCGATCCACCCTGTACCTGGAAGACCTGTCCGTCGGCGATCGCTTCGTCAGTACGGAGCATCCGCTGGATGCGCCACAGATTGTTGCTTTTGCCCAGCAGTTCGATCCGCAGATCTTCCATCTGGATGCCGTTTTGGCACAGGACACGTTTTTTCATGGACTGGCCGCCAGCGGCTGGCATACGGCGGCTCTGACGATGAAACTGCTGGTGGCGAGCCTGCCGCTGGCCGGAGGGCTGATCGGGGCCGGGGGGGAACTCTCGTGGCCCCAGCCGACGCGCCCAGGCGATATCCTGCACGTGGAATCCGAGATCATCGAGATCACGCGTTCGAAATCCAAGCCGGATCGGGGCATCGTGCGCGTCCTGGTGTTGACGCGCAACCAGCACGGTGAGATCCTGCAGCGCTTGTCACCCACATTGATCGTGCCGTGTCGGCCGCTCGAGCCATAGGCGCGAGCGCGCGCGTTCAGGACGCCGTAGCGGGCCGCCCGATGCAGTCGCAGCAGGCGGGATCGCACCATTTCTCAGGAGAGTTTCATAAAATGACATGCAAGCGATCTCTTGCATTCCTTTCCTGCCCGGCATGGCTGCCGGAGTTTCCTGGAGCAACTGATGATTGTGCTTTTCATTGTGGCGGTACTCGGGGGCGTCATTCTGCTCTATTACTGGTCGCAGACCATGTCCACCACAAAGCAGGACCTGGGCGCCAAGCAACAATTGGCGGCTGAGGCCGAGGGCAGGGCGCAATACCTGGTCAAGCAAAATGCCTTGCTCTGGGAAAAGCTGTTGCTCGTTGAAGCCTTGCCCTTGTCGCCCGAGCGCCACCGCCTGGTCTTCGAGATGCATCTGCTGTTGCCCTATCTGTGGCAAGCTGATGTGAATCTTTTCTATGCCAGCGAGCTGCAGCGCAAGGGCGCACCGCTGGTGCAGGCCATCGATGATCCCGTCATCAATCAGCTATGGGCGCGCGGCACGCTCGAATCGGTCAGCAAGATTCCGCTTGCGATCATCGGACAAATCACTGACCGTGCATACGACCCGGACAAAGGCGTGGTCCGGCAGCACGATCAGTGGTATCCCGAGCTGGCACTATGGCCCGAGGCCTGAGTCGTGACTGTCAGGCCGCCTTGCCGGTTGCGGACACGGCTGGCGCCGGGTTGACGACGCGTCCCCAGGTGGATTTGTTGCCCCAGATGTTCTGACGCAATCCCTCCAGTTGCAGGATTTGCGAGTGATCGACGAACAGGTTGATCTCATTGCCGTAGTTCTTGATGTACCACTCGAAGACCAGCGGGTCGGCCGACTCGAACATCACGTGTTCCATGCCCACGCCGTTCAGGATGGCCGCTGCCGCCGCGGTGTTCCAGTTCACCACATTTTCGGTGATCCCTTCGGATTCGATCATGATGATGTCCGCCCCGGCGTCCAGTGCCCGTCTGGCGCGATCGATCAGGTCGCCCACGTCCTTTTTGCCTTCTGCGGCGAGTTCCGCTTCCGTGGAGTCGCCCCCCGATCCGAACTGGATGCCCAGCTCCGGTTTGGCCTTCAGGCCGGCCTTCTTGACCTGTTCGATCAGGCGCAGCAGGCCGGATGTGGGGATGGTGATGAAGCCGGTGGAAATCTCGATCACGTCGAAGCCGACCTCTTTGGCTTCGTGCAGATACCGGGCGACCGCATCGGGGCCGTAACGCAGCACGGTTTCGATCCAGCCACCAGAGGAAATATAGGCTCCGTGCTTGTGGGCCAGGTCGCTGAAGGCGCGCACCTGTTCACGCGGCAGCAAGGCGAACGAACCGCCTGCCCATTTGACGCCATCGACCCATTGGCCGGCAACCTCGAGCACATCGGCCAGGTGGCGCGTGCCATAGGTGGAATAGTAGGGGCCGCGAATTTCGGTCAGACCGAACGAGCGGGGTTTTTCCGGACGCCAGGCGCGCGGAATGAAGTCGAAACTGGTATTCGCCATGATGATTCTCCAGCAGGAGTGAAAGAAAAAAGAGACGTCGAACGAGCCGTTCACGGCTTGCCGTCCGGCAGACGCTGTCCACCGCGTGGTGGCCCGCAGGTGCCACCCACCGGGCGCCGTCCCCAGGGTGGTGGCCGACAGGTGCCGCCCAGCACGCGCTGTCCGCCGGGCGGTGGCCGACGAGTGGCGGCAGGCAGGTCCTGAACGGCAGGTGCCGTCCAGCCGGCGCCGTTCATCAGGAGGTGCGCTGTCGCGGCACCCTGGCCAGCAGGGCGGTCAGCGAACGCACCGGGTGCGTGTCGAGTGCATGCACGCTTTGGACAATCTCGTCGGCCAGCCCGGGGCCTGTGAACGGGGTCACGAGCGGCAGGAATTTGTCGCAGGCCGCAGCCCAGTCCAGGGGTTGGGACGTGAAACCCTTGTACGCAGCGGCCGAGGCCGACAGGCGCGTGCCATCGTTCAGTTCCACCTCGACGGTGCTGGGCATTTCTGCCGGAAAGCGCGCGGAAAATCCGGCGTCCGGTGTGACAGACACCTTTTGCAGCAGCGCCTGCACATCGGCGCGAACGATGCGCTCGGGCGCGTATTGCTGCGGCTGTACCTGGCCATCGAGCAGGGCGACGGCCACCATGTAGGGCAGTGAATGGTCGGCCTCTTCCTTGGTGCGGATGTGGCGTTTGTCGCCCTCCTCGCCGCCGCCGATGATGTCGTAGGCCACCTGGAACGTGGTGATGCGCACGGCGCGGATTGCGTCGCGGCGGAAGCCCGCCTGCCCGGCCACCTGGATCGCGGCATCGATGGATGACTGCGAATGGATCTCTGCGTTGTGCTTCTTGATGATCGTGCGCAGCACGCTTTCCAGGTCTTCTTGCGACCAGTCGATGGAAAACGGACCGGTGATCGTTTCCTTCAGCCCCTTGTTGCCCTCGAAGACCTGTTCGGGGCCCGTGATGCCAACGCCTGCCAGCAGCGCCGCGTGCACGCCTTCCTTGCCCACCTGCGGGTAGGCCAGGCCCTTCCAGTGCGACAGATTGCCCGTGCGCGTCACCCGCAACGCGTTGTTGGCTGTCCCGGAGATGGCAATCGCATGGGCGATCTGCCCGGCGTCCAGCCCCAGGGCTCTGGCGGCGGCGGCAGCCGCCGCGTAGGCGCCCTGAACGGTGTGGTCGAAGCCCTTGGCGCGCACCGGCGCCACGTCCGACAGGCGCGTCTGCACCTGGTAGGCGATCGCCACGGCGGTGAGAAATTCTTCGCCGCTGGCATCCACGCTTTCCGCGGCGGCCAGTACCGCACCGATATTGTCTGACGGATGGCAGGTCTCGCCCGGTGCGAGGTAGCTGTCCATGAAATCCAGGTAGCGGCTCAGCCCGATGTTGTAGAACGCCGCACGGTCGGGTGCCGAACTGCCTCCGCCAATCAGGGTGGCGGCACCGTTGCCGCCCAAGGTTTCGGTGAGCTTGCGAATGGCCACCATGGGTGGCGCATCCAGCGCACCGATGGCCACCCCGAGCGTGTCGAGCACGCGGATCTTGATTTGTTCGACTGCCTGCGGGCTGATCCGGGAATACCGTGCCGCGTGAATGAACTCAGCCAGCTTCTGGACTTCGGTCATGAGGAAGACTCCTGTGATGACGACACCGCATCCGCTGGCATTCAGCGGGACACTGCCGCCGTTCACCATCCATTGTATTCTTGATGAGAACGCGTCTCATTAAAGAATCTACTGCCACCGGGGTCTTTCGCAAACCAACGGGGCCTCGTGAGGGTACGGAACAAAGGGCTCGGGATAAGGCCTGGGATAAGGCCCGGGATAAGGCCCGGGATAAGGCTCGGGATAAAAGTGTGTCAGTACATAAAAAAACCGGCCGCAGGGCCGGTTCTTCGAGCTGGCGCACGCCTTTCGGCTGAAGACATCAACCCGCCGTGTCGCGTTGAAATGCCTGCGCAACCAGAAAGATCACCAGCCCGACGGCCAGAGGCGTCCAGGATTCGATCACGATGGCGACGATTCCAAGTACGATGGCGATGGCTGAACTGATCGTGAGCAAAGAGTTGCGCCGGCTGAGCAAGGCACCCAGGGAGGTGCCGATGAGAATGGCGGCAAGAATATAGGTGAGAGGCTGCATGGAAACCCCCTTTGTTTGATTGGCATTGCGGCCGGCGCGGGTGCGTGGCGCGCGTCGTGGTCACTGTCGGACCATTTGAGTTTAGCAGTGAATCAGACCCCGAGGTGACGACGTTCAGCCGCACATTTCTATTTGGCCTTGACACGTCGTTCAGCCGCACGCGGGACGAGCCCGCCCGATTCTGGATGATGGGCAATTTTGGAGAATGCAATGGACAGACCTGTCGTAACCGTGCTCGCATTGGGCGGGACGATCGCCATGACGAAGGGCGCGGGCGGGGGTGCCGGCGTCGTGCCCACGCTGAGTGGCGACAATCTGGTGGCGGCGGTGCCTGCTCTGGCCGAGCTTGCCGCGATCGACGCGCAATCCTTTCGCCAGTTGCCCAGCGCCCACCTGCAGTACCAGGACCTGGAAGCGCTGGCGCAGACGATTCGGGCGCTGGCGGCACAGGGGCGGCGCGGGGTCGTCGTGACTCAGGGCACCGATACGATCGAAGAAACAGCCTTCATCCTGGATCGGCTGCTGGCGCTGGACATGCCGGTGGTCGTCACGGGGGCGATGCGCAACCCCACGGTGCCGGGAGCCGATGGTCCGGGCAACCTGCTCGCTGCGGTTCAGGTGGCCATCAGTGACGCGGCGCGCGGCTGCGGGTGCCTGGTCGTCATGAATGACGAAGTGCACGCCGCACGTTTTGTGCGCAAAATGCACACCAGCCGCCTGGACGCCTTCGGTTCGCCTGCCTGCGGACGCATGGGCTGGGTGACCGAGGGCCGGGTGCACATGGGGGTTATGCCACCCCGGGTGCCCGCATTGCCATCGGGCGCCGTGCGCGAGCAGGCACGCGTGGCCCTGCTGACGGTGGCGCTGGGAGATGATGGCGCGGCGGTCGGGCCGCTCCTGGCAGCGGGTGCGGTCGGGCTGGTCGTCGAGGCCATGGGTGGCGGGCACGTCATGCCGGACCTGGCCGATGCGCTGGGCGAGGCGGCCAGGCACATTCCCGTGGTGCTGACCTCGCGCACCGGTGCGGGGGACACGCTGGCACGCACGTATGGCTTTCCGGGCAGCGAAATCGACCTGCAGGCACGCGGCCTGATCCTTGGCGGATCGCTCGATGGGCTCAAGGCCAAGGCGCTGCTCACGCTGGTGTTGCGGCATTGCCCGCCCGGGCGCGAATCCGTGGTCCAGGCGTTTCGCCCCTGGGGTGGGGGTTAGTGGTTCCCGATCCCGCACAAGTGTCTGATCCGTGAGGGGGCTCGCATTTTTCACACGCATGCTTCAGACATACTGCATCAGTGCCTCCTGCAGCTCAAAGTGGCGCCCGACGATAAAGGGGTGTTCGTCCTGCATGTACAGCCGGGATTTTGATTCGCGCAGCTTGCGCACGCAGTCCACGAGCCGGCTGAGATCATCGGTCTCGAAGGTCAGCAGCCATTCGTAGTCGCCCAGGCCGAAACCATACACGCCGTTGGTCAGTATGTCGGGCACGAATTCGTGGCCGATCTGGCCGTGGTCGCCAATCACGGCGCGCCGCTCCCACGCGGGCAACAGATAATATTCGGGCTTGCGGATGAACGGGTAGAAGCACAGGTATTTCCGGGGTGTCATGCCAATGGCGAAAGACGTGGGGTGCTCGGAAAATTCGAAAGGCTTGGTGATGCCGATGAAGGCGTGCGGCGTGCCGATGTGCGCGCCCAGCGGGGAGCGGCGCAACGCCAGTTGCAAATCCTGAATGTCATCGAAGCGCTCGGCGAAGAACCAGAACAGGATGTCCGTATGGCCCTGGAAGCCTTGCACCACGTAACTGCCGCGCAGGCCGACGCGGTCCTCGAATTGTTTGAAGAGGGCCACTGCAGCCTGCACGGTCTCGTGTTTCTGGTCCTTGGCCAGCGGTTGCCAGGACGGCATGAACTTGATGGCAAATTGCGACGTGTATTGTTCCTGCATGGTGTTTTTCCTTGTCGATGGCGGGGGAATCGTGAAATGCGGCCGTCATGAAGCCGGGCGATCATGGGGCAGGGCTCTCATGAAGCCGGGCTCTCATGAAGCCGAACCGACGTGAAGCCAAATCTTCAAGAAACCAGTGTGGCGACGGCTGGTCCGTTGCCGCCGGCCTGATCCTGCGCGGCCCGGATGCGCGCGATGTGATCGACCTGGTGCGCGTCGTGCAACCAGATCAGGTCCGCCAGGTTTTTCAGGCTGATGCGGCCAAAGCGCGGATGCTGCATGGATTTTGCAGCCAGCACGCGCTCATGCGTTTCATTGAAGACCCGCTGCAGATGGCGAAAGCGGGATTCTTCCAGCAGGCGCACCAGCGCCAGTTTCGTCATGAAGCCGGGCGCTGTCCGGACCGGGCCGCCGGGCAGCCCATCCGCTTCAAGGCGCAGCATTCTGGCGTCTACAGATGGCCTGGACCCTGCAGCCGATGCGGAATATGCAGCTGATCCCCAATAGGCAGTCGATCCGCAATAGGCAGTCGACCCGGAATGTGCAACCGACCCGGAATGTACAACCGACCCGGAATGTGCAACCGACCCGGAATGTGCTGCCAAGCTGGAATGTGCGGACTGTCCGGGGTCCGCAGCCAGCGCGGGTTCCGGGGTGCTCAGTGCCTCGATCAGCGCGCCCAGGGCTGCCGGGGTCTGGTCGGCCACGGGGTCGCCGGGGCTGCCCAGGGCGCCCAGAATGTCGTCGGCGATGGCCCGCTCGACGGCGGCAACGTGCAGGATGATCCGGGCGGCGCTGGGCTGGCGCGGGTCTGGCTGCCAGTTCAATTGTTCGTCATCGAGGGACTGGACGCTGGCCAGCAGCCTGAGCCGCGTTTTGCCAAGTTGCGTGATCAACATGTGGGGAACTCCATCAAGAGGGGGTTTCGAACAGGCACGCCCGCGTCGCCTGCGCGGCTTCGTTGCCCTGGCGCACGCAGTCGGACAGCCCCATGCCGCCGTACGAGGCGCCGGCCAGCACGACACCGGGAAAGCGCTCCGCCACGCTGTGCCTGAGTCGGGCGACGTGCTCCGCATGGCCGACGGCATACTGGGGCATGGCCTTGCGCCAGCGAGTCACCCGGTAAAAGGCGGGCGGCTGATCGATGCCCATGATGCGCTTCAGATCACGCATCACGCTGTGCACGATCGCGTCATCATCGGCTGCCACCAGGCGATCGTCGTCGCTGCGGCCCACGTGACAGCGCAGCAAGGCGTGGCCCTGCGGCGTGGAATGGGGCCATTTCAGGTGGCTCCAGGTGCACGCCGTGATGGCGCAGGCGGCCTGTCGCGACACGACAAAGCCCGTGCCGGGCGGCTGCGCCGGAATCGCGTCGGGCCGGTAGCCCAGCACGACATTGGCCACCGACGTGGGCGGGCTCTCATGCAGGCGCTTGAAATCCGTGCGCATGTCCAGCAGCTTCGCGGCCACGTCACTGGGGGTGGCCAGGATGACGGCATCCACGTCCAGCGGCGCGCGTGCGTGCAGGAACAGGCGGTACTGCCCCGCCACCCGCTCGATGCGGTCGACGGCGGTGTCGGTCATGGCCGACGAGGGGGCAAGCTGCGCGACAATCGCCTCGGGCAGGGACTGCATCCCGCGGCTGAGGCTGACAAGCGGCGTGCGCTTTCTGGCGGTCACTCGTTCGGGCTGTCGGGTGGCGTGAAGCCGCTGCGTGCGACGCAGGCCCAGAATCAGGCTGCGCTGTCCGTCCTGCAGCGCCATCAGCCGTGGCAAGATCGCGCGGGCGCTCAGGTGGTCGACGCGGTTGGCATAAATGGCCGAGAACAGGGGGTCGACCAGCTGCTCGACCAACTCGCTGCCAAAGTGGCGCCTGAAGAACTGGCTGACGGATTCGTCCTCGGTCGGCGTGTCGTGGCGGCGGAATGCCTCCAGCACGACCCGCAGTTTTCCCGCAGGCGAGAGCAGCCGCGACTTCAGGAACGGCAGGAGCTTTGTGGGGACCCCCATGACCATCCCGGCGGGTATCGCATGCAGGGCGTTCCGGGTGTAGATGTAGGCCTGGCTGGCGCCGCTGTGGATCAGTTCGCCACCCAGCCCGGTGGCCCGGGCCAGTTCCAGCAGGTTGCGGCTTTCGGCGTGAAAGGAGTCGGGCCCGGCTTCGATCAGGAAATCTTCGTGGTGTTCCGTGCGGATCTTGCCCCCCACCCGATGGTCCGATTCCAGCACGATGCATTCCAGCGGCAAGCCCGCCTGGCGCTGCAGGTGCTGCAGCTCGAAGGTTGCGGACAGCCCGGTGATGCCGCCGCCGATGATGGCCACACGCCGGATCGGGCCGCTCATGCCGCGGCCGGCG
>JACDJC010001141.1_pt1 | contig 24728 bp, 26 predicted proteins | sample 7454191 | NCBI WGS metagenome assembly JACDJC01 (sample SAMN14253291, study PRJNA609438) | sludge metagenome | isolation source: sludge after 25d culture with pyrite and EDTA | collected 2018-12-20 | reverse complement strand
GCGGTGACGGTAAGCAGCCCGACATAGGCGAGTTCGCTGAAGCCGTCGTTGAGCTCGGTCTCGCGCAACGTCACCTCACGCGCTGCCTTGCGGTCGGCAGCGCGGATGCGGAACCCGCGGCGGGCGCGGTCGTCGGCGTTCGTCTCTCGGGTGACGGTTTCCTTGTCGATGTCGCGGTCCGATCGTGACGGTGCGATCGGTTCGAACACGACTGTCACGGTCCTGGTGGCGGGGATTCCGAACAGCAGTTGGTCGAGCCAGCCAGCAGGAACCTCACGGCGCGGCCAGCGGGCGAACCACCATGTCCGGTGGACCGAACCATCGACGCGGATGTGGTCCCAGTGCTCCTCCACGGCGAGTGGGCCGAAGTCGGCCGGCGCCTTGCCTGCCGCGGCTGCGAGCGATCTCGACAGGGTCGGGAGCAGCTCGACGAGGCGCGGGTCGGATCTCACTCGTGTTGCTTCGACGACCGCTGCTGCGTCGAGCGGCGCGCCCACGTCGAGGCCGGCGTGTTCCAGACGCGAAGCGAAGAGTCGCATCTCCTCGAGCAGTACACCGACCGCCGCTTCGATGTCCTGACCCGGGCGACGACGCCTGGAGCGCACCAGCCGAGGATCGACGGTCACTTCGATGAGGACCTCGTGGCGAACACTGGTCGGCGCGACCTGCTCGACGAGAGTCAGGTACGACTGGCGGGCATCGCTGTCGGCTTCGTCGACCCAGCGTGTGCGGACGTCGCGGAGGTGGTCGTCGATGCCGCTGGGCGATGTCCAGTCCCGCCAGGTCACCCGGATCACCGCGCCGCCCTCGCGGCAGAAGCCGGCGAGGGCCAGACCCCACAGGTCGACCTTCGAGTCCTGCGTGAGCTGATCGTCCAGCGCGAACTGTCCGTCTCCCGACACCGGCAGCACTGCGGACACCGTGCCGGTGGTCCGGTCTCGGGTGACACCGACGACACCCGGGCGAGCCCGGCGATCATCCATGGCCGGTCGACCTCGAAGAGCTCGAGGCCGTCGAGCGCTCGGGGCAGTGGGGCCGGGAGGACGCCGTCGATGATGAGCGGGACCGGACGGCACCACCGTTGCCTGCGAAGCAACCGTCGCAATCCCCAAACGACAAGGCGAGGGAGCAGCTCGTGGATCGGTCGGCCACCGAGACGCCCGAACGCCACCAGCCCGCAGACGAACAGCGGAGCGGCCGCAAGCGGCAGCGGTGCATGCGAGAGCACGGCGAGCCACCCAGCGATCACACCGACAGCGAGAGTGATCAGCAACGAAGGTGGCACGTTGCCGAACAGGCCGGCACGGCGAAACGCTGCGAACCGGTAGCGGCGAGGTGTATCGGTAGTCATGTCCTGTCCTCCGGATCTCGTTGTGGCACCTGCGCGTCGATGGTGCGAGTGCCTGCTGAGGCGGCCTTCCTGGCCGCCGATGCAGCGACCACCGCGGCGACGCCGACGGGGCCGGCGGCAGCGCCGGCACCCGACCCTGCACCCGCCGCACCGGCAGCGGTCCCGGCTGAACCGCTCGCCCCTGCCATCCGGGCGCCGCTCATGGCACCACCGCCAGCGCCGCCGCCCGACGACCCGACGGAGCCTTCTCCCTCGCCGCCTCCGCCGTCGAGCGCGCCGTCGGCCGAACTCCGACCCGATGAGAGCCGGTGCATCGTGGACTGCGCGTAGTACTGGAACTGCATGCCCGTCGATGCCGCACGCAGCGGTCCTGACGCGACACCGGCAGCGACGGTCGCCGCGGCCACGACTGGGATGAGCCGGTAGACGAGGTACGGCATGAAGGCCGCGAGACCGAAGGTGATGATGCCGACGACGAGGGTGCCGAACTCGGCGAGGCCGTTGTCGATGATGCCGTCGCCGGGTGTGCCGGTTGCTCCGACACCGCCAAGCGCGCCGACCCCGACCGACAACGCGAGCGCGATCACGGGTTTGGCGAGGATGAGCGCGGCCAGCAGTTCCATGGTGTGGCGGGCCATCCCACGAAGCGTTGGCCACACCATTCCTGGCAGACCGAACGCGATCGCGAGGACGACGACGAGGTAGATGAGCGAGTCGCGCAGCATCAACACGAACCACAAGAACAGCAACGCGATCATCAGGACGAGCAGCACGAGCGGCGCGAGGAACGTTCCGCCCGGCACGGTCGTCGTGATGCGCCCGATGCCGTCGAACACGCCCACGGCGTTGGTGCGCATGCCTTCCCACACCGAGTCGCTCATCGCGTCGGTCAGCCCGACGGCGGCCTGGGTGAGCGTGACGAGGGCGAGCATCACGAACACGGTCATCGGGAGGTCGGCGAAGGCGCGTCGCATCACGCCGCCGACGTCACCGGTCGCGACGCCATGGGCGATCGAGACGAAGAACACGCCGAGCAGCACGAGTCCGCCGATGCGGGCAGCGACCTGGTAGGGGCTGTTCGCCGTGCCGGAGAACCACTCGGCGTTGAGGTGCGGGGAGGCAGTTCGGTCCATCACCGACCAGACGAACCCGAGCAGCTGCACACAGCCTTTCGCGATCCAGTTGGTGATCCCCTCGAAGATCTTGTCGCCGGCCCAGCCGACGAGGCTCTCGAACGGTGAGGTGACGAAGCTCCACAGGTCGTCGAACGGGTTGCCGATCGGGAACATCAGCCCTCACCTCCCACGGCTGGCTGCCATCCAGCGACCACGGCGAAGGTGTCCCAGTCCGCCGGGAGCGAGTCCGTTGCGATCGGTGTCGGGCCTTCAGCCGCCGTGAATGATGCGAGCTTCCACTCGCCGGCCTCGATGACCATCACGAGCTGGCTGGTGCGGAACACCACTCTCGGCGCACCGAGATCCTTGGCGCCGAAGACCACGACGCTCCACACCTGCGCTCGCGCCTGGCCGGTCGCGGCATCGACCGAGACGTTGATCGTGAGCGGTGTCTCCATGAGACGAAGCTCGGTCGCTGGGATCGGCAGGCCGTCGGCGAGCTTGGCAAGATCGGAGTTGAGGTTCTCGGTCATCGTCTCGGCCGAGACGGACGCGACGCGCTGGCGAAGCAGCTCGCTCCGACCGATCGGACCCATCTTCAACAGGTCGCCTGTTGAAGCGACCCACCGCAACGCCAACGTGCGAGCGTCCTCGACCGAGGGAGCCGGCACGACCGAAGCCGTTGGCGAAGCAGGCTTCGCCGTGCCACCTCCCGGAGACGCCGCTTGTGTCGCACCGACGACAGGTGTCCCTGGGTTCGCGGTCGAAGACCCGTGTGCGCACCCGGCGACAAGTGCCGTCAGCAGGAGGATGGCGGAGAACCGCCGTACGGCGTTCATCCGCCCTGTCCTGCGTTGAACAGCAGGTTCACGATCGTCGGCCCGAGCCCGATGATCAGCGCGCCGATCGCGCCTCCGAGGACGAACTGCTTGCCCTTCGAAGCACCGCCGTAGCTACCGGTCGATGCCGACACCCACCAGCCGCCCGCTCCTAGGACGATCGCAGCGAGAGACAACCACAATCCCCACTGCATCATCCAGCCGAGCACCTGGTTCCACAGCGCAGCGCCGGGCATACCGTCGGTCGATGGCGTCGGGTTCACCGGATCGGCGAACGCCGCCGCGGCCGGCAGGAGAAGCGCCGTCGCGAACATCAACACCGTGCCGGTTCGGAAGGCGAACTTGCGCCATCGATGAGTCATCGGATTCCTCCTCGTTTGCCGGGAAGGACCGCATGTCCCTCCTCGACCTACCTACAGAGGTTTAAAACCGCAAAGCGCAGCACTTCTGCTGCGCTCACCGCGAAATTGCCTCTGTAAGAGGAGGTGAAACTCATCGCCGCCATCGTCACCTCAGCCATCAGCGGACTCCTCGCCCTGCCACTGCTCGCCGGGGGTACAACCGGTCAAGCGATCGCGGGTTGCGGCGACGTTCCCCGAGTGCTCGACACCATCCGCACCCTCGAGTCCGGCGGCGACTACACCGTGAAGGCAGCGCACGCGAGCGCTTCCGGGGCCTACCAGATCATCGACTCCACATGGGCGGCCTGGAGCGCCGCCGCCGGTGTCGGCACCGAGTACCAGCACGCCTCGCAAGCACCACCAGCCGTGCAAGACGCCGTCGCCGGTCACCGCGTTCAACAGATCCTCGACCAGTACCACGACGTCAGCTACGTCCCCGTCGCCTGGTACTACCCCGCCGCCATCGCCAACACAGCTCTGATGGACATCGTGCCCGCGCCCGAAGCAGGCAACACCCTCACACCCCGCCAGTACCAGACTCGATGGATGGGCGTCTTCGACTCGAAGGCAGCCACGGGCACAGTCATCTGCGGACCTGTCCTCGCCGGCGGCGAGTGGTCGCTACCCGTCGACCGAAGCTTCCTCGACGCGAACCCCTCTGCGCTCTCCGCACCCCACCACGACTACCCGGCATGGGACTTCGGCGTTCCCATCGGAACCACGATCTACGCGATCCACGCTGGCACGGTCGACCGCGTCTCGACCTGGTCGGGCAACTGCTACGGCCACCGCGACAGCTGCGCCGACTTGTGCGGCACCGGCCTCACCATCCAAGACGCCGACGGCGTCCGCTGGATCTACTGCCACGCCTCGCGCCTCACCGTGTCCCTCGGCGACCAAGTCGTCGCCGGCCAACCGATCATGCTCTCCGGCAATACCGGCCACTCCAGCGGGCCCCATCTCCACCTCGGCATCCGCATCGAAGGCGTCGACCACTGCCCCCAACCGCTCTTGACGGATCTGACTGCGAACCTGACGCCGCTGGCGCCCCGGCAACTGCCAACCACCGGCTGCTCGTCGTAGTCGGCTTCACGGCCTGCCAACGTTTGGCGGGGGCCGGTCGATCCGAAGACCGCAGTGGCGGTACGAGCTCGCCAACGGGGCGGGTATTCGGTGCGCAATCGACGACCAGGCCCGGACGGTGCACCTGACGCTCGCTTCGCCACGCCATCCCGACGCCATCACGTGAGCCTCGTTGCTGCCGGGTGCGGAATTGAACGCCTGGCGTTCCTACGGGCACCGCAGCCGCCCCGCGATTTCGGCCCCGTCAGAGTATTAGTTGAATATATCCTGGTCACGGTGCACGTTTGGAGGCAATCATTATTTTCCAGGTATCATGGCACCATCGGCCGCTCACTCCAGGGGTCGTACCAAACGAAAGGAATGGCGATGGCCAAGGGTCACGAATGCCCAATGTGCGGCAAGAACACGCTTCAGCCCTACACCACGAACCAGCTCAAGTGCTCCAACTGCGGCACGACCGTGAAGAAGGATCAGATCCGCTGAGGGATCGCGATGAGCGGCAAGAGGAGATGACCTGATGAGCAGCACCGGAACCCGGACTTGTGGCCACTGCGGGAAGCCAGGACACGCTCGCCGCACCTGCCCAACACCGCTCAACGCCGGAAGGTGCAGTGTGTGTGGCAAAGCCGGCCACGACGCACGGAACTGCCCTGAGTAGGCGGGGAGGTGGAATGGGCGAGCGTGAGTGCCGTCAGGGGGCCGCTGGCCACCCGTAGGAACCACACGGCGTTGTGCCGCATCCCCACGCCGCGTCGGTCTGCTCAGCAGCGAGCTACGTCGGCCTGGTGGCATGCAGGTCATAGTCACCCTCAGGGTCGTGCTCGTCGACCTCGGACGCCAGCTTTCGCTCGTATTCCACCGTTGACTCCGCAAGGCAGGGGTCGGCCATTCGCGACGCCCAGACGCGCTCGACGAGGCGGTGCGGCAGCTCGGCGATCGCGCCGTCGAGCCCGCGTCGCGCGCGTTGGATCACCCACTGAATTCCTGCGGCATCGCCGGCTTCTCCGTGTAGGTCGACCAGTCGCGCCGTGACGTCACCAACGACCTACGTTTCCAGCAAGCCAGCGAGCTGCGTCCAATACCCATGAGTGTGACCCTCCGACCGCAAACTCACGACGATGACGCGGCCGTCCAGGAGTTCTTCGACTACGGCACCGACATAGAGATCCCAGCTGACGTGCAGCTCCCCGAAGGATTGCCTGGCGGGCTGCCGAACCCGTCCGGACCGGCTCGCATTCGGATCATGCAGCATCAGCCGACGGACCGGCCGGACATCGAGCTGCGAATCATTGACGTTGGAAACGACACTGTCTCGACACTCCCCGTCCGTATCACCTCCTCCAGTCAGGGTCGGGCCGGCGGCCGCTTTCAGGCGACCGACAACTCAGGCGCCGTCCAGGTTGAAGGCAGGACGAGCGAGAAGGAGCGACGCGCAACGTTCAACTACTCGGTTCAGCTCGACCGCCTCGAGGGCCAACCCGTCCGAGCATGCCTCAACGTTGTCCGCTTCAGTACCTCACTGTGCGAGCCAAACCGCCTCGCCCTCGCCTTCCGTCATGGCGGCGTGTTCGCAACGTCACAGCCGATCATTGGTGGCGTCTTCGCCGATGAGCAACGCGCACTGATGTCGTTGCTCGAAGACCTCTCCATCCTCCAGGATCGCTGCCCGGTGCCGCTCTGCTGGAACAGCCGCGAGGCCGCCGAGGACCAGCGGGACATCCACGAGTGCGCGTCGATGCTGAGGGGTGAGACAATCGAAGGCACATGGAACCACTTCCATGCCGACATGCTCGCCGGCGGTCGACCGCTGATCGACGCCATCACCGAACCGGGCGCACTTCTCTACGAGCGAGAGCTGGGCTTTCAGGCTTTCGGGCAGGAGTTCTCCCTCGGCATCGAGCGCCTCATGTTCGAGACAGTGGTCCCCAAAATCGAGGCGACTGCTTCTGACGGTTCATTCGGCGTGACGTTCACGCCCGGCGTCAGCAACCGATACGTGCGCTCACTGGTACGCACGTAGGCCTTCGCGAGTCTGGTTCAAGCATCCTCCTATGCCGCGACCTGCCCGTGAGCGCAGATCGCACGGAGTTGTGCTGAGAAGAGCCGGCTGAACCGGCGATGTGGTCGCCCCACCCGCCCCAATGTGCCGGTGACGGCCATAGTCAGACACTGCAGGATTCGATCACTGAGCGCGGTCGCCGGAGGGTGTGTCGGCCGGTCCTCTTGTGTCATCAGCCCGGCGTGATGGGGCAGTGCTCGTCGGACGGGGATGAATGCCTTTGAATGCTCGATCCGAAGGAGCAGGATGCCTCGGTGCAACCGAGGATCGTCCTTCTCACCGGTGCCCCAGGATCGGGCAAGAGCACCCTGGGCCGGGAACTCTCTGCCGCGCTCCGCATCCCCTTCATCGCTCGAGACGACGTGCGAGGCGGCCTGACCATGACCGCCGGCGCCTGGCGCGACTCACTCGATCAGTTGCCTGCGAGTGACACCGCCGTCGACGCGTTCCTCGACATCGTCGAGGTCGCGCTGCGGCGCGGGGTGAGCTGCATCGCGGAATACGTGTTCCGCTCGCATCGTCCGGGCGATCTCGAGCGGGTCCGGGCCGCCGGGGACGTGGTCGTGATCATCACGAGATGTTCTGATACTCGGGCCCGGCTGATCGAGCGGAACACGACCGATCGACTAACTGCGTTGCCTGGCGTCTTACGCGCAGCTGGCGCCTCGTCGGTCGCCGAGCACACGGCAGCCATGGTCGAGCGCATGCGCGCCGTTGAACGCGAGATGATCACCCAGTTCGAACTGCCGACACTGACGGTCGACACGACCGATCGGTACGACCCCGGCCTGGACGCGATCGTCGATTTCGTCGTCCGCTAACGGTCACCCACTCCCTGCGGTATGTGGCAGCCGATGCCAGCGAGGGCTCGCTCGGAGGCGCTGCCAGAAATGCGATGAGCGACCGTGCGTGATGCGCCTAACGTCACCGGGATGACGCCTCAGCCCATCGTCGACTCGAACGGTGGTGTGTCGTTCGAGGATGGCCTCGATCGTGGCCGCATCCTGATTTCCGGTGAGTCCACCGACAACGCATACTCCCTGATGGAACTCACCGTCGCTGCCCGAGGAGGCGAGGTCGGATTCGGGCCACATCTGCATCACGACATCGACGAGGTCTTCGTCGTCCGAGAGGGAACGTTGGAGTTCTTGCTGGGAACGGACGTGACCCGTCTCGGCGAAGGTGACGTCGTACGCGTGCCGCGTGGGACGAGGCACGGCTACAGGAACGTCTCGGGCGCACCTGTCGAGCTGCTGGTCTGGTTCACACCAGGCGGGTTCGAGCAACTGTTCGTCACCTACCGAACGGACCAGGCGAACCTCGACGAAGACGGCTTCGTTGCTGAAGCGACCGGCCGCTTCAACTCGCAGTTCGAGTAGCTGAACGGTCCTCGCCGCTTCTCGACAGGCCAACCGCTGCGCCAGGAGTCCCAGAGAACCGCCGGCAAGCCGGCGGTAGGTGGCATGTCCACGCTCGCCTGAGGCCGCGATCTCAGCGGACTCCTTCGGGTGAGCGATCCTCGGCCCTGGCGGCCGGCACTGAAGTTCAGCCCGACGCCCGGCGGCCACAGTCGTGGCCGCAGCTACCTCCGGGTCGGCGTGAGCCGGACTCGTTGCTTCCTTCACCGATGCGAGCGTGCGGGCGTCAAGAGGACGATTCAGCCGCCTGTCGCTCGATTTTGATCGCGACGGTCGCACAGTTGTGCAAGTTGCTCTCCCTCGAAGGGGAAACCAGGGACGGGTCCGCCTTGCTCGCATGCTTGATCGAGTAGCTCCCCTGCGCTGGGCTGTCGGACGAACCCGGGCCGGTTCGGGTCGAGCTGCCACGTGACATCAAGGGCGTACAGCTCGCGTTCGTAGCAGTCATCGATGCCGTCGTACCCCCAGCTGTACAGCTGCGTGGTCGGATCAAGCTCGACGTCGGAGATCGGTCGGCCATCGCGTTCCATGCAGTCTGCGAAGCGGCGAAAGCCGGCCTGATACTCCTCGAAGGTCACCGTGTCATCGTCGAGCGCGGCGGCTTGTTGATCGGATCGCTCCGCTATCGCATACGACGTTGGTTCAGGCAAGCCTCTGCGGGCAGCGGCGAGGCCACCGGTGGCCAGCGCCGCGGTGGCCGTGATCGCGATGACCACCCCGACCTTGCGGTGGCGGTGTCTGGCTCGTGGCGGTGTCGTGACGAACTCAGTGACGTCGCGGTCGTAGGTGACGTTGCTGAACGCCTCGTTGAGCTGGTCGATCGTGTCGAGGTCATCGTTCATGTGCGGCCTTCCTTGAAGTTGGTAGGGGTTCGGATTCGCGGAGATCGGAGCGCAGCGCTCCAAGCGCACGACGTAGGTGCGTGCCGACGGTGCCCTGGTCGATGCCCAGTTCCCGGGCCGTCTCGTCGGCGCTGAGGTCGAGAAGCACTCGATAGATGACGACCTCCCGCTGACGTGTCGGCAGCCGGGAAATGCTTTCGATGATTCTCGGGTCGATGAACACGCTGAAGGCCGGCTGCCGCTCCGCTGGCACGGCAGCGAGACGCTCCCGGCGACCGCTGCGCCACCGGTCGCGATGCAGGTTCAATGCGGTCCGCACCACCCACGCTGACGGGGCTGGATGGACTGCGACGGACGACCAGTTGGCGAACGCTCGCGTGTAGGCCTCTGCGAGCAGGTCGTCGGCCTCGGAGGCGTTGGCGACGGTTGCCAACAGAGCGCGAAAGCAGCGGTCCTTGGACTCCAGGTAGAACTCCTCGAAGCCGTTAGGAAGGTGCGCCATACATCCAGGCTTACGCCTGAGCCGCGTGATTCGCGTACAAGGCACTCGACGCCTGTTGCTCCGCAGCGGGACCCGAACTACGTCCTTCGGTTGACCGGAGGCTCAGCTCTGCTGACACACGCGCATCGTGGCTGTCATGACGAGAAGGCCAGGTCTGCTGCACGCCCTGAACTCGACACGCTCGTTCGCCACTGCAATGACCCCGATGCGCTTTCGAGACCGGCGCCCATTCACGCTCCTGATATCGCACTCCGGCGATAGGTGGCAGTGCCGACGCGATGATCTGTGAGAAGCGACGGCTTGCGAACAGCGCCCATTGAGAGCAGTCTGCGGTGGTGCTAGCGAAACGGGGAGAAGAGCGACCGGCGGTGGTGGCTCGCGAGCGTTGCGGTGGAACCGCTCGAGGAGCGGGCTGCGCAGTGTTCGCTGGTTCGGCTGTCGGATCAGGGGGCAGCTGAGCTTGGAAATCGAGTTCATTCGCCCGAACGAAGCGGCCTTCGGTGCCGTGGGCGACCTCGTCGACGAGGGCGACGACACGCCGGCCTCGTTCGACGACGAGCAGCGGCCGCGTTGGCTCGCCGCCGTCGCCGGCCTGGTGGTCCTGGTGCTGCTGGCCGGCGGTGTGATCGCGGCGGCGCCGTGGGACTCCGGCGACACAGCGCCGGCGCCGACCACGACCGAGCGCACGTCGGAGACTTCGGAGCCGCCGAGCACCACCCCCGTCCTGTCGACCACCGCGCCCGATCCTCTGGAGGGTCAACAGCTGCTCCCGCGCGGTTGGGTGGCCGAACCACCGGTCGGGTGGCAGCTGAGTGGCGGGTACTCGAACAGAGCCAGGCCACTCGATGGTTGGATCGATCCGAGCCACACGTTCGAAGTGTGGGCCGCACCCGGCGCAACACGCACGACCGGCACGTGGATCTCGCTCCGGGCCGGACCATTCGCCTTCACGCAGCTGTTGGCCAACGGGACACGCTTCACGACCGGCGATCGTCTGGCGGCGGTCACCACAACACCGAGCGGCGTGCAGAAGATGACGGTGCACCTCCCTTCGCAGGCCGAGCTAACCATCGAGGGCTTCGGCGTCGCGTTCGATCAGCTGTTACGCATCGCAACCGAGTTGCAGCCGGCCACAGCGACCGACCCGATCGACTATGGCACCCTGCTCGAACCGGGTGGCCCGTTCGATGGCCTGGAGTTGGTGTCCGACGCCAGCGTTCTGCTCTACGGAACACTCCTCACCGCCAACGACGCCGAGGCCACGGTCGTCTCCGACGACCAGTCGATGTTCGTCGGCATCGGCCTGGGGCGACGACCGCGCGCCGCCGACCCTCTGTTGCCGGTACTCATGGAGCGGATCACCGATCGGCCCGACGTCGCTTCGATCGTGGCCGGCATCGACGCCACCACCGGCCGGACCACCGAGGTGTATGACATGCGCGATGTCGGCGGGCCCGACAGCTACGCCGTCACCTGGCCGGTGGGCGATGCCACCTACGACGACGACGCAACGAAGGTCATCACGGTGGTGGGCTACGGGGCGCCGCTGACCGACGTGCTCGACCTTGCCGCCAGTGCCCGCCCGGCCGACGAGGACGAATGGCGTGAAGTGCTGCTGCGGTCATACACGCAACCCGACACGGAAGATTCCAGTCAGCTGCCCCCGGAGGCGACGTTCGGCGGCGAGTTCTCCGACGGCTACGCCTGGCGCGGGAACCTCACCCTCGGCTACGTGTATGCCTCCACGCTGAGCGGCCGCTCGACGTGGTCGGCGGGACCGTTCGGCCGAGCCCCCGAACCGGTCACCCGTGTGCTCCGCTACGCCGGACCGGACCTGACGATGATCGTCGCGTTCGCCCGATGGCCCGACACCTCGCGATCGATGCGGCTTACCGTCGGCGGGCAGGTACTCGAACCGATCCCCATGGAGCCGCTCGGCCGGGAGGCGGTGGTCGGTGCCATCTATCTCAGCCGCGAGGACGTACCGATCGTGGTAGAGCTACTCGACGCCGACGGTGCGGTGCGCGCAGTGGATCCCGCCCCCTGACGCATGACAACGGGCTCATCCGAACAGGGTGGCTCGCGATGGTGCCCTGCGAACGCACGACAATGCGGCAAACCGATCACGTTGCCAACACGCGCAGAACGACACCCGTATAACCGGCGATAGGGGGCACCCTCCACATCTCGGCGAAGTTCCGCGCCTCTCCCGGCGCGCGACAGGAAGTCGTAGTCGCGATGGGGGTGCTGGCTGCGATCATCGTGTGATGTCGAGAGCGGGTGCTCGTGTGCCGTGGGTGGATGTCCCGGGTGAGGTTCAGCGTGCTGTCGAGGACGCTGTCGGCTCGGCCGTGGTGACGCACGACAACCTCGTCGGTGGCTTCTCGCCTGGGCCCGCAGGGCCGGCGCGTCTGACGGACGGGCGGAGCGTCTTCATCAAGGCGTGCGGAGACGAACTCAACCCGGTCACCCCGTGGATGCACCGGCGTGAGGCCCACGTGCTCGAGCGGCTTCCATCGACGGTGCCGGCGGCGAGGTTGCTCGCATCGGTCGACACTGGCTCGTGGGTCGTCATCGTGACCGAACTACTACCGGGTCGCACCCCGATGGTCCCGTTGACTCGCGCTGCGATCGATGCGGTGCTCGAACTCGTGGTCGGCCTTGCCCGCGCCGAGGACGATGCTGGGTTCGATTGGCTCGATCCCGTGGGGCACCACGAACTCGAACGCTCGACTCGATGGGCGTGGCGCAAGATCGCCGACGAGGGTCTCGTGGACCGACTCGACGGCTGGGCCCGTGCGAACCTGGAGCGCCTGATCGACCTCGAGCATGACTGGGTCGAGGCCGCACACGGAACGGCACTGCTTCACCGGGATCTGCGTACGGACAACATCGTCATCACGCCCGACGGTGCCGTCGCAGTCGACTGGCCGACGGCGAGTCGGGGTGCCGAATGGATCGACCTTGTTGGTCTCCTGCCGTCGCTTCATCTTGACGGCGGGCCGGATCCGGTCGAGGTCTTCGGCGCGCATCCGCTCGGCCGGAACGCGGATGCCGATGCGGTCAACTCCTACCTCGCTTCACTCGCTGGCTACTTCGTGCGCCAATCGCTGCTGCCACCACCGCCAGGTATCGGCGGCGTCCGGAGCTTTCAGGGACGCCAAGGTGAGATCGCGTGCAACTGGCTCCAGCAGCGACTCACGTGAGGCGATGCTCGACACGCTGCGATCGTCGCCCGGGGCCGGACGGACCTCGACGACGCGTCCTGACCACGTCCCGGCGTTGTGGGACGGCGCCCCAGGGCCCGGGCGCGTCGTGTCGTCGGAGCAGGCGGCGCAGCCTTGCGGGTGTTGGTCGATCTCAGGCAGGCGACGAACCGCTGAAAGTCGTGGCGCACGGCGCGGCTGAGCTTCAGCGGAGCTTGTTGAGCGCGTCGATGATGGCGGCCGTCATCGAGCCGCCGCCGTGGCCAGCGTCATCGATGACCACAAGCCGGCTCATCGGCCAGGCGCGGTGGAGATCCCAAGCGGTGTCGAGCGGGCCGGAGATGTCGTATCGGCCGTGGATCATGACGCCAGGGATGCCGGCGATGGCGGCCATGTTGGCGAGGATCGGCGCGTCGTCGAGGAAGCAGCCGTTGCTCCAGTAGTGCGTGACCAGGCGGGCGAACACCTGCTGGAACACTGGGTCCTCGTAGCGCGGCGAGGGCTCCCACCCGGGTGCGAGCGACACGTGCACGTCCTCCCACGTGCACCACGAGCGCGCCGCTGCTCCGCGCACCGCCGGGTCGGGGTGCGTGAGGAGTCGGGCGTACGCCGCGGCGAGATCGCCGTCGCGCTCGCCCTCGGGGACAGCGGACGCGAACTCGTTCCATTCGCGTGGGAACACTCGACGCATGTCGCGCGTGATCCACTCGGTCTCGATGCGACGCCCGGCGGTGATGCTCGACAGCACGAGCGCCCGGACTCGTTCGGGGAAGCGCTGCGCGTACGCCAATGCCAGCGTCACACCCCACGACGCGCCCGCCACCACCCACCGGTCGATGTCAAGGTGTGTGCGCAGCATCTCGAGGTCGGCAATGAGGTGCGCGGTCGTGTTCGTCGAGAGATCGGCATGCGGACCGTCGGCCAGCGGGCGGCTGCGCCCGCAGCCGCGCTGATCGAAGATGACGAGCCGATAGGCGTTGGGGTCGAACAACCGGCGCACGGTCGGGCCGCTGCCCGCTCCCGGACCGCCGTGCACCCACACGGCGGGACTCCGGTCGCGGTCACCCACCGTCTCCCAGTAGAGCTCGTGCCCGTCGCCGACGTCCAGGTACCCCGACGCAGTCGGCTCGATGGGTGGGTACAGCGCCGCCACCACCAAAGGCTAGGACCCGGGCGGGTTGCGGCGCCGACTCGGCGGCACCCAGGTCAACCGCACCTGACCCCTCTGCCGAGCGGTCGGCCGGCCGTCGCGACGCCCCCTGCCGCCGCCATCCGGCGATCGCCGCGCCACCCAAGTGCCGGTAGGTGGCACGGTCGACTTGGCTTCAGCGCTGCGTCATCAGCCGCGCTGCGACTGCTGCGTGGGCAGGGTGTCGATCACGCGTGAACCCCGGTGTCGAGTGTCGACCCACCCTCAGGTTGGTCGTTCTTCGATGCGGCTCGCTCGGAGCACCTCGTCGATGTCGCGAGGGTCGAAGCGGACGAAGTGGCCGACCTTGAGGTACGGGATGCGTCGCTCGTGCACGAGCCTCCGAACGAATCGCTCCGAGACGGCAAGGCGGGTTGCCAGGGCGGGGATGTCGAGCAACGACTCTCCGGAGTGCTTGCTTCGCACGTTCGTCATGTCCCACATCCGGACGCGATCGCGGCGTTTTCGGTGACCTCTTGGGCGGAAATCGATCGAACTCCTCGACCGTTCTTCGTCTCGTCTCGGCCGGCCTCCCGATCGTCACCTCACCCGATCTCTCACCGAATACCTCATCGAATACCTCATCGAATACCTCATCGACCCAGCTCAGCGAGGAGGTGCCGATGGGCCGGTGGAAGGCCCCGCGAATCCCGGCCCCGGACTCGCAGCGGCAGCACGCACCGGCTCGAATCAGCGCAGCCTCCGATGTGCTCAGCCATGAGCGCTGCGACGCGGTGCGTTCGTAGGAAGGCCAGCGAGACAGGGGAGTGGCCGTGGCAGCGTCCACGCTGCGAGCCCGGAACCGCAGGGACTCGAACCGAGGACAACCGTGCCCCTGTCGGCACGAGGCGCGAGGCCGAGATCGTCCGAGACGGCGGCCAGGTTGCGCTGGGCGGCGTTCGGGAACGTCGACCCTGGCCTCGGGCCGTCGTCGTCCGGATATCGACCGCAGGTGGCACTGGGGCGGCCTGAGTGAGGCCCTTCGAGCAGGCTGTCACGAGCCGAACGTCGCGCCCGCCGACCCCGAGCAGGCTCAGCGCCACCTCATCGCATCCCTCATCGAGCGGCGCAGCAGCAAGGGCATGTTTTCCGACACAGAACATCACCGGGGTGTACGGAATCGTCGCGTTTCGTTACAGTCGCCGTCGTGACCGTGGCGGGCAGGGGCGGTCGGCCCAAGAAGTGGAAGTCCGACGCCGACCGCGTGCGGGCCTATCGCGCCCGTCAGCGCGGCGAGGCCGAGCCGGAGACGATCGAGCAGGCCCTCCACGAAGGTGGCGACTTCGCCGACTACATCGCCCGCATCGCAGAGCTCGAGCAGAAGGTCGCCGCCGGCCGGCGGACCGCTTCGCAGCAGGTCGCTCGGCTGAGGAAGCTCGATGGCGAGAAGTGGGAACTGCAGCGCCGACTCGAACGGACGGAGCGCGAGCTCGAGTCGCTTCGGGAGACGAACGCTCGCGTGACGCAACAGCGCGATCAACTGATGGCGATGCTGAACGCTTGGGCCGAGCCCGACGGGGGAGCGCCTGCCGATGACGTCGTCGATCAACTGTCCCGGGCAGAGCGCCGACGTCGTGCACGGGAAGAACTCCGCCGCCGTCCCCAGTGAGTGGCGGTCTTCCTGGTGGCCGATCGTTTCACGCTGGAGGATGCTTCCGCCTGGTGCTATTCATATGAATAGCAAGGAGGTGGAGGCTGCATGGAGACATCGACGATCGTCAGGGATGTGAGGACCCGTACGGGGTTGAGTCAACGCGCCCTCGCCGATGTGGCGGGGACGTCCGGGCCGACCATCGCGGACTACGAGTCCGGTCGAAAGGAACCAAGGCTCTCGACCTTGAGTCGCATCGCTGAGGCGGGCGGCCTGGAGCTCGAGCTCCGGGTCGTGCCGTCGCGGCACGAGCGTGCGCTGGAACGGCAGCGCCGACTTCGGCTCGCAATCGCCGCCGCGACAGCGGTCCGGGTTCGTGAGCGGTGGGACGAGGCTCGGTCGATGGCGCTCGAGCAGCTCGACTTGCTCGAGGTGAACGGGCGAGGAGCGTCGAACGCTCGCTGGGTCGAGCGGTGGCGTCGTGCGGTCGACGAAGGGCCGGACGCGGTCTCGCGCGTGCTGTTGCGATCAGGCGAGGACGGCGACGACCTCCGTCAGGTCGCGCCGTTCGCCGGACTGTTGTCAGATGATGAGCGCCGCCTCGTGCTCGCTGCGGTTTCAGCGATCGGGTCGTGAACCGAGTGCAGCTCGGGCTCGAGTTGAACGGGAACGACCTCTGCCGGTGCAGAACCCAGCAGCGGCCGACCACGCCGTCGCGTCTTCAGGATCTGCGTGTCGTAGTCGGTGGTCTCGACCTCGTTGGCAAGCTCATCGATGTCGGCATCGGCAAGGGTCTCTCCCGACGCGGTGCGATATCGGATGTGGTTCATTTCGAGCCCTCCTCTCCGGGCAGGAGTTCGTAGGACCTCGGACGAGGCTTCAGGGCATGGGGTGTCAAGCGTTCTGCCGTCGGGCAGAAGGATCGCGATCACCTCGATGCTTCGCTGAGGAGCGACGGAGCGGTCGACGTTCGATCAGGCGGCGGACGGCTTCAGCTCTGCGTGTTGGGCGACGGTGACGCCGAGCGCGTTGGCGATGTCGCACAGGCGGGCAAGGCTGGTCGAGCGGTACTCGTTCGCTTCGTAGCGCTGAATCTGCTGTTCGGCCATACCGAGCGCCTCCGCGAGTTCACGCTGCGTCCAGCCGCGAGCGATACGTGCCTTGACGAGCACCGTCGAAAGCTCCTCCAACGACGGTGCATCGAACGTCGAGACCGCGCCGCCGCGAAGGAGATCGAAGTCGGCGAGTTCTGCGCGCAGGTCGTCCGCCTGGGCACGCACGGCGTCGAGTTCGAGACGTTCGAGCTTGGTTCGCTTGCCCGGTCGGGCCTCGATGTTGGCGGCAGCCGCTTCGAAGCGTTCGAGGTGTGCCTTGGTGGCCCGGTACTGCACTTCGTTGGTGATCACGATGCGTCTCCTTTCGAGAGATGGACGACGACGATGCCTTTGCGGCTCGTGTCGCGTTCGTTCTGGAAGAACTCCGAGAACGAGAGACCCGATTGAGCTTCGATGACGTTCGGGAAGAGCTCCCCGCCGAAGCGCGCCTTCTGCGCGGCTCGGTGATCGGACAGATCGAGCAGCACCGGATCGAGTGAATCGAGATCGACGCCGTCTGTGTCCCAGCAGGCGTCGAAATCGCCGGGTTCGTCCTTGGTGGTGACGAAGCTGCCGTTCAGCCAGATCTTCCGGCACCCGGCTTCAGTGAGCAGTTCGATCGCTTCAGCGAGTCCGTCGAGGAGACGTCTGCGGCGTTCGGTCCAGCCGAACCGCTCGACCACCTCGTCCCAAGAGGCGACATGCTCACCTGATGGCAGGCGGCCGCTGTCGGCATCGAACGCAGGAAGCACTCCACAACACTATCATTGTGCTTCCGTCGTCGGGGCCGGTCGCTGCCTTCCTCCGATGGGTGCAGCGACTCATCTGTGCGAGGTGACCGCTCCTGCATCAGCTGTTCCCAAACCGTTCCCATCGGCGGGCGTCGGATCACTCGACATATCGTCTGACCTGGTCTTTCGTGTCATCGGCAGAGTGGCTGCAAAGCCCTGTACATGGGTTCGATTCCCATCGTCGCCTCCAGCCCCTGACCTGGTAAAGTACCAGCTCAGGGGCTCTTTTCGTTTTCCCACTATCGTCCGCCACTGTCCCCTGGTGACCACCAGAAACCACCGTTTTGTTCCCATCGTGTGCACAAAACGTTCCCACGGGGAGGGCCGATGGCATCGATCCAGAAGCGCAGTGACGGGTATCAGGTCCGCTACCGCGATCCAGTCGGACAGCAACGAGCACGACAGTTCAAGCGCAAGGTCGATGCCGAGCGCTTCGCCAGGGAGGTCGAGGTCGACAAGGACCGCGGTGCCTGGATCGATCCGAAGGGTGCCGACGTGCCCCTCGCAGTGTGGGCCGAGTCCTTCATGGCGATGTGCGTGTCGCTGTCGCCGACGACGATCGAGACGTACCGGCGCGATCTCGACAAGTACGTGCTGCCGGCGTTCGGTGCTCGCCGGCTCGGGCAGTTGCGCGCCGAGGAGATCGAGCGGTGGCTGAACGACGAGATCGTTGCCGGCATCGCGTCGTCGTCGGTGCACCGGCACTATCGGACGCTGCGTCGTGTGTTGCAGGCCGCGGTCGAGAAGGAGCGGTTGCTGACGAACCCGTGCAACCGCGTGCGTCCGCCGAAGGTGACCACGCGGAAGATGACCGTGCTCGACTGGGATCAGTGCCTGACGGTGGCCGAGGCGACGTCGCCGCGCTACCGGGCGATGATCTACCTCGCGCTCGATTCGGGCATGCGATGGAGCGAGCTCGTCGGCCTTCGTCGATCGCAGGTCGATCTCCTACGTCGCAAGGTGCGCGTGACCGAGCAGCTGGTCGAGTTGAGCGATCGCACCCGGTTGCGCAAGGAGCCGAAGACGACGGCGGGCGTGCGGTCGATCACGATCTCGAAGCTGACGGCTGGCATGCTCTCCGCACACCTCGAGGCCTTCGGTCGAGCCGATGCGGACTCGTTGGTGTTCACGACCGCGGCCGGTACGCCGATCTCGCACTCCAGCTTCCAGACGCACCACTTCAAGCCGGCGTTGAAGGCTGCTGGTGTCGAGGCCCGCTTTCACGATCTGCGACACACGAGCGTCGCCCTGGCGATTGCCGCTGGTGCGCACCCGAAGGCGATCCAGGTGCGCATGGGCCACAGCTCGATCACGGTGACACTCGATCGATACGGCCATCTGTTCCCCGAACTCGACGAAGCGATCGCCGACGCGTTCAACGAAGGCTGGAGAGCCGCAAGAGCCGCCGCTGGCATGGTCGCCTGACGTGCCGCACCCATCGGCGACATTCCGGCGTTGTGGGACGCTCCTCGATCAAGAGTGCTTCGGTGTGCAGAGGACGTGGCTGCCGATCGTGGTGAGGTCGAAGTGTTCGAGTTGGGTGCGGTTGAAGCGGATCTCCTTGCTTGCGGTTCCGTAGGGGAAGACGTCGTCGAGGTAGTGGAAGACGAGGGCGTCGTCTTCGATGGCGAGGACGAAGGCGTCGATCGGTCCGAATCGGCTCGACGCTGCAGTGCTGGCGAACTCGGTGGGATCGTCTACGTCGGCGAGGTGCTGCAGGAACTCGATCCGTGCGCTGAACTCGGCGGCCGGGTTGGCGTAGTGGGCGTCCCACGGGAGGAATGCGTGGTTCGGGTAGAAGGCGAGGAGGTCGATCCGGTCGGAGATGAGCGTGGCTCGTTGCCCGACTCTGGCTTCGACGAGTCGTTGCACGGCGGCTGGGGACGAAGGGTTGTCCGGGTCGTCGGGTAGCTGGGCGGTTCGCGCAGCAGCGGTGAGCGGGCTGTCGATGACCGTGGTGAGGAACTGTTGTCCGGCGCTGATCGCGATGATGGCGGTGATGGCGCCGGCGAGTCGGTTGAGGTCTCGGCGATCGCATCGTGCTGAGGCGTACTGGTGTGCGGCGGCCAGGGCCCGGATGCCTGCGCACGCGGCGACGGTCGGGATGATCGGTTTGGCACGGAATGACAGCAGCGGCTGGTCCGCGAGCGCAGCGATCGCGCCGAGCGCATACCAGAGGTACGTCGCAGCGAGGAGTGACAGGAGACGTCGGGAGAGTTCGTCGCGTGTGGCGGTCCAGATGAGGTGGGCGACTCCGGCGAGCATGAGCATGCCGGGGATCGTGGGGTCCAGCATGGGGAGCGGGACGAGTGCGTGGTGTTCGGCGAACCATCGGTTCGCGAGCGAGTCGGGCGATGGCGCGGTCGTGATGCTGATCGTGAGCGGCACCCAGAACGGCGAGGCGACGGCGAGCGACGCTGCGCCGATCCGGACGATTGAGGGGAGGTGAACGCCTGTCCAGCGCCGGGTGATGATGCGGTCGAGGACGACGTGAACGGCGATGGCGAGAACGCCGACGAGCAGGAAGTAGTAGTAGGTCGTGAACAGCGCTGCCCCGATGAGTCCCAAGAGAACCGTTCTGCGTGCAGGGGCGCCGCGGGGTGTGCCGACGGTGAGGATCCACCAGGGGACGAATGCGGTGAGCGTGAGCCAGGCGTACGGTTCGTAGAAGTTCTCGACCATCAGCGGCACGACCGCCATGAGGGCTGCGAGCCGGCCGGACACGACGCGGCGCCAGCCGAGGTAGGCGATGGATGGAGCGATGAGTGCTGAGCCGATCGCGCCGATCTTGAGCATCTGCCACGGCTCGGTGTCGGTGAGTGCGGCGATGCGACCGAGGAGCCAGAAGTAGCTCGGTGGGTACGCGGCAGGCAGGTCGGCAACGGTGAAGTCGACCAGATGCCAGGTGTCGGCGAACCGGGTGACCGACGCCGTGCGGAAGGACTGATCGCCGCCCAGTCCGCCGGCCGCGAACGGCGTTCCTACGAGCGAGGCCGTCATCGCGAGTGCTGCGATGGTGCCGGCGATGATCGGCACGATGTCGACCCTGAGCGATCCCGCCCGGCCGGTGTCAGGGGTGGTCCAGGCCCACCAGCCTGCCAGCACCAGCGCGAGGATGAGTGCTCGGGCTTGGTAGGTGAGCAGTGGGTTGTCGGGTGCATGCCCTGATGCCCCGAGTACTGCGATTGCGGCTCCGATGGCGAGCATCAGCAGGTATCGGGGCGCGCGCGTCCACATCGGTCCACCACCTCGTGCGCAGGACGACGGTTACGGGCCGGCTGTTGCCAGCGTCGATGCGGTTGCTGCCTGTTCGGGGAACCCGAACGTCATCGACATCCCGACCGGCACGGTGCCGGGCTGTACGGAGAGCCGTGCCACGGACCAAGCGATCTGCGGGTCGATCTCCGACACGGCCGTGACGGTGGATCCGTCATCGAGGGCGACGTCCACCAGGGGGACCGGGTCGAGCGCGACCGTCACGATCAAGAACTGTCCGGGTCCGCCCGCCACTGCGACGGGTCCGCCGCCGGAGTCCGCTGGCGCGATCCGGTCGACCTGACACTGCTCGACCGACGGCGATCGGAAACACACCATCGAGTCACCCGTCCCGCTATACCAGGCGACCTCGAGATCGGGCTGCAGCCGATACCACTCGCTCGGCTCGTTGCCGGCGACGGTGACCGGCACGCCGGGCAGTCCGGTGACAGGCGGCAACGTCGCCGAGGGCTGATACACCGGTGGCTCGGAATCACCGTTGCCTGGGTCGACCGTCGCTTGGGTCGGCATCGATGTCGCAGGTGCCGTCTCGTTCGTTGGGACGGTCGATGCAGTGGATGGCTCACTGCTGGTCTCCGATGATCCGGAGTCGCGGAGCGTCACAGCAGCGAGTCCGACACCGCCGAGCACCAGCACGACCGCAGCTGCCACACGCACGAGCGTCGATGACCGCCGGCCGCCCACACCGACGGGCCCGCGGCCGACAAGAGGGGCCCCATGACCCGCTTCCTGATGATCGAGCAGCTGTGCTGCGCGTCGCAGACGTTCTTCGAGATCGATCACGAGCTCGACCCCCCTTCGTTCCGAGCCTCGAGCTCGGCTCGTAGCTTGCGCATCCCGCGATGCACGTGGTTCCTCACCGAGTCCTCGGACACGTCCATCACCTCCGCCGTTTCCCGATAGCTGAACTGATAGCCGTGCACCAGCAGCACCGCGACCCGTTGATCCGGGCGGAGCCGGAACAAGGCGTCGAACACGTCGCCAGGAAGATCAGGAGCGTCCTGCCACACCGGTTCGACCGGGAACGCCGACCGCACCGTTCGGCGCCGGCCACGTCTCGCAGCGGTCTGACCGACCCGGTAGAGGTAGCCGCCAGGATTGGCCATCTCACACAGCACATCGCCGTGCTCCCAGCCCCACGCCACCGCATCGGCTGCTGCCTCGCCACCGGCCTCCACCCCGTACCGGGCGATGAGCGCACGACGCACCAACGGAGCGACCCGCTCCAGCACGTCCGCCGCAGCAGACCGCGCATCGGCCGAGCTCACCACGACTGGTCGACGCTCATCGTTCATCACCGCATAGAGCCATCAGCACCCCGAATCCTCTCATCCAATCCAGGAACCCGGCGAAGGGACTGATGGCGGCGCCCGCCACCGCTCAGCCAGCGAGTGAAACCCACCTGACAACGCGAGCACGCCACAGACCCGGCGGTAGGGGCACTCGGAAGCGCGGCTCTGCGTGCTGCGGGCGTCCCGCTTTACACAGTGGTCTGCGCAGCGCGATCTGTCCGCGGCGAATGTCGATCGACGTCGTTTGGGTCGAGGGACAGGCGCCGCCCTGAAGTGTGTGTGACACCCCCCGGCCAGAATGGTGGCGTGCCACGCGTCGAATGGACCCGATACTCCGGTGAGGACATCGAGATGGTGATCGCGATCATGCTCCTGCGCGAGCGACCGCGAGCAGCACACATGCGCCCAAGCAGTGGCGATGGCGGCATTGACGTGATCACGCCGCAGCCGTTCGGGCCGCCCATCGTCGATCAGATCAAGTCTTTTGCCAGCGGTGCCCTCACCGCCGGTCGCAAGAAACAGATCGGAGGCTCGCTGGATAGCGTCCGAATGGAGCTGTCCGACCAGATCGGCGGATGGAACCTCGTTCTGCCGATGAACCATACGCGCGAGCAACGTCGTTGGTTTGAGGCGCTTGACGCACCGTTCGAGACGAACTGGCGAGGGCTGACTTATCTCGAGGGATTGGTCGCCAAGTATCCCGACGTTGTGGACTACTACCTGAATGGCGGGCGGGAGCGAGTCGTGCAGCACGCGACTGACCTCCTGCGATTGAGCTCACTGCAGCTGGACGTGGCGAATGGGGGCGGCCTTGACGTCGCCGCGGTCACAACCGCGCTCGTGGCAGCATGCGACACGATCAACCGAAGCGACCCCCACTACCGGTACGAGTTCCGCGTAGGTGCGGGGGCGACCGGCGCTCCTCGGAACCAGGAAGGCTGGGTGTTCTCGCAAACCGTCGGACCGCCGGGTCTAACACCGATGACCATTGACATCTTCGCCTGCTCGGCCCTCGCTGCGGCGTGTTCGTCGTATGCCCACGTGTACCCAGATCGAGCGGTGTACGGCTTGCCTCTCACCAGTTCGAACGATTCACGGAGCGCCACGACGGCCTCGCTGGACGGGAGGTCGTCAGCCAGTCGGTAAGCGTGGTCGAGGAGATCAACGTCGGTGACGACTCGCGGCGAGATGAGGTAGCGGCTTTGGCCGCCCGCCGATGCTCGGCTGTCGGGAACGAGGGGGTTGCCGTCTGCGCCGTTGCCGAGCTTGCGGCGGAGGTGCGAGATGCGTGCCTGTATCGATCGGGGCTTCGGCGTGCGCCACTCGTCATGGGCGAGGAGGGTGGCGAGACGGTCGAGATTGATCGGTCCGTCCGGTCGGACAGTGGCGAGCAAGGCCAGCAGCTCTACCTCGGCGTCGGTGAGGTGCTCATCGACGCCCTCGACCTCGACCTCGCCGAGGACTCGAACGAGGACGTCGTAGCAGCGAGGCACGGAACCCGTGTCGGGTCCATCCGGCATCACTTCGTCTCCCGCTCGGATTGGACTGTCGTTCAGAACCACTTCGACCTCGGCGGCGTCCTCGACGTTGGCAAGAAGTTCGGCGAGGTCGACGGCCGCCTCAGTCGGCACCAGGTGAGGCGTGAACGCGAGGCCGAGCCGTACCCACTCGGCTCTGTGCTCGCTGTGCAGAATGATGCGCTCGGCAGCCGAGACCACGTTTCGGAGAATCGCAACGGAGCCGCTACCGGGGAGCGCTGCGTCTGCGAGTCGGAGGGCTCCCTCGTCGTCGGCCCGCGGTGCGACGACGACGATCGGCTCCCATTCGTCGTTGCTGCGTCCCAGAAGGCGTGCGGCGAAAGTGCTCTGTGCCTTTGACTGCGTGAGACCGGCGCCGGTCTCGGTTGTGCGGGTTGTCATCCAGTCGATGGCCGTGTCGATCGTGCTCGTTCGGATGCGTTCGAGGTGGTCGGCGCCGGGCACGTCGAGGTCGATGGTGATGAGGTCGATGTTGTCGACGAGCGGGCTGGCTCCGAGCGCAAGTAAGAGTTGGTTGGTGAAGGCGGTGACGAGTTCGGGTTCGCCTTCGATGGAGAGCGAGCCTGCGGTCTCGAGGTCGAGGAGCAGTTCGGCGCCGTCTGCGCGCACGCCGATAGGGACGAGGGTGGGCAGGATTGGCCGGCCCTGAGCTCGGTCCGGTTGCTCGTTGGGCCACGGGGTTCGCCATGACCAGCCGCCATCGGTGGTGGTCCACGCTTTGGCCGGCGATGGCTGGGCTTCGGTCCACAGGAGTTCGATACCGGTGTCGGTCAGTTGGACGGCTCGCACGAGTGGCCGGGCGCCTTCGAGGCGTGTGTGTCCTGCGAGCGCGCCAAGGAGGCGATGAAGCGCGTCGGTCCGGTCGGGTCTCGATTCCGCCCGTAGCACGGTCTCGGTAGTGGCCGCTGCGTCTGTCGAGCTCACGAGACGATGGCCGGGGGTTCGGCGGGCCAGGCGTCGGCGGCGGAGCTTCGTCACTGTGGCAGCCAGCCCAGTGGCGAACAGGCTGCCGATGGCGAGTTCGGCCCATGGGTTCGGCGTTGCCGTCTCCTCGTCGTCAGTCGTCTCGCTGTGAACGATCGTCGTGGGCGGTGCGGTGGGAGGCGCTGAAACTGGTGCCGCTGGTGTAGTCGGTGGGGTC
>JACDJC010001140.1_pt1 | contig 24740 bp, 35 predicted proteins | sample 7454191 | NCBI WGS metagenome assembly JACDJC01 (sample SAMN14253291, study PRJNA609438) | sludge metagenome | isolation source: sludge after 25d culture with pyrite and EDTA | collected 2018-12-20 | reverse complement strand
GGCGGCCCCCAGGCGGGGGAAATTAAAGGCAGTGAGCGGCCGGCGTTCGTGCTAATGCGCCGGCCACCTTGCAGGGTGGAAAAGTTGGTATTTCGCCGGGCTCATAATCCGGAGATCGGGGGTTCGAGTCCCCCCCCTGCCACGAAGACTTTTCATGAGATTACGGGAAAAGTACCCACCCCGGCGCACACGAGCGCCGGGGTTATTCTAAAGATTTGTCCGTTTTACGAAACGATGTTCATAGACGACGCCCCGGCGAACGAGCCGGGGCAAACTAACCCCCCACCCTACCGACCGGAAAAAAGAAAACCCCTTGCCCGGCAAGGCAAGAGGTCGAAAACTTCTACTAACGAACGCGGGGAACGGCGCCCGATTTTTCGCCAAAAGGCGCCGAACCCCGCTAAAACATGCACAAAAGTATGCAAAACAATTCAAATTCGCAACAAGCGCCCTGGTGGAGCCGCGACAAAAAGGCCGGCCTGCAATCCCGCATCAAGGCCATCCAGCGCCTCAACGACCCCACCACAAACGCCGACGAGCTCCTGAGCGGAAGCAAAATTCTACTCTTCCTGCTCCTATGCTTAACCGGCCTGCTCGCCGGATTCTCCTACTACAAGAACTTCAGCGGCGCCTTCCCCGTCGCCGTCGCCGCCTTCATGGCCATCGCCCTCACCGTGGCCATCGAGTGGGGCAAGAATTACTGTACCACCTGGGCGATACGCACCCCATTCTTTCGCGGTTTCGGCCACATCGTCAGCACCCCCGCGAACTCCTTCATGTTCGCCGGATTGATCCTTATCGCGGCTGCAACCTTCACCATGTCGGTGATCAACTCCACCATCGGGGGGCGACAACTCAGCGTCATGCTCAACCACGAGCGCAACACTACCCTATTCGCCCCCGACACGAAGGCAATCGATGCCCAAATCGCCGAGGCACAGAAAAACATACAGTCCGCATCCACCACCAAGTGGCGCGGCACTACCACCCGCGAAAGCCAGCGCGCCATAACAGCACAGGGCAAAGCAATCGAATCCCTCAACCGCCAGCGCGAAACCACCATCCAGCAGCAGCGCGCCGACTGGGAAAAACAACAGGCCGTCATCGCCCAAAACCGCAACTACTCCGCAAACCTGATGCTTACCAGCGGCGGATGGGTCGAACTTCTCCAACTGCTTTTAATTATAGTCCGTGTCGCCTGCGAAAAAGCCCTCGATTCCCGCCTACCCTCTCCCAACGCACAGGAAGAACCTACCGGCAGCATCGGCTTTCAGCGACGCCCTCAGCCAGCCTTCGGCGAAGGTTCCCCCACCCCTCCGCCTATTCCCGAGCCGCGCCGCCCCATCGGCTTCCTACGCGACCCTGAACCTGAACTGCCCGTTATGAAAACCGCCCCGGAACAGCCAACTGTTCCGGCAACTGTTCCGCTCGAAATCGCTGTGGAACAGTGTGCCACACAGGAACAGCCCGGAACAGCACCGGGGGCGGAACACGCGAACATCGAAACAGTCGGCCTACTGGCCGACATAAAAGAGTGGAAAAAGCGCTGCACACAGTGTTTCCACCGCGCAATCAACCAGCAGCGGGAAGAGTTTCGGGAAGCAAACCGGCGGCGTACCGAATGCTACGCCGCAATGCTGAGCGCCCTCGGCTTTCGGGTCACTTACAATTTCGAGTCGATGTTCATCAACATCATCGAGCCGAACACCTACACAATAGGGGAGGACGCCCGGCAAGAAATCCTGAAACAGAAATCCGAACTCGAAAAAATAGGGAAGGCATGACCCGGCACCAAAAAATCCTCATATACGTGATCGGCCTACTGGTCAGCTACCTTTTCATCTGGCCGGTCGGTTTTCTTGCCCTATTCTTTTTCGCCGACATGGATCACCAGTTCCCCACGCGAAAAACCTAAGATACTGTTCATAGTCCGACACCCACCCTCGGGCCGTTCGAAGCCGGCCCAGGGTAGGGTGGAAGACCAGACAAACATGAAGACAATACTACTCGCCGCCGTCCTCATCGCCGCCACCCTCTGGGCGATCTGGACATTCAGGGAAGCGCAATCCCTGAAGCGCGGCAAATAATCACCTGCCCCCCAGGCAGCACTTACACACTCCGGCCCATACCGCCATCGAGTTCCCCTCCCCTTGGGGGGAGGGGGTAGGGGTGGGGTCGCACACGCACACAGGCTATCTCCTTTCTCCCCGTACCATCCGCCCCCGAGCGGACGGTACAGGTGAAACACTACATCCAGTTCACGCCGCCGGGCGTAGCAACTACTGCCCGCGGCTTTTTCTTTTCACCGAAAAAAAAACAGCACACATGATTATCCACATCGAAATTTTAGCATTCGCTCAGAGCCAGGCGCACGGAGCCATCTGGCTCGATAACGGCGTAGCCATACCTATTTCAATGCCCATCGAATCCTACGAAACCGCGAAGGCTAACGGCCTATTCCAGCGCGATGGGGAACAAGACGACCTCTTTCCCGATCCTAACGGGGTACTTAACGAGACGACATTATTCCTGTCGCCGGGCGAACTGCTCCCTAAACAAGAAATAGAAATACTTCCTGGGCTATGATCTACCTCATCCACTTCCACCAGCCGCTCGCCCACGCCCGGCACTACATCGGCTTCGTCGACGGCGACACCGACCAGGTCGTCGCCCGCCTCCAGGAGCACCGGGCAGGGTGGGGCGCCCGTATCCTCGCCGAGTGCAACCGGCGGGGAATACCCTACGACGTAGTCGCCACCTTCCCGGGCGACAGAAAAACAGAACGCCGCCTGAAAAACTATCACAAGAGCAGCCAAATCTGCCCGATCTGTTCACCGAAAAAACAGCACACATGACCATCCTCTATACCGACGGCTCCCGTACAGTCCGCGTCGATGCCGACGACCGCGCCGAACTCGTCCGCTCTATCTGCAACCGGCATCTATTCGGCGATACCTGGTTCGACATAGTTCACATCGACCTCCGGGGCGACATCGAAGCCTGTACTATGTTCGATGCCGCCAGCCAGCGCCAGGTATGCAGCCTGGGCGGCGCACACGCCTGGCGCGTATATCGTGACCTGGCAGAGCACATCGACGAAATCAATTTTCACTTCCGGCCGATAGTCAAGGCGCCCGATCTACCGAGCGCCTGACCGTCCTTTTCACACCCCAAAAAACCATCCACTTTCACCACCCGCTCACAACTATCGCACACACATGACTCGGGAAAAAACGTCACGCCGCTGGACAGAGGAAGAACTCGACATACTGTTCGAGTACATCCCTACCCACGGCCCAGAATTCGTCGTCGAACTCCTTGACACGAAAGGATACAAGCGCACCAGATCAGGCGTCGGGCAAACTGCCCGACTGATGGGCCTGTACTACCAGGGGCAACCCAAGGGCCGATTCACTAAAGGCCAGGTCCCGGCAAACAAGGGGAAAAAGATGTCACCTGAAGTGTACCGGAAAGCCGCGCCTACAATGTTTCAACCCGGATGCCGGAAAGGCGCAGCGAATAACAATTACACACCCGTCGGAACGGAGACATTCCGTTCCGACGCCTACTGGTGGGTAAAAATCGCCGAGAAAACTTGGGTATTGAAGCACCGCCGCATCTGGGAAAAAAAGCACGGCCCTATCCCGCCTGGCATGCTCGTCGTATTCCGCGACGGAAACCCGCATAATTTCAACCTGAACAACCTCGAACTCATCACCCGAAAAGAAGCCGTGTACCGAAACCGGTGGGGGAGTGGCCCTTCCGAATACAGCCTCATCAGCGGCCGTGCTGCGATGATACGGCTGAACAAAAAGGGTATCGGCGACCGCATCATTCGACAAAACCCCGAACTCCTCGAAATCGCACGCACAGAAACACTGATAAAATTAAAAATCCGCCATGCTCGCACTAAAAGATAAATCTCGCCTCCAGGATATGATCGGGAAAACCTGGATGTATCGCAGCAACATCTACACCTTCAACGACCTGGTCGAATCAAACGGCCACGTCATACTCAGCACCACGCGAAAGGCGATAACAATCCCCGCCGAAAAGGTCGCAGCATTCATCGACGAATGCCTGCCTACTGAAGCGCCGATCGAAAGCCGTGTCGCTCGCATCGACATCGAACCCGGCATCATTACCGACCTCACCACCGGCCTGATGAAATCCTTCGCCGAGATCGATAAGGCCGAAAATCCAGACACCCTGAAGATAGCCCTCCTCAGAGCGAAGGCAAAAACAAATGTTTCCAACTCGGTCACCATGCTCGCCAACATGGTGCTGAAGGCGAAAAAAGTGCAATAATCCACCCACTTCACCCTTACCCCCCTCACCAAACCATGCTCATCTTCCTAACCTTTCTCGTCATCCTCATCACCAACCGGAAACAACTCACCGCGACACCACAAAAACAGCAGCGATGGTAACCTACTTCCAGGGCCTGCACGCCGAGGCGCGGCCCGTATTTCTCGAAAACTTCCAGTACATGCTCCGCCAAAACGAGCAGTACGCCGAAGAAAAGGGTGGGGTAGATGCCCTCACCGACGAACAGCGCCGCATCTACGAGGGCCGGCGCCGGCGCCTCACCGCGCTGGCCAACTACTCCGACGCCTGCGAGGCCCTCATCGAGGGGCTACAGGAGTGGATAGAAGACCTCACACGGAAAAACCAGGCCCTGAAAAGCCAACTGCGCGACCAGGATGCCCCCTGGAAGCAACTCGCCCAGCAAAACCCCGACGGCTGGCGCGAAACCCTCCGCGAACAATCGCACCTCCGCGCCCGCATACTGTACCCGCACCTGTACTAATCACACACCTTAACTCCGCGAAAGCATGTCGCTTGCATCACTACTCGCACCACCGAAAAAAACGCAACCGGTACCTGCAACCGGCAGCGCCAACGGCCAGGCAAAACCCACCCCAGACCAACCCTACCATCCCAACCCAGAACTACGCGAAGACGACCGGGTACAGGTTCCCGAGTTCCCCTTCCAGATATTCCCAGAGCGACTACAAAAAATCATCGACGACTGCCACCGGTACCTGTCATACCCCCGCGACTTCACTGCCGCCGGCATACTCGCATCCACCGCCATCGCCATCGGGCGAACCTACAAGGCCGTCTACCAGTGGGAAGAAACCGCCTGCATCTACATGGCCCTGGTGGCCCCCCCGGGCACCGCAAAAACCCACCCCCTGCTATTCGCCCTGCACCCCATCATCCAGGCCAACAAAAAGGCAATCCGCGACTACAACGAACAGCGCGAAGCCCTCGAAGCCGCCCAAATGACCAAGGCCCCCACCGACAAGCAATGCCTGTTCGGCGACTTCACCATCGAGGCCCTCCTGAAAGCCGCAACACAAAACCGCCGCGGCATATCCGTCTACATGGACGAACTGCGCGGATTCTTCAGCAACTTCAATCGCTATAATGCCGGCTCAGAACAGGAGTTTTGGCTCCAGAACTGGTCCGGTTCCCCCTACGCCGTTACCCGTATGGGCAGGAAATATTTCCTGGAGTGGCTCGCGATCAGCATCGTCGGCACCATTCAGCCCTCACTGCTCGACGAAATAGGAAAGGGTGGGAGAGCCCACAACGGATTCGTCGAGCGCATCCTGTTCTGCTACCCAGACAACGTACCCGTCATCCGCCTGCGCCGGCGCAACGAACGCAGCGACACTAAACACATCCTGCTGAAAAACTACACCCCCATAATCCAGCACCTGCTCGACAAGAACCTGGCCCTCCAGGGTAATGACGCCGGCGAGGAGGATATGGCGAACGAACTATACTTCAGCCCGGAAGCCGACGACCTGATCACGGACTTTATAAATATCCTGAAGGAGCAGATGGATACCCACGAAAACGAGTATATCCGAAACGTGTACTCCAAGATGCAGACCTACGCCATCCGCTTATGCATCCTCGTCAACCGCCTGCGCCAGGCCTGTGAATACCAGTCGAACAAGGATTTCCCGCCGAACGACGATCACACTATCGTAAGCGACGACGTAGCAAAGGCCACCATCCTGACCGAATATTTCCTAAAACACGCGATGAAAGCGCACAACGACATATCCGGCGCCACGCCGGTCGATAAGTTGCCGAAGGACATGCAGAAATTCTATCGCGCCCTGGCGATAGGCAAGGAGGTAACCACGCAGGAACTGGAGAAAAAAGCGGTAGAATATAATCTAAGTAGGGCAGGTCTATTCCGCCTGCTGAACGAAGCGAACCCCGAACGAAAACTGTTCGCGAAAATCCGACACGGGGTCTATGAGCGACTTTATTAGTCGCCAGCCTGGACTTTTGAGACTTTTGAGACTTTGTAAAAATGATAATAAATAAATATCTAATAATCAATCTATTATAAGCCTTTTTTAAGGATTTAAAAGTCTCACCAAAGTCTCAATAATTTTAACAATATATTTACAAGTTTACAAAGTCTCAACAAAATATCGCCAAAGTCTCAACAAGTAAACCGAGTAAAGCGCTGATAATTAGATAATTAAAAACGAAAGTCTCAAAATCTCAAAAGTCTCACAGGTATACGTAAATAAACAACCCGCACACATACACCATGATCATCATAATTTCAGGCAAACAAGGCTCCGGAAAATCCACCTTCGCCCGAAAACTCGCAGACATTACATTTCCACAAGTAGCCTATTTCATAGACGAGATTCCACAATCTCGACCGCCTGGTCCGCTTCCGCAGTTGCTCATCACGACGCTTCAGGAAGGGCAGGATATTCCACCCTGGATTGAAAATAGAAAAGACTATACAATGCTTAACGTAAACCGTCTTCGAGCAATCCTGCCGATTGAACCCGACAGCATTCCATTTTGACCTATGCACGACCTTACCCTTTTCGACTCCACCCCCCGCCTCAACATGCTCGACAGCATCCGCATCACCCGCGAAACGCTCTGCCAGTACCGGGAACGTTTCGCCAACTGGCAGGTATCCTGGAGCGGTGGAAAAGACAGCACAGCCACCTTGACCATGCTCGTCTGGATGATCGACAGCGGCATGATCCAGGCCCCCGAAAAACTGCGCGTGCTGTATGCCGACACCCGCATGGAACTGCCCCCGCTCTACGTCGCAGCCCTCGGCGTCATCGACGACCTGCGCGCCCGTGGCATCGAAGTACACCGCGTCTGCGCCCCCGTCGAAAAACGTTTTCTGCCTTACATCCTCGGTAGGGGAGTACCCCCTCCGAACAACAACACCCTGCGCTGGTGTACCCGGCAGATCAAGGTCGAGCCGATGGTACACGCCATCGAGCAGGCCGGCTGGCTTACCATCACCGGCGTGCGCATCGGCGAAAGCGCCGCCCGCGACGAACGTATCGTACTCTCGTGCAGCCGCGACGGCGCCGAGTGTGGCCAGGGGCATTTTTTCCAGGCGCTAAGCAATACGCTCGCGCCCATCGTCCACTGGCGCGTGTGCCACGTGTGGGAGTGGCTGAAACACTGGGCGCCCACCGCCGAATACGGCGACTGGAATACCGCGCCCCTGGCCGACGCCTACGGTGGCGACGAGGCCGAGGAAATCAATGCCCGTACCGGCTGCATCTGCTGCCCCCTGGCATCGAAAGACACCGCCCTCGACACCATCCTGAAAATGCCGCGCTGGCGCTACCTGGCCCCGCTGAAAGAACTGCGCTCGATCTACGACGAAATGCGCAGCCCCCTGCACAGGCTTCGGCAGCCAGGCACACAGCGCCGCAAAGACGGCAGCATCCCGGCAAACCCAAACCGCATGGGCCCCCTCACTATCGAGGCGAGGATGCGCTTCTACGCACAGATAATCGAGATTCAGAACCGCATCCGGTCCGCGTACCCATACGGGCCCGTCGATCTGATCAACCAGGAAGAATCCGACTATATCCACCGGTGCTGGGCCGAGAACGTCTACCCGCAAGGCTGGACAGGCGACGAGCCCAGCGCCGCCGAATTGCACGAACAGTACTACCAGGACGGCAGCATTCAGAAACTTTTATTCGGAAACTAACCACATCTCGTTTACATACCCCACCCCCATCCCCTCCCATTTGGGGGAGGGGATGGGGGTGGGGTAGAATCTCGCACACACATGCACATCACCATCCAAACCGTCATCTCCGACGAACTCACCGCCCGCCTGAAAACCTTCCAGCAGGCCGTGGACTCCGGCCTGCTGGACCGCGCCACCGCCGTCCACCGCTACCTCGCGCTACAGACCGCCCTCTGGATGGCCGGCTTCTGCAACGAGCCGGCGCAAAAAACAACCCCGGAAGAAGCCCGCGAAGAAGTTCAGCGTTTCATCCGCGAGATCAACCGGAATGCCACCGTGGAAACCATGCACCACGACGGGCGACGGGTAGATATACTCGAAAAGTTTCTCGAAACCACCAAGCCGGTGACCCCGGCGCCGGTACAAACGCGCCTGATATGATACTCACCACTTCACCGAAAAACGATACTAACCTATGCCAGCACACACATCACACCCAGACGGCGCCTACATGCGCCAACTCGCCGACTCCCTGAAGGATGCACTTCCCGGTCGCGGCTTCGCCCTCTTCGTATTCGAGTTTCACCAGCCCGGCCTGGCGCATTACATCAGCAATGCACAGCGGGGAACGATGCTCACCGCGTTGAAAGAAACCTACGCCCGCCTCTCCGGCGGTCAGGATATTGTTACACCTGAAAACAACTGATCAATACAAAATCGTAACCTATGCACTCAATTCAAATCGAAGTATTCGACTCGCTCTGGAGCACTGCCGTGCTGACCCAGATAGCAATGGAAACCGGCGTTGCCATATCCGCGCCGATAGAAACTACCAACCCGGACATTTTTCATGTTATCGTCAGTTCCCATAACCTGGTAGCATTCTACCACTTCGGCATCGCGATGGCGGAGCGTTATTATTCTGTATTTCTAGACCTGAGAAAAACTGCTGTCAATGCCGATCCGAAAATCTGACTACCCATCTGACTGGCTCGACATCTCCATGCAGGTCAAGGCTGATGCCGGCTGGCGTTGCGAGTGGTGCGGCGCACCGCACAAGCGCGTTATCGAGCGCGACAGCCTCGACCCATCCGGGTGGAAAACAATAGATTGGCTGTACGAAACCGACGGGCGCCTGGTAGACACCGGTACCCTCACCTGGAAGCGCCTCCGCTTCCACGGCCTCACCCGCGTAATCCTAACCACCGCACACCTCGACCGCGACAGTACCAACAACACCCGCGAAAACCTCGCTGCCCTCTGCCAACGCTGCCACCTGCGGCACGACATACGGCATGATCGCTGTCGCCAACCTCCTCCCCGAACTGACCAGGGAGGCAAAAAAACGATATGAAAGGATAGGCAAAATCTATTTGTAGCTTTTACTATATTTGTACCGCCCACACCACTACCGCCTGAAGTAAGTCGATAGTGGTTTTTTGGGGTTTATTAACCGCCGGACACGTAAGTGTTCTGGCGGTTTTTATCTAAAAAAAAACTATGAACTTTCTTATAATAGAAATTGAACACAGGGTAGGCGACACGTTACAGCCTACCGGCGTATTATTCACCTTCGTTGAGGAGGCACCGATAGGTCGGGAATGTATATCGGAATTAAAATTATTCATTCCGAATACCGACCCGCGGGTAGGGGCCTGGAAAAAGGCTTTCTTTGAACAGAAAAAATTTAGTGTGTCGGTAGAGATGGTTTAAGCCGTCCTTTTTCCCCTCCACCCACCTATGCACCTTTGCTCCCAAAAAACACCATGCGCACCTTTTTCCGCATCTACTGCTTCGCACTCGCCACGCTATTCATATTCAGCGCCACCGTGCTCGGCGCTCAGACGCCCGAGTTCCCGCCCATTGCCACCCTCACGCCAGAGAGCCTGTTCGACGCAACCGTCGAGCCGCTGTACGGCGTCCTGGTTATCGTCTTTGGGTATATCTCCGCATTTATTCCGGGCGTCAACCGCTTTTCCCCCTTTATTCGTGTTATTGCCTTTGCCCTGGCGGCCGGGCTCGGTATCTTCCTGTTCGGCGGCGCCTCCGTGTGGAAGCTGGCCCTCACCTATTTCTTCAGCACCGGGCTGTATATCACCCTGTTTAAGAATCTGCTGCCATCGCCGAAGGCGAAAGCATGAGAATGCCTCCATGCGATTCGACCCCACCCCCTGCCCCTACCCAACAGGGAGGGGAGCCGTAGAGTATGCCGCGGTATCCGCTTAGTCACCCCTCCCTGTTGGGTAGGGGCAGGGGGTGGGGTCGAACACCACGGATCAATTGTAGCCGCCATCTACCACCGCTCCGGTATTTTATACCCTAAAAACCAATACAATAGCATCAATTTGGCCCGCTATTTGTAGTTTCGCTGCCGAAGCATAAGAGCACGGCAAATAGCGTTGCCGATGCCACACTTCACCACGCCCACCAGTACCGCACTCCGCCAGACCGTCACCGGTTGTATTCCCGTAAAAAAACACCTGTTGCAGTATGTCATCTGGCGCGAACGCCTGCCCGATGCCGGTACCCCCATACCGGTACCAGGCCTTGGCCCCATCGCCGCCGCGCTCGACATGGTGCTCACCTTCGACCACATCTACCTCGACAGCGCGCCCAGCCCCGTGGTAGACAAGTTCACCGGCCGGCTCTACTACGCCGTCGAGTCTACCGACCGGCAGTTCGTGCCCGATACCGGCGCCCTGATGTTCAACCGCTTCCTGGAACAGCTCCTGCGCGACGACCTGAACGCCCGCATTTTGGAAGGGAAAACCCTCGGCATACAGGAAAAAAACGTCATCGAGCGGTTTTTGTCCGAAACAGGGTTAGACGAATACCTCGATTTCGAATCCGTTAAAAAAGCCCAGTGGCGCCTGCGTGTCCACCGTCGGGCGCCGCTCATCCGGGTAGGCCGGTTGCCATCCGGCCCGCTCCCCATGCGCACCGGCGCCCGCGTGCAGCGCGCCTTCGCCCAGGGCGCTATCCACTGGTAACGCCTCGTCCTTTCGTGCGGGGTGCGGTAGCGGCACATTTGCCGCATGGAAACATTGCAGGGATTCGACATAGACGCCTGTTCGGTAGCCGCCGGCACCTCCGGTATCGCGCTGCTCGAATACGCCGCGCTCGATAGCGTCGATCCCGATTCCTACGAACCAGCGCGCGATGCCGGCTACATCCACCGCCGTACCCTCTCGGCCACCTGGCATACACTGCCTTTCGTGGTCGGCACCGGCGCGTTGAGCGAAGAACAAGACGATAACGTTCAGGGCGACCGCTACGGCGTCGACCTGTCTGTTTTCCTTCCCGGCGATTCCGCCGACATCCGGTCCGAACTAAACCGGATGCGCCAGCACCGCTACTTATTGCGTATCACCGGTCGCGACTCCAGAACGCTCCTGGTCGGTACGCCCGAACAGCCAATGCGCTTTGAAAGCCGCTTTGAAACCGGTCCGCAAGCCGGCGACCAGCGCGGACACCGTTGCCGCTTCCGAGGCGTATCTCTCACGAAACTACCCGACTATATCCCGACCTGGTAATGCAGAAAAACGCCGACATCGCATCCCGCTTCTACAAGGTGCTCGCCCAGGAGGGCGACACCGAGGCCACCATCCTGCTCTACGGCTACATCGGGGAGTACTACGAATACGACGAGGAAAAAGAGCGCTGGCGCATCGGCGGCGTTACCGATATCAAGTTCGTACAGGAACTCAACCGCCTGGCCGAAAAATACCAGACCATCCACCTCCGGCTCAACTCCTACGGCGGCGACTTCCTGCACGGCAACGCCATAATGACCGCTATCCAGACCTGCAAAGCCGAGGTACACACCTGGAACGACGGCATCGCGGCCAGCATGGCCGCTGATATCTGGCTCTGCGGCCACCGACGCCACATGGCGAAAAACGCCCTGGTGATGATCCACCCCGTGTGGTCCTGGTGCGCCGGCAACGCGCAGGACATGCGCGACTGCGCCGACATGATGACGAAAATGACCGACGCGGCCATCATCGCCACGGCATCCAGCACGGGCATCGATGAGGCCGAAATCCGCTCGCGCTACTACGCCGATTACAAGGACCACTGGCTTACCTACACCGACGCCGTGGCCGACGGGCTGGTCAGCGAAACCGGCGACGAATACGATGCCGCCGAAGTCCCCGAAAACATCGAGGGCATGACCTACAAACAACTCGTACAGCACTTCGAAAAACACACCAACCCCGAGGCAAAACCCCTGCTCGAACGCATCCGCGAAACCTTCGAAAAACGCCTGACCGCATTGGTGCGCAAGTCGCCACATCCAGCAGCCAAACCATCCAACACGCAAGAAAAAACACTTGACATGAATCTCGATGATTTTAAAAAAAGCCTCGAAGAGCAAACACTCGACATCGAAGCAGTGAAGGCACATATCGCCACGCTCGAACCGCAGCCTCAACCCGCCCCCCCTGCCGAGGGTGGTGAGAATGTTTTCAACGCCGTTCAGGGCGAACTCGACGCCGTGAAAACCCAACTGGCCGACCTGAAAAAACAACTCGATGAGTTCGGAGCCCAACCCGGCGCGGCCAAGTCTGCTCCCGGCGCCCCGGCCGGCGATCCGCCGCTTGGCGGCACGCACCCGAGCGACCTCGAAAAATTCAACAAGGAAATGGCCGATCTCGCCGCCGCCGGCGCCACGCCATACCGCCCGCAAGTCTGACACACTGGTTAAGCCGCATACATCTATCACAACCGCCAAACAAAAATCGTAATGGCACATACAATCACAATTGAAAGCACCCAAACCGCGCTCAACCAGCACATGGTGACCTTCGCCCCGCAGGTGAAGCAGGCGTTTCGGGTCGGCCTCGAATTCGAGAACCTGCCCCAGATCGGGCTTGTATCTGCCGACGAGGTCTACACCGCCGAGAACGCCACCATCGGCGACCTTATCCAGCCCTACCAGGCGCAATTCACTCCGAACAACACGGAGGAGTGGGACGCGGTTAGCAACACGCTACGCCCGATCAAGATCGACCTGAAATTCTCCGAAGAACAGCTGCTTAAGTTTTACGACAAGTGGCGCAACACCTGGTTCGAGGCCGGCAAAAACCCGATGGAGTGGTCGTACCCGCGCTACATCACCGAGCAATTGCTCGCGCCGAAGTGGCAGGAGGAGTTGAACAGCATCGCCTGGGGCGGCGAATACGTGGCCCCCACGCCCGGCACGCCCGGCGCGGTACTCGAAAGCGCCGATGGGTTCAAGATCGGGATCGAAAACGCTATCGCTGCCGGCGCGCTGGTAGTAGTAGCCTCCGGTTCCTTCACCTCCTCGAATATCCGTGAAAAACTGGAGGACTGGATGAAAGCCATGCCTGTGGCCGTGCGCGGCAAGTCGGGCGTCATCCTGATGTCCGATACCAACGCCCGCAACTACTACTACGATTTCCGGGGCGAATTCAACGCCGCCACCTGGTCATCCTTGCAGCAGAACGGCGGCCTTATGGTGGACGGGTTCCCCGTGATGATCAAGGGCGTGAAGGCCATGGAGGGCAGCAACCGCTGGATTTACCTGCCCGACGGGCAACAGAACATGATCGTCGGCAACCGGCGCGGATACCCAATGTACCCCTCCTTCCAGTTCGACCACGACCTCTACAACCTGCACATGAAGGCCGTCATGTACCGATTCTTCGGATTCGAGTACTGGCAGAACCTGTACGTGAACGACCAAGCCTAAGACAATTACTTCCATAGATACGAATACCGGGCGGCATACGAGCCGCCCGGGAAACTTAACCACCGCACATTATTACCGTATGGAAAATATCGAAACACAAGCCGCCGACCTGGCCGCTGAACTGGCTAAAGCAAAACAGGAACTCGCCGCCGCCAATGCCGCGCTGAAACAATCCGGCGCCCCGGCTCCGCTGACCGGCTCCTACAAGGGTTTCTCCTTTCAGGCAGGCCACCGCCGAGTCCGCAACCAGCAGGGCGAACTCTGCGACACCCAGAAACTTCTCGATGCCGCCGCCGCCGGCGACGCCACGGCTATAGAAATTCTGGACTGGCTTATCAAGATCAAGTACGGCTACCTCGTAGCCGTCGACGATACCGCGCAGTTTCCGCCCGACGCACCGAAGGCCCCGAAAAAACCGAAATAACCATCATCAACAACCCCGGTTCGAGCCGGATAAAAAAGACTCACATGTGTACGATAGCTGCACTCACCGCCGTCCCTTGCGGCGATAACACGCCGGGCACCAAGCAAACCGGCTACATGATCCCCGCTTCGGAGGTAACCACCGATCCGACCTATCTCGGCACTACCGACGAAGGCGACTACGTGCTTACCGACGCCGCGTTCGTGCTATCCACGACCGTCGGCAAGGGGTACTTCCGCGCCTTCCCGATGCTGATCAACAAGAACTCGTACTCCATCTCCGCCGTCGGGGGAATCGGGTCGAAAGGCTGGAAAGAAACGTTCACGTTCGTCCTGGCCGGCATGAATGAGCAACAACTCGAATTCGCCACGCGGATGCTCAACATCCCAGGGGTATTTCTCTGTACCGACAAGGTGGGCAAGGTCCACGTAGTCGGTCGCAAAGACGACCCCGCGTATGTCGAAACCGCCGAGGGCAGCACCGGCGACGGACCCGAATCCGAACGGATCATCACCGTCACGGTCACCGGCTACACCAACCGGCCTATGATTTACACGGGCGCTATCGATGTAACGCCTGCAACCTAAACGCTATGACGACTACAGCAACAATGCCCGTCGCGGTACGGGAGCAGTACGAACTTACCAAGCCGCTCAGCGGCGGTCCGACGTACGACTTCCCGGCATACGGCGGTATGCGTATCGATTTCAGCAAGATCACGCTTCAAGAGGCGGCAGCACTCCACCGGCGCGGCTGGCATGGTATTCGTAAGGTGTTGCCCAAGCCGGCTACCCGTGTCGCGGAGGCCCCCGCCGAAATAAAACAGGACCCTGCACCTGAAAAACCGCGCCCACCCGTTACGCCGAAAAGTGTGTGAAAACCAGTGTGCGTGCGGCGGGGCGCCGGGTACTGCCGGATGCCCCGCCCAGTGCGCTGCCGATAGTACGTACTCTATGCTTCATATTTCAAGCCCTGCCGGCACGCTGCCGGCAGGGCTTTTTTTGCGTCCTTTCTGAATAATCAATTGCCGCGCACCTTCGCGGCATGGCACACACGCTTTTCGATACCTGGCAGCACGATTATGCCGGAGAATTCCACTACGGGGTCGCGCTGCTCGTGGCACATTGCCCGGGGGCGGTGACCGCGAAAATCCGGGAGCGATTGCAGCACCTGGCGGCCACGGGGCAGTTTCCGGACGGCTACATGGCCGGCAAGTTGGAGAATGCGCTGCGGGACAACCCCACCCCCAACCCCTCCCCCAAAGGGGAGGGGGGCCTGATCGCTGCACCTGTCGAAGTTGGCGGAGTCGAATGGAAAAGACCGGAGCAAGCCCCCCTCCCCTTTGGGGGAGGGGCCGGGGGTGGGGTCGATCTCGCCCGCCCCCTCCACAAACTCCACTCCCACCACCACGCCCTGCTCGTCTCCGCCACCACCGACGAAACCCGCGCCGAACAAGCGCGAAAAATCATGGAGGAAATAATTCCGAACCTGGACGCGATATATGACGCCGCGCGAAATGGTGACCCCCATCCTCCTGCGCCTTCATCGCAAGCAGAAAAGAGCGGTGTTGACCTAATCCGCCGCCTCCAATCCCTCCGCACCCGCGTCGCCCGCATCCGCAACCAACTCTTGCCCGCCGTTCTCAACCTGGCGCGCAAGGCCGAGTTGGAAAAAGAACTTGAAACCAAACTGGCCGAAATAACCCGCATCGAAAAAATCGTATGAAAGACCTCACGCCCGCACAACTAGCCGAAGCGCGCCGTCTTGAACGCATGAGAGGCATGCCGGACACCGAGGTGGTGAAAGCCTGGTACCAGGCCGAAGACGCCGACACCTGGCAACTCACGCCGCGCCAGCAGGCCATGCGCGAGCGGTGGGACTGGGCAAAGGCACAGTTCCTCAAGCGCCACCGGTATCAGCATGTTTGCGACACCCTGGTGCGGCAGTTCGGCATTGGGGTGGCCACCGCCCGTCGCGACATCAAGAGCGCGATGGAACTGTTCGGCGAGATCGACCGGGTGCCGAAAGAAGCCCACCGCGCGCGCGCCATCGAGATGGCGCTGGAAACATTCCACATTGCGAAGAAAAACGGCGACCCGGTTGGGATGGCCAAGGCGACGAACTCGTACATGATAGCCGCCGGGGTGGACAAAGACGACCCCGACCAGGTCGATATACAGAAACTGATGCAGGAGCGCACCTACGTGGAGGCACTCGACCCCGTGCTGCGCGAATTGCTCGTGAACTTCCTGGAGCAGTCCGGCGGCTCCATCGATGTTACGAAACTATTCGAAAAAATATACGCCGCGAAAAACGCTGACTATGTCCCGTTCGAATCCATACCGCACGACCCGGCAACTGATCCGGGAGGAGATTGAGCGCCTGCACCGGCGCGGCGGATCGGACTGGAAAACCCTCCTGAACCAGGCTGATACGCAGTACCGCCCGATCTACTACAACACCGCGCAGTGGCTGGCCTGGAACGTGCCGGCCACGGTGAAGCATGTAGACCTGGAGTGGGGGCGCGGTACGGGGAAAACCACGGTATTCGCCCGCTTCACCCGCGCCATCGCGGCGGATTTGCCGCGCGGGGTTTTCCAGTGGGAGGTGCCGACGTACCAAAAATTCCTCACCGAAATCATCCCCGCGTACATACATGCCCTCGAAATGCAGGGCCTGTACAAGGACCTGCACTATTTCATCGGGCGCCGGCCACCGGCGCGATGGCGCTGGCCGGAACCGTACAAGCCCCCGATCAAGTACGACAACTTCATCACCTTCTGGACCGGGTTCGGGATCAACCTGCTGAGCCAGGACATCCCAGGCGCCGGGCGCGGGCTGAGCACCGACGGGCGTTTCGCCGACGAGGCATGCCTGCTCTCGAAGAAAAAACTCGACGAGGAAAGCGGCCCGAGCATTCGGGGCAGCAGCGCGCGCGAACTGGGCCACCGGCGCTACTTCGATTTTCGCATCATGGCCAGCAGCACGGCGCTCACGAAGGAGGGCGCCTGGTTCATCGAGCGCGAGGAAGCGGCGCAGATGCGCCCAGGGGAGCACAAGTTTATCCGGGCGAACTGCGTCGAGAATATCCTGCTCGGCTACCTCAAGCCCGACTACCTCACCCAGGCGCGCCGAGACTGTGCCGACGAGGTCACGTTCCAGGCCGAATACCTCAACATCCGGCCCCGGTTCGTGCGCAACGGCTTCTACGCCCTGCTCGACGGCGACCGGCACGCATACACGAACTTCGACTACGGGCACTACGCCAACCGCATCGGCGGCACGCCCGACTGCCGGGGAGATGGCGACCTGGTCGCCGGCCAGCCACTGGTGCTCGGCGCCGACTGGGGCGCCGCGATCAATTCGCTCGTGGTCGGCCAGAACCTGCCCGGCGAGTTTCGCGCCCTGAAAAACTTTTTCAGCCTTGGCGCCGATGGGGAAACGCAGGACGACCTGTTCCGCCGCATGGACGAGTACTACACGCCACACAAGGCCGCCTGCCCCGACCTGTGGCTCTGGTACGACGCCACCGGCAACGCGGCTACCGGCAATACGAAACTAACCCGCGCGCAGCAAGCAGAGGCCCTGCTCGCCGGTATGGGCTGGCGAGTGCGGCGCATGACGCTATCCGGAACCAATCCCCGGCATTTCGAGAAGTACCGGCTATGGGAACGTATCCTCCAGGAGCGCGACCCCCGTATGCCGCGCTTCCGGATCAACCGGCAGCACTGCCGGGAACTGTGGGTGAGCATGTCGAACGCGAAGGCGAAAACCGCCCCAAACGGCGAGATAAAAAAGGATAAGAGCGGCGAACGCGCCGACAACCCGCAACGGCAATACGCCACCGACCTGAGCGACGCGGTTGATCAGCCGGTATTTGGCCTGTTCAATCCGCTGATGAAGGACTACGGGGCGCCGCTGCCGGACATGATTGGGGGTAAGTGGTGATTGTGGAGCATACCGGACTCGAACCTTGTCGAATCCTGGCAGATGGTAACACTTGATTGTGGCACCGGCAATTAGAAAAAATACAAGAAAAAGTACAATTATGATACACGCACGACACATCATCGCCTACATGGAATCGCTCGGCTACCGCATTTTCCGCGCGCAGGGCGAAATCAACATCGTATACCTCGAAGGCTGCGACCTGGACGGTATGCCGAACAGGGACGAAAACGACCGCTGGAACGACCTCGCCCTGCTGATCCGCTTCGCCCAGGACGGTACGCCGGAGATCATCCACCGGGCAGTCTGCACCACCGAGCCTGGCTATTTAGCCACCATGAGCGCCGCCGCGATGCGGCTGGGTGGTGTGGCGCGCATACAACTCATGCAGTACTTAGACTGCTGGCAAATGGGGTTTCACAAGAGCGATCCGGCGCACCCTGCCCTGGTGCAATGCGCGCCGGTGCTGGTACACCGCGACCGAAACCGCGACTTCAAGCGCCCGGGCGACCCGCTCGGATGGGCCTCGGGCATCAATCACCACGGCACTCGGCCGAATTACCTGGCCAGGCTGGTGGGTATGTTTTCGCAGGGCTGCATGGTGCGGCACCGGTGGACGGATCACCTGGAATTCATCGCTTTGCTCAAGACCGATCCGCGCTATGTTGCCGACCCGGCATTCCGTTTTTCAGCGACCTACCTGGATGCGGGGAAGGTGTATCGTTTCACTCTTAATTCCACGCCGATATGAAATACCTATTCTTATGTCTCGTCGCTACGGTGGGCGCGTGTAAGGTTGTATTGCCGGAGCCTGTCATTTCTCCGCCGTCGCGTATCGACACGATACGTGAGGTACAGGTTCGTGAGCGCACGGTAACCGACACCCTGCTGGTGCCCGGCGAAGAAATCACGATTCGCGACTCCGCCATCTGTCCGCCGGGGCTGGTTCTCGATTCGGTAGTGTACATCACCCGCACGGTGCATACGCCGCCGCGCACGGTACATGTGTTCAATACCGTGTACGATACCCTGGAAACGGTGGAGATACGGCAAGTGTCGGCGCTGGATGCGTTGGTGTCGGGCAATGTACCGTTTTCGTGGCTGGGACTACTATTCGTCATCGCCGGGCTGGCTGCCGCCTGGCTCGGGATTGAAAACGCGAAACTGAAATCGAAAAAATGATCTGTATAGTCTTTTTCCTGGGATTATGCCTGTTGTGGGCGCTTGGCTTGGTGGTGAGCGGCCGGCGGTGAGTTAGGTCTCGTCCTTTCTCCCCACACAGCCAGCCGGCACATTTGCCTGAAAAAAGGCAATGAAATACCTGATTTCCGTCCTGTTATTCGTCGGCTTCCTTCTGCCCAGCGTCACAGCCCAAACCCTGACCATCACGCCGACCACCGTGGAAGTGGTCGCTTCCGGCGCGAAAACGCGCGCGTTCTACGCCATCGATGACGTTTTCATCTCCAACACCAGCGCCGGCGGCGTAACCGTGAAGGATGCCTCGAACGGCACGGTGCTGTTCAGCGGCGACACGTCCGAAGTGACTATCACCGGATCCACACTGTGGTCGGCGAAGCAGGCTAAGTTGAAAATTTTCTACAACCAGGTTCCGCAGGACGACACACTTAGTTATCCGCTCACCTGGCTACCCAAGCGCGGAGTAAACTACCTGTACAAGTCCAGCGCCGGCACGGTATCGGTTATCAATTCCCGGACAAAACACACGATTTGGTCGGGCAGTTACACCGACCTGGTCGACCACGCCTCGCCGACCAATACCCTTGCCTGGATTCGGACACGCCTTTTCCAGACCGGCCTGCGCGGTGCCGAGGAAATGGAAGATATCGCCACCGTGGCAGCAGGCGCAGCCGCCGGCAGCAGCCCTACCGTGACGGTGACCGGCAGAGGTAACCGGGGTGTGATCAACCTCACCACCGGCACTACCGCTACCACCACCGGCGTACTCTGCACCGTGACGGTGCCCGTGGCCTACGACAACATGTTCGTCACCATCACGGCCGCCAACGCGACGACCGGCGCGCACATCGCCCGCGTGTTCGCCGCGCAGACCGGCGACAGCACTTTCACGCTGAACGCGAGCGGCACTGCCCTAATCGATGCGACGGCCTACAAGTATTTCTATAGCATCGGCGGCTACAACGACACGCCGACAAACTAACCTGAACGCTCACCTTTTCAATACATACCACACTCATGCCTGAAAACAACGCCCGGTACCAGGTTGACAAGACCTACCGGTACATTCACACGAAAAAAACGTATCGTCTCGAACACATCACCCCGCAATCGAACGCGCTGCCTGATGTCGACCGGGTATTATACCTGTCGAAGCAAGGGGAGCCGATGATGGCGGTACCGCTGGCTATCGCGACGAGGTTCCTGGAGCCATACACGCCTCCGACGCCGCTTTTGCCCGAAGACGAAGGTATGCGCGCAGAAGAGGAAGACGCCGATGAATAAGGCCCGGTTCGAACCGCCCCGATTGCGTGCCCGTCCTTTCTACGAGGGGCGGGCACGCGCATTTTTGGGCCGATATGAAGTACATCGACGACGCGATTGATTATTTCCGCTACCTGTGCGAACAGCATCCTGACCTGTTGCACGACGAGGACTCGGGCTGGCGCGTATTCGATGTGCGCGACTTAGACGGCGCGTTCGGTACGCTTCGAACGGGGATGAAAGAGAAGGCATACGCGGTACGCTTAGTGCTGCCCACGATGGACTACCGGCCAGAAGTGGGCAACAACGCCCGCAAGGTGTACCAGTTCGGCCTGCTGGTAGCGAAATACCACGGCCGGCGCGAGGCACTCGACAGCGACGTGATTGCCGCTATTGCCGCCTCGGAAAAAGTAGTTGACGAAATCCTGGAGCGGATGGTGTCAGACAGCCGCAACGGGTACGAACTATTCCGCTCCTCTATTGACCAGATCGACAACATGAAGCCCACTGCCGAGGTGATGCTGAACCTGTTCGACGGCTCGTACTCCGGCGTGTTCGTCATGTTCGAATTCGCCGTATGGCGAAAAATAAGCAGTACAAGTTCGGTGGATTGTGAAGCGGTGGGGTGGATGGATGGCGGTCTAACGTGAAACAACCCTTATTAACAAGAATATTACACGACACGCACGCACAACGACACGAATATGGCACTCACACTCGTCGACGAACCCCGCGATATTACGCTTGCCCGGAATCCGGCGATCATACAGTTGCGTTCGGCGCAGACTGCCGGAGGCGACCTGTATTCGGCGGTTGGCGTGAGCGCCTCGATGAGCGTGTTGCTCGCGGACCGGTTCGCGACCGGCGAAACGTTCACGGTGGAATTCGAGGAACCGTCCGGCACTACAGAAACAATAGTATTCGAGGCGACAGGGGGCTACGAGGCCGACGACGAAATACCAGACGACACTTTTTCGGGCAACAACGCGGAGTACTGGATCGCGATGGCCGAAAAGGTCAATGACCACCCGCGCATAGCGCCGTTTTTTACCTGCGAACCGGTGACGGTAATGGGAGCGCTGACAATTAAGGTTACTGCCCGCGGCACGGATGCCGGATGGACACTCACCGTAACGAACGACCCTGGTTTCACTGTGACACCGGCGGCGGCCGTGGCCGACAGCACGCCGGACAATTACCGGGTGCTGCTTGAAGTATTTTTCGAAAAAACATACCGCGCCGGGGACTACAGTCGCGTGGCGCAATTAGAAGGTTTCCCGGACAACGATACCGGGTTCGTGTATTTCGACATTAGCGGTATCATCGCTGCTAATTGCCGGGCGACCCGTACCGAGCCGCTGGTACCCGTGTTCGGAACCAACGAGCCGTTCGTGGCGGACAACCTGCGCCGCTATCATGTCCGGTACAGCGAGGAGTACGGGGCGCCTGCAGAAACACAACCCTGGGAATACTTAGTCGTGAAACTTGCCATCGATGGCGGCGTCAGTCAGGCCACGTACAACGAGGCCGGGTACAACGGCTTCTTAGCAACACTCGATGCGGGAAATGCTTTTCTGTCCTGGATGCCAAATGGCCGCACGTTGGGGCTGGAACAACCGGAATTCCTGTCCTGGTACAACCATACCGGCGACACGAAACAGGTGCTCGTGGAGGTGGTGCGGTACGACGTGGATACGGGGAATGCCGCGACGACCTTATTCGCGTATGCCGGGAATGGTATAGATGTACGCTCGATGGAAACCCTGGTAATTCCCGTCGGCATCGACGAACTCACCGGCGCGATCGGCGGAAGCCCGTTCGCGAGCGATCATTACAAGTACGTGGTGCGGGTAGTAGACGAGTCGAGCGATTACGAGGGTGGCGATCCGGAATACTTGTCACAGCCGGTGACCTACTACATAGACCGAGAGTACCGCGAGGCATCGCGGTATGTGCAATACGTGAACGGTTTCGGAGTACCTGAAACCTGGCGCTGCACGGGCGAGTGGTCGAAACGGCTGCAAGTACAGCGGCAGGTTGCGACGAAGCCTATTTTGCCCGGCTACAACACGCTCGCTTCCGACTCTTTTCAGTACGCCCGGACATTCGACCCGGTGTTAACGTACCGTACCGGCTACCTCCGTAAGGGTGAGGCGGAGGTATTGCAGGAAATGCTCATCGCCGGCGACGTGTACGATGTGTCGGCGGAGGGCTATATCCCGCTCCGGATCACCGACACCCGGTTCGACGTAACGAGTACATTCGAAGACTTGCACACATACCAATTCGCGACTCAGCCACGGCTTAGTATGCGAAATTTCTCAAAAAAAGCAACCGCGGCCGCGGTGCCAGATGGCTGGCAAGAGGTCAACAACGACTTCTGGTTCGACTCGCTCACCGTGGCCTGGGGCGGCGTATAGACAACATGGCGAAGGTTCACTTATTCCCGCTCATCACCGACGTATACTCCGACACCCGACTGCCGCTACAGTATCCTGGCAACGGTCAACCTCCGGCTGCCAGCCAGGTGGCGCTGTCGGTATTGCTTGCCTGGATCGAAGAAAACCTGTCGCTACAGTACGGTAGTAGCGTAGCGGTAAGCACAGCAACGTACACCTACAACCTGCCCGCGGGCAAGTGGCTGATCGGCATAGCGGCTCAGAGCGCGAGCGCGCAGGCGTTCAAGTGCGGTTTTTCTGCCGGCACCGATGAATTGATCTACGAGGGCATTGTGGGAGCCGGCGATGTATCGACGTTTTCGACCTTGCTCTACGGTGGTACGGCAGGGAAAACGATCTATTTTTCAGCACTCACCGGCACGGTAACCCTAACCCTGCTGACCCTATGAAAAAAATAAAAATACTTGTCATCGGCGCGCTCCTGGCGCTGGCCGCCGGCGCCGCGGCACAACCGGCGGAGGTGGTGGCGAAACTGATCCGCTCCACGGAGCGCTTACAGGTACGTGCCCGGCAGATCGATAGTATCGTGGTAGCGATTACCGGCAGCAGTACACACCGGCAACTGCCAACGGCGAAAGCAGTGTACGACTATCTACAGTCGGTACTTCCGGCCCGGGCCGGACATGTCATCCAGGACGACGGCGTGACTCGGGCGAAACAAGACACCCTGAACTTCGAAAGCAGCCCGACAATCGACGCATCGGCAACGAATGCCGGCGGAAAAACCACGGTATCGATGTCGATACCGGAAGCGGGCATAACCGCCCTCGAAATCGCAGGCGGCTCGGTAGGAAATAGCGAACTGGCCGCCAACAGCATCGACAGTACGAAAATTATTAATGGCGGATTGTCCGTGCGCGACCTGGGTCAGCATGGGGCGAACACCTACAATGTGTTGCGCTGGAACGGCACCCAATGGTATCCTTCCGCGCAGAACCTGTACGACGTGGTCACCACGTCGCAGACCGTAGCCTCGAAAAACAACCAAGTGTGGGTCAACACGCTGAGCGCCGCTATTACGCTCAATCTGCCAGCTTGTAACCTGGCTAACGACGGCGCATCATTTCAAATCGCGAAAATGGGTAGCGATGGATTCGCTGTCGATATAGAACCTGCCGGCTCTGAAACCTTCAGCGACGGCGCCACCACAAAAACAATTTTTTCACCAGGAACCAGCTTGCTGTGCACCTGCCGCTATCGTATAGGCGACAGCGAGTGGCTGTTCGTTTCAATGTAATTAACATGAAAAAAGTACTCATCATCCTCGCGCTCCTCGCGCCGCTGGTGGGCTTCGCCCAAATTCCCAGCATCACGATTAACTCCTTAATTAAGTTTCAGGAGGACAACAAAACCTGGCTGGCGCCGGTCGACGACCTGATCGACCTGGTCAATTCCGGTGTCGGCACCGTCACGTCGGTCGACGTATCCGGAGGCTCCACCGGCCTGACCACCTCGGGTGGGCCGATCACCACGTCCGGCACTATCACCGTGGCCGGCACCCTCGATGCCGACAACGGCGGCACCGGGCAGAACTCGTACACAACCGGCGATATTCTGTATGCCTCCGGAGCATCGGCGCTTTCGAAACTCGCGGGGGTGGCCACGGGCAACGCGCTCATTTCCGGCGGCGTAGCCACGGCGCCCAGTTGGGGTAAGATCGGTCTCACCACGCACGTTTCCGGCACCCTGGCCGTGGCCAACGGCGGTACGGGCCTGACGGCCGTCGGTGGG
>JACDJC010001135.1_pt1 | contig 24805 bp, 23 predicted proteins | sample 7454191 | NCBI WGS metagenome assembly JACDJC01 (sample SAMN14253291, study PRJNA609438) | sludge metagenome | isolation source: sludge after 25d culture with pyrite and EDTA | collected 2018-12-20 | reverse complement strand
ATGGCAATGGTCGCCGGCTTGACCCCCATCGCCAGCTGCGTTTGGATCAGCGCCCGCTCTTCAATACTCAACTGTTTGTAGATTTTTCCCATGCAACATTATCCTCAAAAAATGTTGCACTTGGGTTTTGAGCGCGCCGAGCATTAAAAGCCAGTTCGTCTTGAATACCAAATAAAAGTTGCTGCCGGAAAAGATGAAACTCAGACTCAGGGACTGTAAAATCATCACCCATTTTACGTAAATGAGCATAAAACTCAACACCGCCCGTTTGCTCGATTTCAATCACATGAAAATCAACTAAATCCAAAAATTGCAGCTCCACCATCATTAAATAAAATGAAGATGGAGTAAAAACATGGCAGTGAACATCGGCATAATCGTCTGGTGAGTTAAGAATATTTTCCTGCCAATTCTCATAGTGATGACGGATGTCTTTATTCACCTGGATACCGCGCGGGTCGTTGCTTTGCAAGAACGCGATACTTTGCCCACCATAACGCGCGTTCAAACTGAAATGTGCAAAAATCTGAGAGTTTGTTGGTTTTTGGCGATCTGCGACATACGCCTCTAATAAATCAGCGGTTTCAGAGTGTGGGCGAAAGTAATCAAAACACCCCCGCTTGTCGGGAATAGCCATTGAGAGCACACCGCCCTGCTTGAGAACCTTTGAACAACCTTGTAAAAATTTTATTGGATTTGGTAGATGCTCGAAGTTATGGGAGGAAATAATGTAATCATAGAAACCTAATTCATCACGATCAGCAACCAATGATTCAATATCTGTTGCCGAACCAACAATATCCACATGTTCGATATTATTGACCTGATTCGGATCCAAATTGGTATCGTTTTGATTTCTGCGCCTTAACTCATCCATAGGAAAAATATCCAACGACAAACAATTCCAGCCATCCCGCTTTGGAGCAAGGGGCGTGTGCCATGGAGCGACTTCTATCCCTTTCATGGATTTATTAATATACTTGGTAACTTTTTGAATACGGTTCATCGGTTTAAACAGCCTCAACAGATTGCAGTTTATTGATTATAAGTTAAATCAAACTATTTTGTAACTTTACCCTGTTCTTTGGGCTTATTTGATTGCAAATAATCAGCTGATGATGTCAACCCTTCCAAGCTAGTCATCCGTTCTCGCATTTCGCGGGTTATGTCGCCAAGATCTTTGGTGCTGCGCAATACGCGCGGCGTGATCATCACCAATAGCTCTGTGCGATCATCGGTTTTTGTGGTAGTGGAAAAGAGATTACCAAGGACGGGGATATCACTTAATCCCGGGATGCCGCTCTTGCCGTTGCTGATATTATTTTTAATCAAACCGCCCAGGGTGACGGTTTGCCCTGAATGCACTTCGACTTTGGTATCAACCTGACGTTGCAAAAACGAGCGCTGTCCTGTCGCGCTATCGACCGGCCCGACATCGGACACTGCTTGCTTGATGTTCATGCGCACCATCCCCCCTGCATTGACCGATGGGGTTACCGAGAGGATGACACCGGTATCCTTGTAGGTAATGGAATTGGAAACGATGCCGGTGGTAATGATTGATTGACCGGACTGAACAGGCTGCTGGGTGCCTACTTGTATGTTGGCTGTATTGTTGTTCAACACCAATACAGAAGGCGAGGAAATAACCTTGACCAGTGATTTTTGCGCTAAAGCACTAAGCACAGCCCGCACCGCGCCTGCACCATTGGTTATGGCATAGGAGAATCCGGGTTGAGTTGGTGCAATTGCGCCGGTTGAATTGAAATTCAGCCCGGCCGAACCGGTCAGGCCACTGCCCAATGAACCCTGTAAGTACCACTCCAAACCATACTGCAAGTTGCCGGTTAGTGAGACTTCGATAATGCTGGCTTCGATGAGCACTTGCAGTGGTTGCACATCCAGGCGGCGTAACGCATTGGCGATTTTTTGATAGTCCTGCCGCCGCGCGTAGATTAACAAAGCGTTGTTTTGATTGTCTGCGACGACTTTGATTTCGCTGCCGCTATCGCCTTTGAGGCTAATTTTGGCGATATCGCTTTGATTTGAGTTGGTGTTTTGCTCCGCTGCACTCCCCTGTAATATCCCCGAACCGATACTGGTGCCCGAACCATTGTTTGTTGCCAAGCCGCCACCGGGTGAGGAGGCTGCCCCCATCAAGCTATTGTTGGCATTGCTGTTGGTTGAAGTTAAGCCCGAACCGTCATTCGAACTTGCCGAACTGGCGATCGTGGATGTTTGCAAGCCGGGGGCGACGCCACTGTTTGCTGTGGCCGAGGATGAGTCCCCCGTACCGCCACTACCATAAATTTGATTGAGCAGATCGGCCAGATGAACGGCTGAACCATGCTGTACCGGATAAACATACAAGGCTGGTTCAAGGCTGTTTTCAGGGGGTTTATCCAGCCGGTCGATCCAGGTTTTCACGGTATCGAGATAATGTGCGCGCGGCGTGACAATCAACAAACTATTGAGACGTTGTAACGGCAAGACTTTAACCAAACCGGACAAAGCACCGCTTTTACCTTCTCCATTGGCCAAAAGCGCGTCAACCGCCTTGGAAATTTCGTCAACCGATCCGTATTCAATCGGGAAAATGCCAACCGACATGCCCTTGAGCGTATCCACATCGAAACTGTGAATAACGCTCATCCAGTCGTTGATTTGCGCCCCGGTGCCCGCCAGCATCAGCAGGTTCCGCGTGTTATCCACGCGCACAAAAGCCTTTGCGGGCGCGAGGGGTTTTAGGATATCTGCCATTTGCTTTGCGGAAATGTAGTGCAAAGGCACGATGACGGTTGTGTAGCCCGCAGGTAAAGTTTGGTTATTTACCAAACCCGTCGGCAATCCACGGATGGTATCTGCCGGCCCTATGTGATAAATGCCGTCACTGCCTTTAACCATCAGCGCGCCATTGGCAAGTAAATAAGACTCCAAAATGGATAACAGGCGGTTTGCGTCAACCGGTTCTGCAGTATGGAGCGTAACTTCGCCCTTGAGTGGTGCATCTATGCTGTAGTTGACTTTGAGTAATTTTCCGAGGATGGATTGGACAAGATCCGTGAGCGGCACTTCCTCGAAGTTCAGCGCAACTTTCCCGCCCTCGGTTTTTTGCACACTGGCCGTGGGTTTAGGCTGCTTGACCATCATATCGTTACCACGATAGATGGCTGGTTCGGACTTAGGCAGTGGGCTCTCAGTGATTTTTTGTGCATCGCCGGCATCGGCGATCTTGCTTGCGATGCTGTCAGCATCGGAAGCCTGCGGTGCGGGTTCTAAACTGGCAAACGGTTTTTGTGGTTGCGTGGCGCAGCCTGCTAAAAGCAGAACGGTGATCGCTGCCGATAAGCGTGACAGAATAAAAATTTTGTTTGGATTCGTTGCTTTCATGTTTTGGATCTTGCTCTTCTGTGCGGGTACAGTGCGCGGCTTTCCGCACGCTTAAGGGTTGGGTTGTTTGGGTTCGGGTCGTTTTGCAGACGAGGCAGGCGTGTTGGGTTGTTTTGCGTATTCAAGCTCCAGGGAATAACTTTTTCCCGAAGGGTCGGCAAACTTCACCGCAAAGGGATCGACATTCATCAACACCAAGCCCTTGTAATTCTCACCCACCAAAAGACGTATGACTTTGCCGCTTTTTTTATCGACGCGAATAATTGCCCCTTTTGTTTGGCCATCTTCAAATGTGCCCAATAGCTTGGCTTCAGCAAGTGACCCAGGACTGGATTCTTCAGGCTTGTCCGGCAGGGGGCGTCGAGAAGGCCAGAATAAAGGACGCTCAGAAATATAGGCTGTGTTTTGGTTGAGCTGATCGAGTCGATGCAAGATTTGAATATCGGGCATCTCGGTCAACGCAGGGGGTATGGCTTTGGGTGGCTGCCAGGTGCTTTGCCGGTGCGCGATAAATGAGAGCGCAACAAACACCAACAAGGCCGTGTTCAACCCCAAGATGATCAGTCGGGCATCCAGCTTCATGGATGGCTTACCAAATAAACGGCATTGAAATGCATTTCTATCTGAACCTGCTGGGCATCGGGTTGCCTTGTCGGCACCAACTGCATGTCTGCGAGGTATATTCTGGGGCGTATCGCGTCAAGTGAGCGCAATCCCGCTTGCAGCGCACTCAAGGACGCCAAGGCATTTACACTCACGGTGACCGTGCCCATCGTGGCCTTATCATCGGGCTTGTTGGCAAATACCTGGCTGCCGGTCACGTTGACATTGGCAGCGCTCAAGGCACCGCGAATTTTCTGTTGCACATCAGCACCAATACGATCAACACCTGCTGCCGCATCGTATACCAATTTACCCAACTCGGCTTGTTGAGCAGTTAATGTCTTGTTGATTTCCGGCTCTGAACCGGCCAAACCGGCTAATCGGGCATAGCGTGGTTGTATGTCTGCAAGCGCCCGCTCATAACGATGCTGCGTATGAAGCAAAACCCCTATCGCGGCTGTAAGCAGGATGAGGACAAGCAGCAGCAAAGAACCTACGGCAATCCAGGGACGAAGCCTTAGGATGCTCATGATTTTGGTTCCAAATCAACATTAAACTCAAGTGCAAACAATTCCTTAGCGGAACCAGGCATACGGGTGATCGCCGATGGGGCGCGCACATTCGAGATGCTCGGCTCATTCCCCAATACTTGCATCAAAGCGGCTGCGTTGTCTGCCTGCCCACTAATCGCCACGCGTTGAGAGTTGATGCTAAAACGGGTGATAAACGCACTATCCGGGATTTTTTCTGATAAAAGATTTAACACGGCAAGCGCCTGAGGTTGACTCTTGGCAAATTGAATCACATCGACCAACGATTGTTGTTGGCCTTGAATCAAACCGCGTTTTTGCTCAAGTGCACCGGCTTTGTTTTGCAGCACCTGGTATGCCGCCTCTGCGTGTTGGAGGGTTGTTCGCGCCTCTAACACCGGCGGAACGAATAAAAGTAACACCAGCACAGGTAATACGAGCAACATTGCCACCCGTTGCATCAGTTGACGCCCCGCGTAGCGCGCGCGGCGCTGCGCGCCAAAACCCAAAAATACGACCGGTTGTCGATCCGCGCCCATACCCCAAAGTTCGTACTCGTCAAGTGGGCGATCAGCGGAAATCTGGCTGAACAATTGATTGAGCTGGGCCCGCGCCGTCATCAGGAGCTCGATCTTGGCCCCGTGGGTTGTCTGTTCGACAATTCGATAACCCCAAACTGTTTGGGCAACACCAAAGGGCGAAGCGGCCTCCAGCTCGTAGGATAAAAGTTGCTGCAGCTCAACCACAGATAGCCTGGGCACGGAAAGCGACCGGCGCAGCAGAATGGCATCTGGCAGCAAAATGGCATGAAAAACAGCTTGTTGCTCACCATTCGCTGGCAGCCAATAGCCATTTTTGAACCGCTGCACGGTGCCATCAGCCGAATGAACGAGCAAATCCTGACTGGGATTAAGCCAAGAAAGCCATGGCAATCGCAATGCCTCTGCCCAACCTTCACGCCAAAAGGTGAAGAAATTGCGCAAGTCATAGCCCAAAAACAGCCAAGCGCTTTGCTCGCCCGCGCTTGTGGTTTGCCTTTTTTCACTCAAGACTCAACTCCATTGCGTGTCGCACGCAAAGGTTCTTTTAATGTTACCCCCCAAGGGGCGCCACCAATCGATGTGGCAGAAAAATCCACCCACCAGGTTCTTTGCCAGAAATATCCGTTTCCTTTGGGCACAGGCACCGCAAGGCGAAAAATAAAACTCCCGCTGTTCCCTATGTATTGGGGCGTCAAGCCCGGATACTGGGCAGGATTGAATATCGTTGCTGCCGCATTTTTCTGCCCCCTGGACTGAATAATTTGCCGCACGACACCATCATTGCCTTTTGCCAGAACAAGCAAAACATCGGGTGGCGCAACCAAAGGATCCACCAAACTGGATTTTATTTTGTTACTGGTGCTTATTAGCGGCGCTATCCTAGCATAGATGTCCGGGGTGATACCTAATACCTGCCGCAAGTCTTGCGGCATGATAAATGGTGCGTGACGAGGGGGTGACAGACCTGCCCGGCGATATAGCGCAGCTTCTTGTTCCGTGTCTACCTGCGCTGATGGCGGGCTGCGCCAAGCGATAATGTTGTCTGCCAAATGAGTCGCATCCGCTTCACTCAAACCTGCGCCATAAATAAACATATCCCGAAGCAGCCCCACGCTCGCCGCATTCACATTGATAAAACCGACGCTGGATACTGCAGTGACGGTTAATTTTTCACCGCCAACCACCACGGGGATTTGTTGATAACCATTCGATTGAACAAGATTTTTTGCGAGCAAATCAACGGCGACCGTCAAAGCGCCATCGGCTCGCGCCTGCGCCTCGGCACTTTGCTTGACTATCCCAACCACCTGGACATCAGTGCGCGCCATCTGACTGAGTGACATGGCGAGCAAACTTAACGCGGCGGTGATCCAAAGTACCGCAATCAGCGCCATGCCACTGTGCTTAGTTCCAAAATTCTTTGAATGGACAACGAGGCAAATGCTAGCGTCATCGCGGGCCATTTTTCGCCCCCCCAACCCAAATGACCATCTCTGGCCAGTAACGCCCATCAACCGCGATTTGCAATCGGATTGCGGCCGGATAATGATCCAGGCGTGTCCATTGCGGCAACCATGTCGAGGGTGTTTCAGGCGTCATGTAGTGAAGGTCAAAGCGAGTCAGGCCTTCGATCAATAATTTTGGTTTAACGTGGGAAAAGTCCGGAGTCCAATTCGCGCCCGGTCTCCATGGCGTAAACTGCATAAGGAGCCTTAATTTATTTTCGCCCTCAGACTGGGTGTAGAGATGAATCAAATGCAACCCGCCAGGCCCTTGGTAACCACTCATGTTGCCCACAAACCACAGGCTATGCTCATCGCCCTGAAAGTCAGCGTTGCGTCCATCTGCCGTGGGTGCAAAAAAAGGCTGAGTCGAACTCATCGCTTGCCGTAAAAATTTGGTGATCAGGCGCATATCGTTGATTTGGTCGATTCGCTGACTGCTTTTAGTCAGTGTCTGGCCCATGGTATTCATGCCACTGACCAGAGCGAGTGCAATCAGCGCGAATAAAACCAGTGCGATAACGACTTCAATCAAGGTCATACCTTGCTGGAATGCGCTACCCTGACCATATCGCCGCGAAAAATGTTTCATGAAGACTGGGACCGGAACTCCGGTAAGACACTATCCAGGGTGACGTGCTTGGATGGCTCACCCCAACGCACGTCGACCTGTACATCGTACAGTGGCCAAGCCATTTTTTGATCCGAATCGACTGGCCGCGCAACTGCCGTTATCCGCCAGTCGAAGCCATTTTCGAGATGACCGGATTGGTTTAATCCGCCCGGGGGCACGCCCTGATAGTTGTTAAGCACCGATTCGGCCAAAAGGAGCGCATAGGAGTAACGCTCATCGGTAATGGTCGCCTTGACACTGCCACCTGCAGACTCGTAAATGGCCGTCATGGCAAATGCCAGGATCACGAAAGCCACCAGGATTTCGAGCAAGGAAAAACCCGTTTGACGCGTCGAAATGCCTCGCCTTTCGCCCTGAAGCCGTGCATTAACCGGCATCAACCACATCCTGGGTCAGACGCCCGGTAAGCCAGTCAATCCGAAAACGCACCCCGGTGTCCGCCGAACGCATAACGGTAACAGAACCACCGGTTGAACTGCCGTCAGGATAAAACCGGATACTCGCAATTTTGTTGCTCTCGATGGCCTGACTCGCCACTTCTGCCTTGATTTTGTAGGATTTGGGCCATTTCTGATTAAAATGATCATCGACGCCGAAGGTTTTATTTTCTAGATTGACCCGTATCGCTGTTGCTTGCCCTGTCATCATCGCCTTGGCCCGTGCCGCCGCCACGTCGGCTACAAAGTTGCGAATTGCTGCACGATATTCAATGGATTGATTGAGTTTGGAATAGGCAATGGGCACCAATGCCATCGCAAAACCAATGATGGCAAACGCCACCAGAAGTTCAATCAAGGTGAATCCTGCGGCATGTTGGCGAGATGTGTAAAAAGAACATCCCGGTCTTGCTTTGAGCTGAACAAAGATCATAAAGAAGGGTTAATTGGTGCGTCCGACATCGGCATCTTCACCGGTGCCACCCTCTGCGTTGTCCGCACCCAATGAATAGATTTCAAGCCCACCATGAGCATCAGGGAATTTGTAATGGTAGGGATGGCCCCAAGGATCTAATGGAACACGATGCTCTTTAAGATAAGGCCCATTCCAACCGGGCGCTGTCGCAGGTTTTGTTACCAAGGCGTCCAACCCTTCTTGATTTGTCGGAAAACGCCCAACATCGAGTTTGAATAATTCGGCACCCTGCTCCAAATCTTTTATCTGCACATTGGCCGTTTTCGTTTTGGCGCCGCCCAACTGATTGAGCACTTGCGGCCCGACCAGCCCCGCGAGCAAGCCCAAAATCACAAGGACGACCAAAAGTTCGACCAAGGTCATCCCACGTTGCTTCATCCGATAAAAACGCTTCATTCTCATGTTCTTCTTAACCCGCCAAATTATTAACTGACAAAATACCCAACAAGATCGATGTAATAATGGCACCGATCACAGTGCCCAGCCCGAGAATCAGCACAGGCTCCAACAAGGTTAGCCCGCGTTTGATCAACTCTTGCACCTCGGCATCATATACACGCGCCAGATCAAGAAGCATCTCCTCAACCCGCCCACTTTCCTCACCTACACGAATCATTTGCACACCCATCTCAGTAAACATGCCTGTTTTTTCGAGTGTATCGCTTAAACGCCCCCCTTGCTTGATCGACTCCTGAACGCGCGCCATGGCTGCTCGAACACGTAAATTCCCGAGCGTATCGACCGCAATCGGAACCGCTTTGATAATCGGCACACCGCTTTCAAGCAAAGTCCCCAGCGTGCGGGAGAAAATAGTCGTTTCGTATTTAAGCGACAGAGCGCCAATCAAAGGAAGCCGCAAAACAACGCCATCTCTCCAGGATCGAAACTCGTTGCGCTTTAGCGCACGACGCCAGACTATGACCAGCAAAACGATGCCCAGCAGAAAGATCCAGCCATATTTCGAGGTGATATGCCCCATATTCACCACGATTTGCGTCGGCAAGGGGAGTGCCTGCCCCATATTGCTGAACAAAACTTCGAACCGTGGCACCACAAAACCCAAAAGCAAAAACACCGATAAAAAGGCGACGACCGATAGGATGGATGGATAAATCAAGGCCGATATTACGCTGCTTCTGAGGGCCTTTGCCCGCTCGAGATGCTCGGTTAATTCACCCAGAACCTTATCAAGATTTCCCCCTTGCTCTCCTGCACGCACCATGTTGATATACAGCGGGCTGAATAAACGGGGATGGTATTGCAACGCTTCGCTCAATGGCGCCCCCGCCTTGATGCGATCGATTAAATCTTCACGCACAGTAGACATTTCTACGTTGAGCACCATGCTTTTCATGATACCCATCGCCTTAACGAGGGGCAGTCCTGAACGCAACAACAACGCCAGTTTACTGGTAAAGAACAGGACGTCTTCGGAACCAGCTTTTCGCTTGCGCCGCCCATGGGTTTTTGCGCCATTCGAGAGCGAGTCCGAGATTTGCCCTGATGCGCCATGAGCCCTGATTTCAATCGGCCGCAACTGCTGACGTCGTAACTGCAATGCAACCGCTTCTTGTGTGTCGAGGCTCATCTCACCAGTGACAATTTTCCCTGCATGATCTATCGCACGATAATGAAACGAAGGCATAGGGTTAGTCCTGGGTTACGCGCAAAATTTCATCAAGGGTCGTCAGACCATCAAGCACATGCCGCAGACCATCTTCATACAAAGTCAACATACCTTGATCTCGGGCTATTTGGTGCAAGGTAGAGGCATCAACCCCTTCCAAAATCGCCTGATGCAGAACCGAATCCATGATGAGCAACTCATGAATGGCCGCTCGCCCCTGATACCCCAAACCATTGCATTTCGGACAACCAACCGCACGGTAGACTGTTTTTTGTGTGGCGGAAAAGCGTGACAGCCCCGATTGGAGCCAAACTTGCGGGGATAATTCCACAGGTTCTTTACAAAAGTTGCACAAAGTTCGAACCAAGCGCTGCGCAAGCACGCCAGTCACGGTTGATGTGATCAGATAACGCTCCACGCCCATATCTTCCAGCCGGATAATGGCACTGGCTGCATTGTTGGTGTGCAGGGTAGATAGCACCAAATGCCCAGTTAAAGAGGCCTGAACCGCTACCTGCGCGGTTTCCGTATCACGCATCTCGCCAACCATCACGATATCAGGGTCTTGTCGCAAGATAGAGCGTAGGGCGCGTGCGAACGTTAATCCAATTTGTGCATGAACCTGAATTTGACTAATGGCTGGCAACTGATATTCAACAGGATCTTCGACAGTGAGAATTTTTAGATGCGCGGAGTCCAATTGTGACAGGCCTGCGTATAATGTGGTGGTTTTGCCTGACCCCGTCGGCCCTGTAACCAGTAAAATACCATGAGGACGTCCAAGCAACGCCTTGAATTGCTCCAAATTCGTGGGCGAGAAGCCCATGCCGGAAAGTGAAAAATTCACGTTATTGCGATCCAGTAGTCGGATGACGAGACTCTCACCATGTACGGTGGGCACGGTCGAAATCCGCAAATCAAGATCGTGCCCCTTGACACGCATTCGGATACGACCATCCTGGGGCAGTCTGCGTTCGGCGATATTCAAATGCGCCAACAATTTAATCCGTGAAACAATTGCTGCACCAAGATTCGGTGGCGGCACCTCACCGGGTCGAAGCACACCGTCAATGCGGTAACGGATGAAAGTTTCGGCCTCGGCAGGCTCAACGTGAATATCCGAGGCGCGCACATCAACGGCGTCGAAAATAATCTTATTAACCAGTCGAATGACGGGGGCCTCCGTGGCCAAATCCCGCAGGTGGTCAACAAACTCATCGTCCGTTGCGTCGCCAAAATGCAGATCATCATCTGAATCGCCCATATTTTGCTCGGTGTAAAGCCGTTGCAGGGACGAACTGATCTCAGTTTCTGTGGCGATCAACGGGCGAATCCGATAGCCCGATGCCAATTCGATGCCTTTGCAGGCAAATTCATCCTGTGGTACAGCCATAGCCACAACAAGCTCGTCATCGGCGGCATTCACATAGAGCGGCAGAATCAAACTGGCATATAAAAAATCTAGCGACAGCCCCTCGATAACCAGAGGAAATTCAGGAACTTCAGCCGGATCAAGTATGGGCACACCCATTTGTTCCGATAATGCTTGAACTAAATCCGCTTCTGAAACGAGCCCAAGACGAACAAGCACACGTCCAAGCAAGTCACCCATTTCATGTTGTGCAACCAGTGCGCGCTCCAAATCACGCAAAGACAGCTTACCCCGCGCAACGAGCAATTCACCTATTTTTTCAGACATTTAAAACTATCCAGTGGCTTGCGTTCATCAAGCGTTTGATTATAACACTCGGTGGTGCGACAGCCTGCAACGATTGGGGGGCAGCTCGAAAAACCTTTCGAACTGCCCGTGCAACACAAGGATGTGGTGCTGAACGTCCAGTTTCCTTGCACTTCGGGCATTCGTGACCGAAACTCGCCAAGGTGGGTTCGGCAATCAAATCAGTCACATAAGCGATTGAAGTAGTTTTTCTTTGGGGCTCGGGTTCATTGCGGTTGGCTACAACCTAGTTTCCAGCCCTTAGGGAAAAACAAGGGCGTGCTATCGTTGACGCCTGCAGCAATGTTGATTTCCTGCAATGAACGTCCGGGCAAAAAACCCATAGAAGGGGGTTTTCAGGGTTCCCGTCAGGTTGGACTGTGCACAATCAGTACGCGTTTTTATGAACAAAACCGCGAAAAACCTTTCGAGACGCCCTATTCAAAAAAAATCTGCATCTGAAAATACTCCCCCTAGACTATCTTTTGATGAGACGTTTGGTGAATCATTACTCCATTGAATATCCAAGAAAGGATCATCCCAACGAATACACCGCTCAAACTCTGGCGCATAATAATCTGTGGTTTTATATAAAAAATCTGCCGTATCGCTTAACACCAAAAACCCATGAGCAAAGCCTACGGGCACCCAGAGCTGGCGATGGTTTTCTGCGGAAAGCTCCACACCTACCCATTGCCCGAAAGTGGGCGAGCTTTTGCGAATATCGACCGCGACATCGAACACAGCGCCGGATACCACCCGCACAAGCTTGCCCTGCGGTTGTTGCACTTGATAATGCAGGCCGCGCAGCACGCCTTTGGTAGAGCGGGAGTGGTTGTCTTGCACAAACTGCACATTTAATCCCGTCGCCTCGGCAAATTTGCGGGCATTGAAGCTTTCCATAAAAAAACCGCGCTCGTCGCCAAATACTTTGGGTTCGAGGATCAATACATCGGGAATAGCCGTTGGGGTTACTTTCATCAAAACACCCGTTCTTTGAGAATTTGCTGTAAAAACTGACCGTAGCCACTTTTGGCGAGCGGTTTTGCCAAGGTTTCAAGCTCGCCATCTGTTATCCATTGCTGCCGCCAGGCGATTTCTTCGGGGCAGGCGATTTTCAGACCTTGGCGTTGTTCGATGGTTTGAATGAACTGGCCTGCTTCCAACAAGGAGTCGTGGGTACCGGTATCCAGCCAGGCATCCCCTCGCCCCATCAGTTGGACATTGAGCTGGGCCTGCTCGAGATAGATTCGATTCAGATCGGTAATTTCCAGCTCGCCCCGCGCCGAAGGTTGCAAGCTTTTGGCTATTTCGACCACTTGCGCGTCGTAGAAGTACAAGCCCGTGACGGCGTAATGGCTTTTGGGTGTTGGCGGTTTTTCTTCCAGGCTGATCGCACGGCCCGTTTCATCAAATTCCACCACGCCATAACGCTCGGGGTCTTTGACTCGGTAGGCAAATACCGTTGCGCCTTGGGGTTGGCTATCCGCCTCGCGCAAACGGCGTTGCAGGTCATGCCCGTAGAACAGGTTATCGCCCAGCACGAGCGCCGAGGGTGAATCGCCTAGAAACTCAGCATCGATGGTGAATGCCTGCGCCAAACCATCAGGCGAGGGCTGCACAGCATACTCAAGGTGGATGCCCCACTGGCTGCCATCGCCCAAGAGCTGGGTAAACCTTGGGGTATCCTGCGGGGTAGAAATAATGAGAATGTCGCGAATACCGGCCAGCATCAGGGTGCTGAGCGGGTAGTAGATCATCGGCTTGTCGTACACCGGCATGAGTTGTTTGCTCACGGCCAGTGTCACCGGATGCAAACGCGTGCCGCTGCCGCCGGCGAGGATGATGCCTTTGCGTTGGGTTTGATGGGGTTTTATGGGCATGTGATTTCATCCAGCATTCGAGTCACGCCATCTTGCCATTGCGGCATCACAAGGCCAAAGTTGTAGCGCAATTTTTCGGTATTCAGGCGCGAATTCTGCGGGCGCGTGGCCGGTGCGGGGTATTGAGTGGTGGGTATGGGATTGATTGCGCTCACTTTAAGTGCCCGGCCTTGCGCGCGCACGGTGGCAATCACGAACTCAGCATAGCCATGCCACGAGGTTTCCCCTCGGGCGGCAAGATGATAAACGCCAGTCAAACGCGGGTTATGCCGGGTTGCGCGAATAGCGTGGGCCGAAATATCGGCAATCAAATCGGCCCCAGTGGGTGCACCGATTTGATCGCTGATGACATTCAATTGTTCGCGCTCTGCCGCTAGGCGCAGCATGGTTTTGGCAAAATTGTTGCCGCGCGCGGCATACACCCAACTGGTGCGAAAAATTAAGTGCGCGCAACCGCTGTCGATGATGGCTTGCTCGCCCGCTAATTTGGTTCGACCATAAACGGATAACGGGGCGGTGGGGTCGGTTTCTACCCACGGCGCGTGGCCAGTGCCATTGAAGACATAATCGGTGGAGTAATGCACCAGCAAGGCATCTGTTCGCTTTGCGGCCTGCGCCATCACGGCAACCGCCTGGTGGTTGATGCGGTCGGCCAACTCGGGTTCGGCTTCGGCCTTATCGACAGCCGTGTAGGCGGCGGCATTGACGATCACATCGGGCGCGAGGGCGTCGATGCTGGCCGCAATGCCGGCCAGATCATTCAAATCACCACAATATTCGCGGCTGTGGCGATCCAGGGCGATCACGGTACCCAGCGGCGCCAAGGCGCGCTGTAATTCCCAGCCGACTTGGCCATTTTTTCCGAATAACAGGATGTTCATACGCTGTACTGCTTTGCCGTCCATTCGCGATAGGCACCGCTGGTGACATTCGCCACCCAATCCTGATGCTCCAGATACCAGCGAACGGTCTTGCGGATACCTGTTTCAAAGGTTTCAGCGGGCTTCCACCCGAGTTCTCGTTCCAATTTCGTGGCATCGATGGCATACCTGCGATCATGCCCCGGGCGATCGGTCACGAAGGTGATTTGCTCAGCATAGGATTTGCCATCTGCTCGGGGTTGTTCCTCGTCCAGAATCTGACACAGGGTACCCACCACATCAAGGTTCGTCTTTTCATTCCAGCCGCCGACGTTATACACCTCGCCCACACGCCCTGCTTCGAGCACGCGGCGAATGGCGCTGCAATGATCTTTCACATACAGCCAATCACGGATTTGCTGACCATCGCCGTAAATCGGCAACGGCTTTCCGGCCAAGGCATTGTGGATGCATAAGGGGATGAGCTTTTCCGGAAAATGGTATGGGCCGTAATTGTTCGAGCAATTGGTCGTCAACACCGGCAAGCCGTAGGTGTGATGATAGGCACGCACCAAGTGATCGGAAGCGGCCTTACTCGCCGAATACGGGCTATTGGGCTCATAACGGTGGGTTTCGGTAAAGGCCGGTGCATCACGATCGAGCGAGCCATAAACCTCATCGGTTGAGACATGCAGAAAGCGGAATGCCGCTTGCTTTTCTTCTGGCAAAGCGGCCCAATACGCGCGCACCGCTTCCAACAACCCGAATGTGCCGACGACATTAGTTTGAATAAAATCACCCGGCCCCAGAATGGAACGGTCTACATGGCTTTCTGCCGCAAAATTGATGACCGCTCGCGGTTGATAGCGCGCCAACAACGGGCTGACCAGCACTGAATCGCCAATATCGCCTTGGACAAAAATATGCCGCTCCTCACCTGCCAGAGAAGCCAAATTCGCCAGATTGCCGGCATAGGTGAGCTTGTCGAGATTGACAACCGGCTCATCGCAAGCGCCCAACCAGTCGAGTACAAAATTACTACCAATAAACCCGGCAGCGCCAGTAACCAAAATCATGATAACACTACATCCTTCCCCGTAGGCTTTGGGCTAATACGCGTTTTTGTGAACAAACCCACGGAACACCGTGAGAAATATAATCTTCAAATCAAAAGCCAATGACCAGTTTTCGATATAGAACAGATCGTACTCAATACGCTTTTGCATCTTATCCAAGGTGTCGGTCTCGCCTCGCCAGCCATTGATTTGCGCCCAGCCCGTTATGCCCGGCTTCACCTTGTGGCGAAGCATATAGCCATCGATTTGCGATTTATATAATTCGTTATGCTCAACCGCATGTGGACGGGGGCCGACAATAGACATCCGGCCTTGCAGCACATTAATGAATTGTGGCAGCTCATCCAGACTCGTCCTTCGCAAGAAGGCACCGAAGCGGGTTACCCGGCTGTCGCCCTTCACGGCCTGGGGTACCTCACCTTCTTCATCCACGCCATCTTTCATGCTGCGGAATTTGTAAATAGTGAAGGGCTGTCCATCCCAGCCATGCCGTTTTTGCTTGTACAGCACCGGCCCTTTGGAACTGAGCTTCACACCCAAGGCAATTCCGAGCAGCAGCGGACTGATGACCAGCAAAATCAAGAGCGCCAGCCCCCGATCTTCTAAGCCTTTTACCAATCGATTCGCCCCGGTCATCGGTGAAGCCGATAGGTCAATCATCGGCACATCCATAATCTCGGACACGCCATGATTAATCAAAAACAAACCGAATAAATCCGGCACAAAACGCACATTGGCCGTCGAAAATCTCAAATTTTCAAGAACGCCTTTCAACTGCTGGCTTTGATCCAGCGGCATAGCAATCCACACTTCATCGATCTGATGCGATGACACATAATCGAACAACTCGTTCAGCGGATGAATCTCATGCCCGGCGATACCCATATCATCAGTGCGCTCACCAAACACACCCACCACATCAAAACCGGCCCAGCCTTCTTTTTCTGCACGGTTGATCAGATTCAATGCCTGGGGGCCGCAGCCCACAACCACGGCCTTGCGGTGATTCATCCCTCGCTGACGCAGACCGCGCAAAATTAAATACACTGCCACCCGTTCGATGGCCAATGCCAAGCCGCTGACGAGCCACCATTGGGCTAACCAGAGCCGTGAGAAGGTCTCCGCTTGCTTCACCAACACCAGTGAAATCAGCAGGATCATCAACACCAACGACCAGGCACCGACCACGCGCAAAGCAGGAGATACCAAGCCGCGTGCACGCCACGAGCCATAGACACCGAACACCGGAAATACCACTGCGGAAAGCAGCCCCCCAATGACGATAAATGCTCCATAAGCGGGAGGCAGCGGGAACATATCCCAGCCAAAACGCAATCCGAGCGCAATCAGCCCGGCGCCCCAGATAAGAAGCACATCAAGAACACGCGTCGTCAACGAAATTATTGATGCGTATGTTTGTGCAAAACCTGACTTCATGGAAATCTCAAACGAAAATTAAATGCCCACTCAAAGCGTTGTACTTTCGCCATCATCAGGGGCTCTACAATCAATCACCAACACGCCCCGATCGCTGTTGAAAAGAAGCCCACTCTCGGTCTAGCAACGTACTGAGCGCTTCACGGAAACATTGGGGTGCGAACCGCTCGGCATTCCTGCGGCAATCTTCGGGCTGGATAATCCGACGCCCCTCGTGCTCAAACGATGCTACAGCCTTGATTACCGCATCCACCGTTTGTTCATCAAAGAACACACCTGTGGGTGATGACGATCCTAAACCCAGTACGGTTTCCAATGCGCCACCCCGACCGTAAGCTATCACAGGGGTACCACACGCCTGCGCTTCCACGGGCGTAATGCCGAAATCCTCTTCGGCCGCGAAGACAAAAGCCGAAGCGCGTTGCATGTGATCGCGTAACACGTCGAAAGGTTGAAAACCAAGAAACTGAATGTTCGTGCCCGCTTTGGTGCGGATTTTTTTCATATCAGGACCGTCGCCAATCACCACCAAACGTTTTTCGGGCATGGCAGTAAAGGCTTCGGCGATCAGATCCATCTTCTTATAGGGCACCATGCGCGAGGCGGTGAGGTAGAAATCCTGCTTATCCTCGCAGAGGGGGAAAGCAGAAACATCCACCGGCGGATAAATGACGACCGCCTTGCGCCGGTAAACTTTCCAGATACGACGCGCAATAAAATCAGAATTGGCAATAAAGCAATCCACACCATTGGCCGTACGCAAATCCCACTGCCGAATCTTATGCAGCAGCCATTGAGCCAATCGCCCCTTAAAGCCACGCTCAAGACCAGACTCCCGCAGATACTGGTGCTGTAAGTCCCAGGCATACCGAATCGGCGAATGCACATAACTGATGTGCAACTGATCCGGCCCGGTCAGCACGCCTTTTGCCACGGCATGGGAACTGGACAGCACAATGTCATAACCGGACAGATCGAGCTGTTCGACCGCCAGCGGCATCAAGGGCAAGTACTGACGGTAGCGCTTGCGCGCGCCAGGGAGATGCTGGATAAAAGTGGTTTTAGGTGTTCTGCCCTGCAAAAAAGCCCGTTCGAGCTCCGGCAGAAAGTCGCACACGCTGAACAAGTCAGCCTGCGGATACAGGGCAAGCATCTGCTCCAGCACACGCTCGGCACCGGCATAGGTGGTCAGCCAGTCGTGGACGATCGCGATGCGCCTCATGTTTGTGCTACCTGTCGTAAAACATCCCAAGTGCGCCCTGCGGTCTCTGCCCAATCAAATTGCTCGGCGCGGAGCAGTCCTTTACTGATTAGCTCTTTACGAAGTCCTTCATTATCGATCAGGGCCAACAAGCCTTCAGCAATTTCGTCCACGCGAGCAGGGTCCACCATCAAACCAGCATCTCCCACCACCTCCGGTAGAGACGTGCGATTGCCGGTCAACACAGGTACGCCGCTGGCCATCGCTTCCAACGGCGGTAGGCCGAAACCTTCATACAGCGAGGGAAAAACAAAAGCCACTGCCCCCGCATACAACGCAGGCAACACATCATCCGCAACATGACCGGTCAAATGCACTCTCGGCGGAAGCGCGTCCATACCGGCCGCTTCGGCGAACACCCGCGAATTGCCGCGCTTACCCGTCAACACCAGCCAGATATCATCCGGAATATCTGCTTGAATGCGCAACCAGGCTTGAAGTAGCCGCGCCAAGTTCTTGCGTGGCTCCAATGAACCAACACACAGCACATAATGACGACTGGGTAAATCAAGCCCATTGAGCTTTTCAACCACCTCATCTGGCGTATGTGGCCTGAATCGTGCGTCAACGCCATTAGGAATCACCGTAATACGACTTTCATCAATGCTGGTATGAGCCTGAATCCGCTCTTTGGAATATTCCGATATCGTGATGACATGCGCGGCACGCTTAACCAAACGCGGTGTCAAGAATCGATACCATGCAGCAAATTTGGTGTTCAGCCACTCAGGATGATCCAGTGGCACCACATCGTGCAACGTAACAACTTGACTCGTTACAGTCAAAGGACCGGTATTGGACGGACTGAACAACACCTTGCCTCGAACCTTTGATGGCAGCACAAATTGCTCCCAAGCGTGCCCCTGAACGCCAGCTAAAGACTGCTTGGGCGCAGTAAGTTCAACCTTCCCTCCAAAACGGGCCTGAAGTTCCAAGATATAACGTTGTACCCCAGTTGTGTGCGACTGCAACACTCTGGTATTCATTATGAATGATTTGTTCATTTGCTTACCCTGCCCTTCCCTTGACTTCCGGCACGATTCGGCATAGACAAGACAAGCTCCCAGAAGAACACCAATAAATCGTCTTCAACTTCATTCATCACAACACCATAGGCAAACAGCGCCAGAATAACCGGCAAGCGCCACTCAACGACTTTATGCGCCAATATGTGACTCCACCAAAGCCTGCCTTTTGAAGCGGCAAAGCAAACAGGGTGACAGCAGCGGCTTTGGGCATCAGGCACCTACCTGCAGCGAACTGGTCGGCACCGCATTCGACACCTCACGGTACAGGGCTTCATATTGCGCGACCCAGCCCCTAATATCGACAAAAGGCGCGCTGCTGGGCTTGGCCTGCACCGTCAGTTGCGCACGCAGGGCATCATCGGCCATGGCTTCGAGCGCAGCCTGCAATTCACCCGGTATATCGGGCTCGAACAGCAGGCCATTTTCCTCGTGGCGGATCATCTCAGGGATGCCACCTCGGCGCGAGCCGATCACTGGCTTGCCGAAGGCCAGTGCCTCGAAAACAACGCCCGGCAAATTGTCATTCCAAAGCGACGGCACCACGACCGCATCCACCTGCGGATAAAAATCGCGCGGCGCGACACGTCCGAGAAAGCGAATTCGCGGGTCTGTTGTCTTGCTGTGCAGGCGCTCTTCGTCATGCTGACGACCACTACCAGCAATCCAAAGTTCTGCATTGGGTAGACCGGCTGCCAGAAAGGCATCGATCAACGGCTCGATGCCCTTTGCCGGGTCCAAGCGCCCGATGAAACCTAAACGCAACCCCTCATGAGGTACTATGACCGAGGCGCGCCCCGAACCCAGTTCATTAGCATCCCGCGCATTATGAATCACCCGCTGGATCGGCACCCCCTCGAAATAACCTAATGCGCGATGCCGATCCAGCATGAAGCGACTGACGCCAACGACTGACGAAACACGGCGGCTCAAAGCCCGATGGGGGAGTCGGAACACATGGCAGCCTGCGCACTGACCCGCGCAATTCCGCCCCTTTTTATACATCGAAGTTTTAATGCAGACCGGGTAATAATCGTGCAAAACCTGCACGGTGGGCACGCCAAGCTCCGCTAAAGTCTTCCAGCTTGCCGCAGACCAGCCGGGCAGATTATGCACGGATGCCACGTCCGGTCGCTCTCGCCCAACCACTTCGCGCAGATAGCCCTGCATCCAAGGGTTGTAACTGTCGAGCGCGTGCCACAACAGCCGCCACGGCGCAGCAGGTCGTTTTTTATGAAACGGCCAATAGACGTTGCGAATTCCGGCTTTCCATATCGTGATGCCTTCTTGCTCGGTTCGCGACAGCCCAGCTGTATAAGAGGTGGCGAGCAACACACACTCATGCCCGGCGTCGCGCAAGCCGCGCATCATCGTCCACAGGGTTTGTTCGGCGCCGCCGCCCAGTTCGGGCTCGGCCAGTGAATGTAAAAAGAGGATTTTCATAACGGAAACCGGTCGTTCTTTCCAAGCCGGCCCACCAGTCCGTCTTTGATTGCCTCGCGCAGTAATCGATACCGGGCACGCTCTCCAAGCGCCACTGAAAACAGAAATAATAGCCCTGTATATACCATCCGATTTATCCAAAATACAAAAGGGTTTTTCTGTATGTAGTTCTTGTAAAAGTAAGTGCTATTTCGAGTTCCATAATAAGCTCGAAAATCTCCCGTTCCCTTCAATTGACCTACAAAGCCATTGCCAAAATGGGCTTTAATATTCCAAGATGATTCAATGTCATCGATCATCGCAGCAACCACCAAAAAGATCTTCCCACCTTTTTTTGTAATACGGTAGGTGAGCTCTAAGTCGTCTGCATACAATATGAAAATATCATTGGGCAACCCAATGGATTGGATCAAATCCCGATGGAACAGCAGCCCACTGTAGGGGGCAGTATCCAAGGAGACCGTCTCGGGTAATTTTCCTTGCCCCTTAGGTTTACCCCAAGGGGTGCGCCGCCAGATCTTGTACGGGATATCCAATACATGAAATCCGCAAAAACTGTTGGCTCGCGGATTGATGCGGTGTGCAGCCATGCCCATCGCCACGCCCGCCTGATGTTCTGGCCGAAACCCCACCACTGCCAGCCGGTCACGCGGCGTAGTTTTTTGCGCCTCTGCATAGGCATCAAGCAATTTCAACAAAGCATCACCATGCGGGCGGTTGTCGTCATCCAACAACCAGACATATTCGGTGCCCAAGTCAAGCGCTCGCTGGATACCGGTCGCAAATCCCTTCGCGGAACCGGTGTTAGCGCCCATTTCCACCACATCCACGAAATCGCCATAAGAAGCGGTAAGCTCGGATTGCACCGACCAGTGTGCGCCGTTGTTCACCACTACGATGCGCGCCACCCTCTGCTCCTGCAAGCTTTCAAGCACTTGAAGAAGGAGTGTCTTACGATCACCGTATGTGACCGTCACAACCGTGATCGAATGATTGATGAGTTCAGACATTTTTAGTTTGTGGCGTACGTGCTAGCAAAACATGCCAAAGCATCTGTTTATTCTCTCCCTGCAAGCCAATGATGCGAATTCCTAATACGAACGTTTCAGTGAAAATCATCAGAAGAGCGACGCCGCTTGCTCCCCAGTTATTTGCTATAAAATACAAAACAGCTACGTGCACCAGCGCAGGCAAGATAATGCTGAACGACAACAAGCGGCCCAAATCGAACTGAACTAGAAACTGCGCACCGAAGACATTGTTAAGCCCGATTAGGAATGGCACCAAGGCCATAAGCTCGATCAAATGAATCGATTGATCGAATTTACCACCAAACAAGACTTCCGAGATCGGAGCAGCTAACAAGAACAAGGCGATGGAGACGCCGAGCATGCCTCCCCCGATAATCCGTAGCAGCTTACCGATGAATGTCAACGCCTCATCTCTTGATCTGGCGATAAGGGTTGCAATATGGGGATAAACCGCCTGTGATACTGGCTGGATGATGCCTTGCACAGCCTTGATGAGTTTATCAGCCGCCGCAAAGTAACCCACAACGGCGGGGCTCGCTACCAAACCCAGAATAAAAATATTGCTGCTGTTATATACGCTACCGCCCATCATGGCCACGAAGATATGCCGCCCAGCCAGAAAATCCTGCATTAACCGGCTAAATCCCGGCCAGCACAAACGGATTTTCACAAGTCTTGGTATGAATACCAGCGCGATCAAGCCGGCCATCAACATACCGGCCGAAAGCAAACCTGCCGCAATTGCGTAGTCCGCAGAATTTGTGACGAATACGAAAATTGCGATCACCATCAAGGATCGCGCCATGATCGTGAACGCTGTGATATGCCGCATGTGTCCCAAGCCTTGATAGAGCCAGACAGGGAACAGCACATTACCGACGACCGTCAAGTACATCAGGCAATACAACACCCAGTCATGCTCGAAAACAGGGAATATCGCCACAAGCGCGGCCATAAGCATGAAGCCAAGTAACGCGATTACGATCTTGATCGTCATCACAGAGGAAAAAAGGCGAGAAAGCTCAACTGGGTTGTCCTTAGCCAAGGCAACCGCACGCGTCGCGCTTAAATCAAAGCTGTAATTAACCGCCACTACAAAATACTGAATAAATGCTTGCGCAAAAGCGATACGGCCGAAGTTCTCCGGGCCGAGTACGCGCACGAGATAGGGCAACGTGATCAGCGGCAGGATATAGTTCGCACCCTGCAAAACGGACAAGGCAACAATGTTCTTGCGCAGCACGCTCATGGCGCAACACGGTGGTGCCGCTGCGTGGGCTCATGAAGAATGGTGATCTGCACCGTCATTGTCTCAACACGCGCGGCGCGCGACGCCCAGATCGACGAGGTCGATTTCATCTTCGCCGGTGGCAGATGCTCGCCCTTCTTTGTGGGGTATGGATGGTTGACCATTCTCGGCTCTGCTTACCATTAGATCTTGCTTCCTCTCTTTGTTAACAATGGCAGAGTTGATGTTCACATCTGCTTCTCGCGGTGGGGCATGTTAAGTGTTCGCTTGTTTTTTTACAGCCAAAATAAAATTAATGATTAAACCATTACTTGCGTATCAATCTCATCGAGAAATCGATTTAACACTGCCGCCTCTTAATCGGCAGAACGCAACAAATATTCAATATGTCGCTTGTGGCTCAACACTGCATCTGTGTTGCGTTTTGACTCAATGTTCAACCGCAACAATGGCTCTGTGTTGGAACCGCGCAAATTAAACCGCCAATCGTCGAATTCCACGCTTACGCCATCGGTACGATCAATTTTGGGATTCATGGGGGAGAAGTGCGCCAATACACGTTCAATGGTGGCATGCACATTGTCGACTCGGTAATTGATTTCACCGCTGCAGGGATAGGCGGCCATACGTTCATCGACCAATTCGGCGAGCGTTTTGCCGGTTTTGCTCATGAGTTCGGTGATGAGTAGCCAGGGGATCATGCCTGAGTCGCAGTAGGCAAAATCACGGAAGTAGTGATGCGCGCTCATCTCGCCGCCGTAGATAGCATCTTGCTCACGCATGATTTGCTTGATGAAGGCGTGACCGGTTTTGGACTGGATCGGGATGCCGCCCGCCTGTTTGACTTGCTCAATCGTATTCCAGGTCAGGCGTGGGTCGTGAATGATTTTCCCACCCGGATATTTGGCCAGCAGGGTTTCGGCCAGCAAGCCGACGAGATAGTAGCCTTCGATGAATTGCCCTTTGGCATCAAACAAAAAGCAGCGATCAAAGTCGCCATCCCAAGCGATACCGAGATCGGCGCCTTGCTCGATCACAGCTTGTGATGTTGCATTTCGCATTTCGGGCAAGAGCGGGTTGGGTACGCCGTTTGGGAAATTGCCGTCGGGCTGTTCGTGAATGTAATGGATATCAAACGGCAGATGCTTTTCCAACAGCCGCATGACGGGACCTGCCCCGCCATTGCCGGGGTCGGCGACGATTTTGAGCGGCTTGAGGGCGCGGTGGTCGATGTAGCCGAGTAGGTGTTGGATGTAGGCGGCTTTATTGGTGTCGGTGGTGATTTTGCCGTGATAACCAATTCCCCTCTCCCCCAGCCCCTCCCCCGCTAGGGGGGAGGGTAGTAAAGCAGCACGGTCGCGGATGGCGAACAGGCCGGTGTCGCCGCTGACCGGGCGCGCGCCCTGGCGCACGAGCTTCATGCCGTTGTAGCCTTTGGGGTTATGGCTGGCGGTTACCATGATGCCGCCGCCCACGCCTTGCGCCTCGCGGTGGAAGGTCTGGAAATAGACTTCTTCGGTGCCGCACAGGCCGATGTCGATGACATCAGCGCCCGCCTCGGTGATGCCGCGCATCAGCGCTTCGGCCAGCATGGGGCTTTCGAGACGCACATCGTATCCAACGACGACGGTACCGGGATTGATTTCATCCACAAACGCCCGCCCGATGAGATAGGCGAGTTCGGCATCCAGCTGCGCGGGCACTTGGCCGCGAATGTCGTAGGCTTTAAAGCAACTCAAGTCCATATCAGCAACGCCCATAATGGTCTTCCGCGCGGACGATATCGTCCTCACCCAAGTAATCGCCGCTTTGCACTTCGATCATGACGAGGTTAATCACGCCGGGATTTTCCAGGCGGTGCATGTGCCCGGCGGGGATGAAGGTGGATTCATTGGTATTCAATAAAAACACCTTGTCACCATTGGTGACGCGCGCCATGCCGTTGACGACGATCCAGTGTTCGCTGCGGTGATGGTGCATTTGTAATGAAAGTGTGGCGCCGGGTTTGACTTCAATGCGCTTCATTTTGAAACGCTCACCCTCTTCCAGCACCGTGTAGGTTCCCCAGGGGCGATGCACGGTT
>JACDJC010001134.1_pt1 | contig 24810 bp, 19 predicted proteins | sample 7454191 | NCBI WGS metagenome assembly JACDJC01 (sample SAMN14253291, study PRJNA609438) | sludge metagenome | isolation source: sludge after 25d culture with pyrite and EDTA | collected 2018-12-20 | reverse complement strand
ACTGCCCGCCGGCCCTTCGTCATCAATGCAAGACGTGATCAAGAAACAAGGTATCGCCGGTACTTTTTGTTATTGCTGCAACTCACACTCGCACGAAGTACGGCATCGCCATCAATGCCACGCCGATGATGAGCAGCTACGCCGTGCCACTCACGAAGTACGGCAACCCCATCAACGTCGTGTCCGGATCGGCCTAGCCTGCGCCAACCGTACCGGCGGCCCGCATTTCGGCGGGCGATCGGCATAGAGTAACCGCGTGTCGCCGCGCCCGCGAACAGGCACTGGCGCTGGATCGGCTGGATCAGCCAACACCTCAAATAACCCGGCGTCGATGATCGGGCGCTTCGTTCAGCGGCGCGTTGCATATCGGCGCTAGGCGCGGCGATCCCCTGTTCGACGCTGGCGGATCCGGGCCTCGCAATCTCCTGTGCGGGCGGGAAGCTAGAACGTCAGCCGCGCCCCGAGCATGTAGCTGCGGCCCGGCCCCGGTTCGAAGTAGCGGCCATTGCTGTCATTGACGATCACCGACCCGATGTAGTGGCGGTCGGCCAGGTTGTCCACGCGTGCGCTGAGCTGCAGCTGCGAGCGACCGCCGAGCGCGAAGCCGTGGTTCACGTCGAGACCGACCAGGCCATAGCCGGCGGCATGCTGGCTGCCGATGTCGTTGACCGTGACCGAACCGACCCCGTTGAGCGTGAGGCCCGCGCGCCAGCCCAATGCCTGGCCGTGCTCCAGCCGCAACGCGCCATAGTTGTCCGGTACGCCGGGCATGCGCGCGCCGGCCTTCACCGGTGTGGTCGGCGCACTGCACGGGGTACTGGTGCAGGCAAGGAAGCCATCGCGAAAGCGCGCTTGCAGGTGGGTGAATCCGGCACTCAGGCGCCATGCCCGGCCCAGTTCGCCGGCCAACGAAAACTCCATGCCCTGGCGTCGCGTGTCGCCCACGTTCCGATAGGTCGAACGTCCGTTCTGGTTGGTCGCCACCGCCAGCTCGTTGCGGGTATCGGAGCGAAACGCGGCCGCATCGAACTCCAGCGCGCGAGCGAGCCGCCACTTCAGGCCGACCTCCAGATTGTGGCTGCGCGCGGGCAGCAGATCGAAGGCCAGCCCGGCCTGGCCATCGCTGCGATAGCCCAGCTCATTGTAGCTTGGTGTCTCGAAGCCCTTGCCATAGCTCACATACAACCGCAGGTTGTCGCCTGGGCGAAACTGCAGGCCGGCCACCGGCGTGGTGGCGCTGTAGCGCACATTGCCGCTGTCGTCCGGATTCTGCGCGGTGATGTAGAAGTCGTGCTCGCTGAATCGCACCTGGTCATCACGCAAACCGAGCAGCAGCGACCAACGTTCGGCAAAGCGCCAGTACCACTGCGCATACGCGGCGACGTTGTTCACGTTGTCGTGCTCGTCGCGGCGCAGTGCGCCTCGCACCCCCAGCGTGCTGCCGATAAAGTTCTCGTAGCCGGTGCGGTGCTGCACCTGATAGTCGCCGCTGACGCCGAGCACGAACTCGGTATCTGTGCCGGCCAACTCGCCGGCGTGCGTCCAGCGGGCATCGGCTCCGCCGTAATGGGTGGCAGGCGCCACCACGCCGCCGGACTGCAGCGGATTCTTCTGCGCGGCGGGTGGAATCGAGAGGTACTGCACAATGCTGCGATAGCCGTAGTACGTCATCAGGCGCAGCTGGTCGGCGCGGGACAGCGCCTGCTCATAGATCGCGCCGAGCTGATTCTGCCGGGTGCTCTTGCGGGTATTGTACTGGCTCGCCAGCGCCGTCGCCTGGCGTGGATCGGCATCCACCTGCGCGCGGGTCAGGCCGAGCGGATCCTGCGCTTCGGGCTGGTCGAGCCGGTTCAGCACCAGGATGAGTTTGCGCTGATCGCCCAGGTCGATGCCGAACCGGGCATTGACCGATTCGCGCCGGACCCGACTGTGCTGGCGATAGCCGCCAGTAAGAAACTCCGATGCCGAAATGTTGTAGTCGACCGGCCCGACGATGCCGCGGGTGCTCGCACCATATTTGAAGGTGGCATTGCTGCCGCCATAGACGCCGATGGTTGTCTGCGGCACCGCCGTGCCCTCGGCGCTCCACAGTTGAATCACGCCACCGGCGGCGTTGCCGTAGAGCACCGAGAACGGTCCGCGCAGCACCTCCACCCGATCGGCCGAATCGAGGTTGAACTGGGATACCTGGCCCTGGCCATCGGGCAAGGTCGAAGGGATACCGTCCATGAAGATCCGGATGCTGCGCACACCGAAAGTCGAGCGGGAGCCGAAGCCGCGGATCGAGACCTGCTCGTCCTGCGCGTAATTCTGGCGGTTGCGCGCCAGGATGCCGGGTATGCCGACCAGAGCCTCCGACAGGTTGACTCCCGGCTGGCCGGCATCCGCGGGCCGCACCTGGACCATGCTGAGCGCGGCGGGAACATTGAACGGCGCGAGATCCAGCCGGCTGGCGTTGACATGCACCTCGGCCAGGCCGGTAACCGTGCGTGAGGTGGCTGGATTCGCCTCCCCTGCCGCGACCGGCTGCAGCGCCCCGCCTGCCCAGGTCAGCGCCAACGCCACAAGCCGCCCGCGGTGCCGCGCAGCCCATCGTCGTTGCGACTTCCGTACTGTCTGCTTCATGTCCAGCCCCCCGGATTCCGGGAAATTACTTGCGCAAATACCGGCATCGTTTCACTGGCCACAGTAGATCAGCTTGGTCTTCGGCGCTTCAGTCTCCTCGCCGGATAACCATTCTGCTGCAGCAGGCAGGTCATGCTTTCCACATGGCCCTGGCGCATCAGGCGAATGGCGGTGCGCAAGGCCTGGGGCCAGCCCCACACCGCCGGCACCGCCGCAATGATAGGCTGCACGCAAGAAGTTGCGATCCACCCATGTTTGCGCAACCGAACAACGTGGCCTCATCCCAAGGTGGCAAAAATGTTTCTCGCTGGCGGCGGCGAAATGGGCGCATTGATTCGCTCCCACGAATGGTCACAGCATCCACTGGGCAAGCCGGAAGACTGGCCCCAGGCCTTGCGCACCGCCATTCGCCTGATGCTCAACTCGCGACACCAGATGTGCCTGTTCTGGGGCAAGGAAGGCATCTGGTTCTATAACGACGCCTATCGGCAAACACTCACCCGCGATCGCCATCCTTCCTCGCTCGGCTTGCCAGCGCGGCAAGTATGGCCCGAAGTGTGGCACGAGGTGGTTGCCACCCAGCTCAGACAGGTCATGTCCGAGGGCAGTGCCACCTGGCACGAAAATGAGCACCTGGTGCTGCGTCGCAACGGTCGCTACGAAGACACTTACTGGACCTACAGTTACGGACCGATCGACGACGAAACCGCGGTCGGGGGCGTAGGCGGCGTGCTGGTGGTGTGCAGCGAAACCACCGAGCAGGTGCTGATGTCCCGGCACACGCTCGAGGAACGCCAGCGCCTCGCCCAACTGTTCGAACAGGCTCCATCGTTCATGGCCATGCTGCGCGGCCCCGAGCACATTTTCGAACTGGTCAACCCCAGTTACATGCGTCTTGTCGGCGAGCGCGACGTGTTGGAGCGTTCGGTGGCCGAGGCGTTGCCCGATGCGACCGAGCAGGGCTTCGTGGGGCTGCTGGACACGGTCTATGCGAGCGGCCAGCCCTACGTCGCGAGTGCCACGCCATTCGCCTTGCAGCAAGCTCCCAACGGACCGGTCAGCCAGCACTACCTCGACTTCGTCTACCAGCCGATCAAGAACGCAGCCGGAGAAGTCACCGGGATCTTCGTCGAAGGCATCGACGTCACCGAGCGTACGCTGGCGGAGAAAGCCCTGCGTGCCAGCGAAGCACGATTATGCACGCTCAATGCCGATCTCGAAAAGCAGGTGGCGGAGCGCATACACGGCCGCGCACGCACCTGGCAGCTGAGCACTGAAATCATGGGCGTGCTCAATGCCGACGGCATCTTCGAGCTTTCCAATCCTGCCTGGCAGACTATTCTCGGCTGGCCCGAGGAAACCATCGCCAGCACGCCGTTCTTCGACTTCCTGCACCCTGACGATTTGGAGAGCGATCGGAACACGTTTGCGCGTGCCCTCGAGCTGGGCGAGCCGGCGCTGTATCTCGAAAACCGCTACCGCCATGCGGATGGCAGTTATCGCTGGTTGTCCTGGGTGGCCATTCCCGAGGACGACAAGATCTACTGCAGCGCGCGCGACATCACCGCGCAGAAAGAGGCCGCCGCGTCACTTGCGCGCACCGAAGCCGCGTTACGCCAGTCACAGAAGATGCAAGCCGTGGGCCAGCTCACCGGCGGTCTTGCCCACGACTTCAACAACCTGCTCGGCGGCATATTGGGGGCACTCGAACTCGCACAGGCCAAGCTCGATCAAGGCAAGGCCGAGGATGTACCGCGCTACCTCTCACTCGGCGAAAGCGCGTTACGCCGGGCGGCCTCGCTCACCCAGCGCCTGCTGGCCTTTTCGCGGCAGCAAACCCTCGACCCCCGCTCCACGGACATCAACCAATTGGTCGCCGGCATGGAGGACCTCATCCGGCGCAGCATCGGTCCATCCGTGCATCTCGAAGTGGTCGGTGGGGCTGGACTTTGGCCAAGCCTGGTGGATCCACCGCAACTGGAAAATGCGCTGCTCAATCTCTGCATCAACGCCCGCGACGCGATGCCCGACGGCGGTCGCCTGACCATCGAAACCGCCAACTGCGCGCTGGACGAGCACGCCGCGGCCGCCTGCGAACTGGAACCGGGGCCATACGTCTCGCTGAGCGTCACCGACACCGGCACCGGCATGAGCGCGGAAGTGATCGCTCGCGCCTTCGACCCATTCTTCACTACCAAGCCGCCCGGCCAGGGCACCGGCCTGGGCTTGTCCATGATTTACGGCTTCGCGCGCCAGTCGGGTGGCCAGGTGCGCATCCATTCCGAGCCCGGTGCCGGCTCCACGCTGTGCATCTACCTGCCACGCCACCATGAACCCCCGGCCGACGCGGAACCCACGCCATCGGCACACCTGCCTCACGCCACGCCGCAACGCGCGACGATTCTGATGGTGGAAGACGAGCCATCGATCCGCGAGCTGGTCTGCGAAATCCTGACAGACACCGGTTACAGCGTACTGCAAGCCAGCGATGGCAAAGCGGGGCTGCACATCCTGCAATCCACTACGAGACTGGACTTGCTGATCACCGACATTGGCCTGCCCGGCGCCATGAATGGGCGCCAGATGGCCGACATGGCACGCACCACACGCCCGCACCTCAAGATCCTGTTCATGACCGGCTTCGCCGAGAATTCCATGGTTGGCGGCGGCCATCTTGAACACGACATGCACGTGATCACCAAACCGTTCTCTCTGGATGCGTTGAAGAAGCGGATTCGCGACATTCTGGCGGCTTGAGGGTCGGGTTCGGGCAAGCTCAGCTGATCAGCTCCTGTGTTCGCCAAGGAGACTTGATCGCGTGTCACTCCCTAAACTTGTCTCTCACATCTTTCCGATCGAGCGCCATGTCCATCGTCCTGACTCCCTTCGCCCGCACCCGCCTGTTCCCACGCGATCACCGATACAACGCCATCCAGGACTGCAGTGCCGAGGAATTCGAGCAGCGACTCAACACCGAAGCGCCACTGGTCGTGCTCGCCGGCTACGCCCCGTTCTGCCAGCTGCACGTGCACCGCAACTGGACTTCCACCCGCTGCACTGCCGTACCCATCACCGACACCAACCGCACCTTGCTGCGCTCAGCCTACGAAGCCCGCAGCACCGAAGAACTGCCGGTGCTGGTGCGCTGGTTCGAAGGCATCGAGCCACCCGTTGCCCACTACCTGCTGCCGATCCTCTATAGCCGCGATCAACTCGCCCGCGAAGGCTCACCCATCGACGCCGACTGGGGTGTAGTCGGCTGCCTCTACACCACCGAGCCGGAAGAGATTCCGATGGTACCGATCACCATGCTGCGCAACGCACTGGGCGTCGACGAAGGCGGCTCAGGCGTGCCGCTGGACCGGGACGCGTACCGGCGCAGCGTGGCGTTCTGGGAAAAGCATGCGAACTGGCGCGGGTGAAGAAATATCGTCGGCGCTCCGCGCCGTCGTGAAACAGTCCCCGATATTTTTCGCGCACGCGAATCCACCTTGCCGTTGTACTTGACTTCCTCCGTCCCGGTTTTCGCGTCTCAGGCCACGTCATCAGCGCCGACACGCACTACCAACTTGCCGAAATTGCCACCTTCAAGCATACCGATGAAGGCTTCCGGCGCATTTTCGAGGCCGTCGACGAGATCCTCGCGGTAGTGCAATCTGTTCCCGGCCAACCACGGTTGCATGGCCTGGAGAAATTCACCATAACGGTCGCCGTAGTCGTCGAAGATGATGAAACCCTGCATGCGGATACGGCGCCTGAGCAAAGTCCCGGTCAGGAGCGGCAGACGATCCGGGCCCGGCGGCAGCTTGGTGGCGTTGTAGTGCGCAACCAGCCCGCACAAGGGAATGCGCGCCTTGGCGTTGAGCAACGGCAGCACCGCGTCGAAGACCTTGCCGCCGACGCTTTCGAAATACACGTCGATACCGTTCGGACACGCTTTTTTCAGGCGTTCGTCCAGGTGATCCTGGTGATGATCGAGGCAGGAATCGAAACCAAGTTCATCCGTGACGTAGCTACATTTCTTTTCGCCGCCAGCGATCCCGACGACGCGGCAGCCCTTGAGCTTGGCGACCTGTCCGACCACGGAGCCAACTGCACCGGAGGCAGCCGCCACCACCACCGTCTCACCCGGCTTGGGCTGGCCGATATCCATCAGCCCCATGTACGCGGTGAACCCGGGCATGCCGAGTATGCCCAGCGCCCAGGACGGTTTCATCCGCGCGGCATCGAGCTTGCGCAGGCCCTCACCGCCGGACAGCGCGTAATCCTGCCAGCCGCTGTAAGCCAGCACCCAGTCACCCTCCTTGAAATCCGCATGTTTCGATTGCGCGACCCGGCATACGGTGCCGCCGACCATGAGTTCGTTCAACTTGACCGGCTCGGCGTAGGACGGCGCATCACTCATGCGCCCACGCATGTAGGGGTCCAGCGACAAAAACACCGTACGCAACCGCACCTGCCCCTGCTCCGGTGATGGCACCGGCGTGGTCTCAAGTCGAAAATCTCGTGGAGTCGGTGCGCCTTGCGGGCGCGAAGCGAGTACAAAACGGCGGTTGCGATCATTGGTCTGCGGCATCGGGATTTCCTGCAACGGCTGGGAACGGCTGGCGAAACGGCAACGCTCCAGCGGGAAGCCATGATCCTGCGCTGCGCCGCATGACAGCAAAGTGATTGCGGCCGGCATTCGATCGGCGGCGCACTCACCGGGCGTCTACGCTGGATAGCCTGGGCTGATCGTATCGAGCTTACGCAACAACACAAGCCAGATGAACGCGCCGTCGGTCGGATGCCAGCGCCCGATCAAAGCCCATTGTTCAACCCACCGTAACCGGCACTAACGTCATGGTGTCGTTGCCGAAGATGTCGACGACTTTCACGGCGACGGTGTAGCGGCCCGGGCGTTCGTAGGTGTGTTCGGCGGTGGTGAGGTCGAGTTGGCGGTTCTTGCGGGTGCGGAAGCTCTGCCATTCGTTCTCGAAGATGTAGCCGCCGGTCCAGCGTTCCTCGAACTCCAGTGGCAGGCCGGCCTGCGGCGGCTCGAAGCCGGGCAACACGCCGCCGCTGTCGGCGCCAACCGGCACCTTGATGATTTCGCGGCGCGACTGGTAGTCGAAGTCGACCGCCCAGTAGTCGACCCAGTCGGTCCAGGTCTTGGTAAGGGTTTCGCGGGTGACCACGCCGGCCTTGCTCTTGCTGACCTTGACCAGCTGACCGCGGTCACAGATGACGTCGCCCTTGCCTTCCTTGAGCGCGGCAATGGCCGCTTCCGCCGCGCCCTGGCTGTAATACACGGAGAAGTCGGTCAGCTCGATCCGCACGGTGAGTTTGTCATGTGCGCTTCTGCCCTTGGCGTAGCGCGGGGTGGCTTCGACGAAACTGATGTCGTGAAACACCACCTGGCCGCGATCGACCGCGCGCTTGTCGAACACGTCGGCCGGAATGTACTTGGGCGTCAGGTCGATGCCCTTGGATTTGGCCTCTTCCAGCACCGCCGGAAACAGGCCCATCTCGAACTCGAACGCCAGCACGTCGACGCGGGTGGCGCCGCGCTTGCGGGTTTCCACGATTACCTCTTCGACGAACAGGCGACCCACCGGCAGATTGATCGGGCCGACCACCACCAGCCGACCGCCGTGCTTGCCGTCGAAGAACGCATCGCTGTCGAACGCCTCCGCCTTGTACGCGCGCAGGATCAGCTCACGGAACTCGCGCTCCTTCTCGGCCAGCGCCTGTTCCTTCTGCGCGCCACTGAGCCGACCGCCGACATTGAGATAGGCCTGTCGCTCGTAACGGCCAAGGTTGAGCACTTCGAACGCGCGGAACGGCTTGTCTGCCGCCTGCAACTCGCGCTGCACGCCGATCAGTCGTTTGCGCGTGGTGTGGATGGCGAACTTGCCGAGGTCGGTGGCGATCCACTTGCGGCCGAGCTTTTCGGCGACAGCGGCAGTGGTGCCGGAACCGCCGAAGAAATCAGCGACGAGATCGCCTTCGTTGCTGCAAGCAACAATAATTCTCTCCAAAAGAGATTCCGGCTTTTGCGTCGGGTACCCAACATTCTCGGGATTTGCGCCAAGCACATGGTTCAGATCCCAAACATCACGCATTGGAGCGCCAGCGGACTCTTCGTCGAGAACCTCTTTCGTGGTTTCACCTTTCACCTTTTTCCCGCCAAAACGTTTCAGAGTTGCTTCCGACAACTCTTGGAACTGCTGATTCCACACTGTCGTTTCAGACTTCCCGAACCAGAAAATCGTGTCGTGGCTTCTCTGAAACATTGGAGACTTTGCGGGCCATCGCCTGTAATGCCAAATAAGCTCATTCTTGAAACACTTTCGCCCAAAGACTTCATCAAGCGCCATTCGTATGTAGGCGTGAACACGCCAGTCGCAGTGCAGGAAAACGCTCCCATCCTCCGCCAGCAAATCCCGCATCAAGATCAACCGCTCGTAGATCATGCTGATGAACGAATCTGCCCCACGCCCCCAGGTATCGCGATACGCAATCTGCTCCAGCAGATTCGGCTCCTTGTGGAAGGTCTCGCCGCCAATCTCGATGTCCATCGAGAAGTCCGCACCCACGTCAAACGGCGGGTCGATGTAGATCAGCTTGAGGCCGCCGGCTTCCTCGATCTGGCGGCGCAATGCGCCAGCTTTCAAGGACGACAGGATCAGCTTGTTGTCGCCCCAGATCAGCTTGTTGGTCCAGCCGCGGGTCTGGCGGCCGCGGGCGTCGAACAGCTCGTGCTGCACTTTTGTTTCGGCGCGCGGCTCGTCGACGTGTTCCAGCGTCTGGAACGGCAGCACGGTGGTGCACACGTCGCGGTTCTTGCCGTTCCACACCAGCTCCACTTCGCGCTTGTCCTCGAACAGGATGAAGCGGTACTTCTCCGGCAGCGGCTTGCCGGCCTGGATCAGCTGGGTGAGGTCGCGCTTTTCGGCGTCGGTGAGGTCGTAGGCGGGAGGCTTGGCCATGGGTTCAGCTCTTCTTTTCCGGGGCGCGCGGCGGCTTGGCCGGCAGTTGCTTGATGGCCTGCTCGAAAGCGGACTCGTCGGCGATGTCTTTGGCGGCAAGTCGGCGCGCGTTGAACTGCTCGAACTGCTCCAGCGCAAGGTGATCCGCCACGGCTTTTGACACACGCCCGGCGTCAGTGAGCACCTCTCGCTCGTTGAACTGCAGGAACGCGTCGAGGCGCTCGCGCCAGTCGCGCATGTAAAGCGTGCGCCGGCGCCGGGCCTGATCCTCGGCGTAGTCCAGATACATCACCACGATGCGGTCCAGCTCGGTGATTTCGTCGTGACGCAGGTAGTTCTTGGCGACGGTCACGTCGCCCGATCGCAGCTTGGCGCCCTTCCAACTGGTCAACCCCATGTTGGGCTGGGCGTGGTCGGCGCGAGCGGCAATCAGTTCGGCGGCCGTTTGCCCGGTGGCGGCCCAGTGCAGCTTGTTCTGGATGATCTGGAAGAATTGCTGGGTTTGCGCAGCGTCGCTTGAGTAATCCGCCGCCAGGGCAAAGATGTCGCGCAGCTTGAGGTACATGCGCTTTTCGCTGGCGCGAATGTCGCGAATGCGCTCCAGCAGCTCGTCGAAATAGTCCGGCACATCCGGACCGGGCGGGTTTTTCAGGCGTTCGTCGTCCATGACGAAACCCTTGAGCAGGTATTCCTGCAGTCGCGCCGTGGCCCACTGGCGAAATTGGGTGCCGCGCGTGGAGCGCACGCGATAGCCCACAGCGAGTATGGCTTCCAGACGGTAATGCAATACCTTGTAGCGCTTGCCGTCCGGGGCAGTTGTCAACCAGGAGTTGACGACTGCTTCGGCTAGCAGCTCACCCTCGGCGAAAACCGCCTTGAGGTGCTTGGCGATGTTCTGCTTGCTGGTCTGGAACAGGTCAGCAAGCTGCCCCTGGCTGAGCCACAGCGTCTGCTGCTCAAACCGGCATTCGATCCGGGTTTGGCCATCCTCGCTCTGGTAGAGCAGGATTTCACCGATAGGCGGGCGACGCACTTCGCTCATGCATCTTCACCAGGCTGATAGTCGCGGAAGCTGGTCGGCAGCGCGGCGAACGTGGTCGGGTGGTGGCGCTCGAAACCTGCCTGGTCGACGTAGACGAAGTGGTAGACGGTGCCGCTGTCCGCCGCGCACGCCGTAGTGGCATCGGCACACCATTGCGCCAGTCGCTGCATTTTCTGCGGCAGGTCGAGCTCGGCGCGGCCCTTGGTTTCGATGATCCAGACAACGCCGTCTGTCGTTCTGACGATGAAGTCGGGGATGTAGTTGGACAGCTCGCCACTGGCCTTGACGTAATCGACCTTGAAGCCGACCGCCAGATAGTTCTTGGCAAACGCTGCCACGTCGGCGGCACCGTCCAGGAATGCGGCGAAGGCCATTTCCAGACCGCCCGCGTTGGGCTCGCCGACGATCTTGTTGAACAGTGAACGCCTGGGTACCAGGTAGGGCCGGTTTTCGGTACGGAACGGGCGCGTATCGCGCAGGCGCAGATAACCGTCGACGGTGGGCGCGCCAGCATCGCGCACGGTGAGCGCGTTGATCGCCTTGGTGAAGCTGTCGAACAGGATCTTGCCGGCGGCGGGTTCGGCGAGGTTGCGCAGTATCTGCGGGTCTTCCAGATCGACCGGGCTGTGTTCGAACAACTGATCGCGCATGAAGTCGCGCACACGCGGGTAAAGCAGCTCGTAGCCGCCGACCAGGCGCAGTTCCTTGATCAGCTGGCGCGCAAAAAACGCCACCACCGAGCGGTAATCCACCGGCCCGCCAGCCTCCAGCTCGATACTGTGGTGTTCGCTGTCATCGAGCATGGTCTTGAAAACGATGTGGCGGGTTTCCTCTGGCGGGAACGGCTTGAGCGGCAAGGGCACGTTGTAGAAACCGGCCGGATCCAGCGTGGAAAGCTCGCGGTATTCACGATTGTAGCGACGGCTCAGGCGGGGCAAGGCAATGTCCAGTACCTCGATGTCCTTGTCAGGATTGTCGACGTCCACTTCCACCACCAGCGAGTCCTTGCGATCGACGCCCTTGCCCATCGGTGCGCGTTCCAGCTCGACGCCTTCGCTCTTGATCGCCTCGACAAACTCCATGAAGGCGGCGGTACCCATGACCGAAACGTATTCCGGCGCGCCGCTGCCGAAGTACATGCGGCGCAGGCCGCGGCCCAGCGTCTGCTCGGGCAGGATGTTGCTGCTGGAGGTGTAGGCGCGCAGGCCGACGATCGTGGTGACGTTGCGCACGTCCCAGCCCTCCTTGAGCATCAATACCGAGACGATCGCCTTGTACGGGCTGGCCCAGCCGTCGATCTGGTTGGAAGCCTTGCGCAGCGTTTCCAGCTCCTCGCGCTTCTTGCCGGAGGCGGCCTCGGAAATCTCGCCGTTGTTCTTGGTGTGGATGACCAGCACGCCACCGGCCAGCTCCGGACAGATCTTCTCAAGATGGGCGCCGACCTCGTCACAGTTGCGGGTGTCGTCGACCATCACGAACAGCACGGCCTTCTTGCCCAGCTTCTCGTGCTCGGCATAGCTCTTGCGCCATTCCTCCACGCCGAGCTGCAGGTAATCGCCGTAGCGTTCGGTGAACAGCGCGCTGTTGTGCTCGGTCAGGCGGTCGATGCTGGCGCGATCGGGCAGCACCGGGTGTTTGACTACGTTCTGGTGGATGGCCTCGACCAACGGGTAGTCGGACACCGTCTGCACGAAGATCGAGCCGTTGTTGTGCTTGGGGGTGGCGCTGACGTCGATCTGCAACGACAGCCGCCCGTCCTTCTGCAGCATGCGATGGTGGATGGCCTGGATCGATTGGAACCACGCCATGCGCTCGTCGTGGACGTGGTGGGCCTCGTCGTTGAACACCGCCAGTTCGTCGATCTCGCGTACCACTTCGCCGAGATCGGTCTTGCTGTCGGTGGTCTTGCCGACGGGTTTCGGACCGAACGGGCTGAGGAAATAGTCACGCAGATCGTCGTCATCCAGCGATGGTTCGACCACGTCGCCCAGATAGACACGATGGATATTGGTCAGGAACAAGTTGCCGGTCGGCCGCACGATGCGCACCTCATCCTGCAGGTGCAGGGTGAACTGGAAATCATCGCGCCAGTTGCGCGCCTGGAAGCCGTTGTCGGGCAGCACCGGATCGTTGAAGAAGATCTTCAGGCCATCGAAATCGGCACGCAGACGGTCCAGCACGATGATGTTGGGGGCGATCAGCAGGATGTTGCGCGCCAGCGTCGAATCCGCTTCGTAGAGCTTGTGGAAGTAGCACCAGGCAATCAGCAGCGACAGCACCTTGGTCTTGCCCGAACCGGTCGCCATCTTGGTCACGTAGCGCGGCCAGTCTTCGGGAAACATGCTGGCGGACACCGCGCCGGAAGCATCGAAGCGCATCAGGTCGAACTTGTCGCGTGCCTGCCTGACGTCGTACAGCCAGATGACCGTTTCCACGGCTTCGCGCTGGGCGAAGTAATACTCGAAGGATGCGAGTGTACCGTCAGCTTGCTCCATCTGGTGTGGCGTGAGGAACCACCAGTGCAATAGCGCTCTGGAGGTTGCCGAGGCACCCGGGTAGCCGTTATCACGCCAGGCACTCACTTCCTCGCGAATCTTCGCCACAAGCGGCGGCAACAGGTTTTCATAGCGGGTGGTGCGCAGATCTTCCGAGGCGGGAAACCAGCGCTGGTCGGCCCGCGAGACAACGTACGGCGACGTCGGGAAATCTGGATGAAGAGCCATCGAGCTTGCTGCCCCTGTTGTTCCGTGAATGCTGGCCTGCGACCGGCATTCATCGCATTGTATGCGCTAGGGTCTCACCTGGTGAGAAGCACCCCTACCCTCGAGGGAGCCGATGCTTGCAACAAAAGGGGTCACCATTTCGCCGTCCGTGTCAACAGGCAGACCAGACCCGCTCATGATAGAGCGCTCATCGGTGAGCGGACCGCGGCTCCGCCACACTCCTCACATCGTCAGCCAGCCAAAGCCTGAAGGACGTTTTTGGGATCTTTGCTGATGGCGCGTAGCAAAGCTTTGGCGGGGCCGGCGGGCTCGCGGCGGCCTTGTTCCCAGCTACGCAGCGTGCCGACTTGCACGCCAATGAGAGTGGCGAACTTGGCCTGAGACAAACCTGTGGCCTTGCGGATATCAGTGACACTGATGGCGTCGATATGGAATTCACGTGACGGCTGGCGCCCGCGGCGAACGATCTCGTCCCTCTGCGTCACGCTTTCGAGGAGGCTGGCAAAATGTTTGGCGTCCACGGCTACCTCCACTACTCGATAATTTGCCTGAGCGCCGTCTTTTGCGCCGGCGTTACGCCAATGACGTACGTTGTGGCAGCCAAGCGAAGGTGGACATCGCGAATGGCACGAGCGCCCCTCACCCCTCCAAACAATCGAACCGCCGATCCGCCTCCACCTCCGCCTCATAATCCACATCGTCCCGATCAAACCCGAACAACTTCAAGAACTCGTGTTTGTAGCCGTCGTAGTCAGTGATCTCGCGCAGATTCTCGGTGGTGACAGTCGGCCAGATCGTCTGACAAGGCACCTGCACGTCCTCGCGTAGCTCCCAATCATCCAGCCGCAACCGCCCTTCTTCATCAGTGGCGGGCGCCGCACCATCCGCGCGATACAGCCGATCATGGAACAGCCGGTTGGCCTGCTCGATCGGATTCTCGTGGATACCCTTCTCCTTCATGATCTTGAAGGCGATCGACACGTACAACGGAATCACCGGGATCGCAGCGCTGGCCTGGGTGACCACGGACTTCATCACGCCGACGTAGGCTTCCAGCCCCGGATGGCGGCTGCGCAACTGTTTGGCGGTGTTGTCCAGATGCTGCTTGGCCTGCCCCAGCGTGCCGTGCCAGTACATCGGCCAGGTGATCTCGGTGCCGATGTAGCTGTAGGCGATGGTCTTGGCGTTCTTGGCTAGCACGCCGGCCTTGCTCAGCGCGTCGATCCACAGCGCCCAGTCCTCGCCGCCCATGACGGTGACGGTGTCCTTGATTTCCTGCTCGGTGGCCGGCTCGACGCTGGCTTCGATCACGGTGTCCTTGTTGGTGTCGACCGAGGTGTTGGTGAAGGTTTCGCCGATGGTCTTGAGCGCCGAGCGCACTACTTCGCCAGTGTCCGGCAGTTTGCGCACGGGCGAGGCCAGCGAGTAGACGACCAGGTCGATCGGGCCATCCATTTCGTTCTTGATGATCTCGATGGCCTTGGTGCGGGTTTCGTGCGCGAACGCATCGGCGTTGATCGACTTGCTGTACAGGCCGGCCTGCTTGGCCGCCTTGTCGAAGGCCGCCGCGTTATACCAACCGGCGGTGCCGGTTTTGGTGTCGCTGCTGGGCTTTTCGAAGAACACGCCCAGCGTGGCCGCGCCGTAGCCAAACGCGGCGGTGATGCGCGAAGCCAGGCCGTAGCCGGTGGAGGCGCCGATCACCAACACCCGCTTCGGACCCTTGTCCGCCGCGTGGCCAGCGGCCTGGGTGATCTTGATCTGGTCGAGCACGTTGCGCTCGCAGCCGACCGGATGGGCGGTGATGCAGATGAATCCACGGACTTTGGGCTTGATGATCACTCGGCAGCTCCTGCAGGGGTTCGGCAATTCGCCATATTAACCAAGGCAACGGCCATGCGCTGCCGTAGGGCAGCACCAGCCACGCGATCGGGCGCATCCGCCTGGGCACGTGGATTCCGCACAGGCAAGAAACCCCGCACAGGATGCGGGGTTTCTTGATTGCGGAACTGCTTGTACCCGAGCGATCAGGCAGTAGCGTCAGCGGCCTCCACCGTTGAGGCCTGGAGACCCTTCGGGCCCTGAGTCACTTCGAACTTCACCCGCTGGCCTTCCTGCAGACTGCGAAAGCCCTTGCTGGTGATAGCCGAAAAATGGACGAACACGTCCGCCCCCCCGTCCTCAGGCGCGATAAAACCGAAACCCTTGGCGTCATTGAACCATTTGACCGTACCGAAACTCATTGCGTGAACCTCTGGATCCATGGAGTGATGCGCCAGATCTGGTGCGACGGCCCCCCCCGGCTCGCCGCGCTGGCATGAAGAAAAGTAGCAAGAGGTGAAGGTGCGGCGCAATACGAAAGTTTCACACAGCGAAAAATACGCGATGCCGAAATCAGTTTTTCGGCATCGCGGCCAGGATCTGCGGCACCTCGGCGGTGGCGGCGGCCAGGTGCGCGAAGATTTCGTCGATACTGATTTCGGCCTCATCGCCGCAACCGGCGGCGAAATTTGCCACCAGCGCCAGACAGGCATACTGCAGCCCCAGCTCGCGTGCGAGCACGGCCTCGGGCATGCCGGTCATGCCGACCAGGTCGCAGCCATCGCGCTTCATGCGGGCGATCTCGGCGCGCGTTTCCAGGCGCGGTCCCTGGGTGGCGCCGTAGCAACCGCCATCGATGACTTCGACGCCCGCCGTGCGGGCGGCAGCCAGTAATTGCCGGCGCAGGGATTCCGCATACGGTTCGCTGAAGTCGATATGCCTGACCTCGGCACCCTCCGCGTCGCAGTAGCTGGTGTAACGGCCATGGGTGTAGTCGATCAACTGGTCGGGCACCACGATCACCCGCGGCCCCATGTCGCCACGAATACCGCCCACCGCATTGACCCCGATGACCCGGCGCGCGCCAAGCTGGTGCAGCGCCCACAGGTTGGCGCGATAGTTGACCCGGTGCGGCGGCAGGCTGTGGCTTTCGCCATGGCGCGCCAGGAAGGCCACCCGCATGCCGGCGAAATCACCCCGGGCCACCTCGCCCGAAGCGGCGCCGTAAGGCGTATCCACAGTTCGCCGGGTGGTGTTTTCCAGACCCGGGAACTTGTACAGGCCGCTGCCGCCGATCACGGCGAGGTCGATGGATTCGGGTGTTGACTGAGTCATGTTGATCCCTGGACAGCTTGCGCATGCTGATTGAAACGAAGCCCGGAGTCGCTTGAGCGATTTCCGATTCCCTGACCTGATTGGCGACGGACCTCAGCTTCCCCTGGGAGCGCCCTTGTGGGTGAGAAGGTGGCGCGAAGCGCCGGATGAACGTACGGGCGAAGCGCGGGTCGCAACAATGAGTGCTGCCACAGCGCGCTTCATCTGTACCCTCTCCCCAAACCCGCTCCCGAAGCTGTCTCTTGATCACCTCTTGCATTGATGCAGAAGGGCCGGCGGGCAGTGCCCGCCCTACGGCGCGGCAATGGTAGGGCGGGCACTGCCAGCCAGTCTTGTCGCGAATCAGGATTCCCTATTCCCCATTCCCTGCCTTCAACGCATAAATCCCCGCCAGATTGCGCCCCTGCTCGTAATAATCCATGCCGTAGCCAAACACAAAACGATCGGGCAGAACGATACCGTTGAAATCGGAGGTGATGCCTTCGATCAGGCGATCATGCTGTTTGGTGCACAGGCTGGCGATGTAGACCTTCTTCGCGCCGCGACGATAGCAGTCGTCGCGCACTTCCTTCAGCGTGTTGCCTTCATCAAGGATGTCGTCGACCAGCAACACCACGCGGCCTTCCATCGGCACCATCGGCTCGCGCAGCCAACGCAGCTCCTTGCCCGAGGTCGCGCCGCGGTAGCGGGTGGCGTGAACGTAGTCGAATTCCAGGTCGGTGCGGATGGCCAGCGCCAGGTGGCCGGCAAAGATCAGCGCGCCGTTCATCACGGTGAGGAAGATCGCCCGCTCGCCATCCAGCGCGGCGTCGATGCGCTGGCCCATCGCCTGGATGACGGCTTCCAGTTCGGCGCGTTCGTGCAGCAGATCCGACTGCGCCAGCGCGTCGGACAATGCAGGTATCGGGGTATTCATGCGGTTCCTTGTTCGGCATTCAGCGCCGCGATGCGCGCGACGAAGCGGTCACGCTGGGGGTTGTGGGTGAGGCCGTCCCAACTGGCACCGACGGCGCCATGCAGGGCCAGTAGCGACTCGGGCATGGGTACCGTATCGCCACCCATGGCAGCGAGCGCCTCGTCCACTACGCCGGGAAGACACGCCAGCACCAGGTCGCAACCGGCATCGAGGTGCGCCCTCACCCGCTCGCCGACGCTGCCGGCGGCAGCGGCCGCCGCCATGCTGATGTCGTCGCTGATCACGGCGCCGGCAAAACCCAGCTCACTGCGCAGGATCTCCCCGATCCAGACTTTCGAGTAGCCGGCGGGATGGCTGTCCACGGCCGGATAGACGACGTGCGCCATCATCACCGCCTCGACATGCGCCTCGATGCACTGCGCGAACGGCAGCAGATCGTCGCGGCGGATTTCGTCCAGGCTGCGCGGATCGGTTGCGATCACCTTGTGCGTGTCGCCCACCACCGAACCATGTCCCGGAAAATGCTTGAGCACCGCCGCCATGCCGCCCAGGTGCAGGCCGCGCACATAGGCTTGCGCCAGCTCGGAAGTGATCGCCGGATCGGCATGGAACGCGCGCAGGCCGATGGCCGCATTGCCACGGGCCAGGTCGACCACCGGCGCAAAGCTGAAATCGACGCCGCTGGCACGCAGCTCGCTGGCCATCACCCAGGCATGTTCCTCGGCCAGGCGGATAGCCTCGTCGGCATCACTCTCGTACAGCGTGCCGAGCGCCGCCAGTGCGGGCAATCGGGTGAAACCTTCCCGGAAACGCTGCACCGGGCCGCCCTCCTGGTCGACCGCGATCAGCAGCTGTTCGCCGCCCGCTTCACGGATCGCCACGCACAAGGCACCCAGTTGTTCGCGCGACTGGTAGTTGCGCGAAAACAGCAACACACCGGCGACGGCCGGAGATTTCAGCCAGGTTTTTTCGTGCTCGGCCAGTTCCGGCCCGGCCACGCCGATCATCAACATGCGGCATCCTCGGCAGCGCGCTCGGCCGGCGTCCATTGCCGATACGGATGCGCAATCAGATTGACGTTGTAGTAGCGCGTCAGGGCGCTCACCTCGCGCCCAAGCCACGGCGGTCGCGGAAACGGCGCATCGACCGCGGGCAACTCGACCTCGGCGACGATCAGGCCGTGGTTGTCGCCATGGAACTCGTCGATCTCGAACAATACGCCATCGACGCGGACATGGTGTCGGACCTTCTCCAGCACGCCATCGCACAAGGATGCGAGCAACACCCTGGCGTCCTCGACCGGGATCGGATAATCGAACTCGGTACGTGCGATGCCGGGCGTGGCCGCCTTGATGTTGAGCCATGCCTGGTCGCCGGCAAGACGCGCGCGCACCGAGGCGCGCGCGCTGCCGTCGCGCAGCGCCTGCGCGCCGACCAGATAACCCTGCGCGAGGGACTCGCTGCGTTCAACATCGGCGCGCCAACTGTCGTCGACGATCAGGAACTTGCGCTCGATTTCGATGGCCATGCTTTCCCGATGAGTGCGGCCATGGATGGCCGCTTTTTGATCTTTGCTTTCATGGACGAATGCACAAACTCCGTCAGCCACGCTCGAACAAGGCAATCGACTCGACGTGCGCGGTATGTGGAAACATGTCCATCACCCCCGCCAAGCTGAGCGTGAAACCGTGCCGGTTGACCAGAATGCCGGCGTCACGCGCCAGCGAGGCGGGGTGGCAGGAGACATAGACGATGCGGCGGGTCTGCTGGTGTGGCAGGTAGTCCAGTAGCTTGTCGGCGCCGGCGCGCGGCGGGTCGAGCAGCAGCTTGTCCCAAGGCTGGCGCGCCCAGTCGGCGCTGCGCTGGTCCTCGAACAGGTTGGCGACATGGAAGCTCGCGTTCTCGATGCCGTTGCGCGCGGCATTCTGTGCGGCACGCTCGACCAGGCCGTGCTCGCCTTCCACGCCTACCACCTCGGCGACCCGGCGTGCGATCGGCAAGGTGAAGTTGCCGAGGCCGCAGAACAGATCCAGCACCCGATCGGTCGGCTGCGGGTCGAGCAATTCCAGCGCACGCGCCACCATCAACTGGTTCATGCTGGCGTTGACCTGCACGAAGTCCAGCGGCTGGAACTCCAGCTCGACATCGGCGAAACGGGCATCGTCGCTGGCGATGCGGAACGCCAGCCGCGGATGCTCCGGCCACAACGGATGCACGCTGCTGGTACCGCCCGGCTGCAGGTAGATCGCCAAACCGTGTTGCTGGCCAAAGGCGGTGAGCGCAGCGAGGTCACGTTCGCTCAACGGTTGCATGTGGCGGAACACCAGCGCCATCACCTCGTCGCCGGCCGCAAACTCGATCTGCGGGATGGTGTCCAGCGCATCCATCGTGCCGAGCAAATCGGCGAGTAGACCGACCTTGGGGCCGAGCGCGGGATGCATGACTTCGCAGCGAAGGATCTCAGTGACAAAACGCGGGTTCTGTTCCTCGCGGAAACCGACCAGTACGCGGCCCTTCCTGGCCACGTTGCGCACCGACAGCCGCCCCTTGCGCCGGTACGCCCACGGCTCGGCGCTGAGCGGCGGCAGCCATGACTGTGGCGCGACCTTGCCGATGCGCTCGAAATTCTCCGCCAGTACACGCTGCTTGGCGGCGATCTGTGCGGGCGCGTCAAGATGCTGCAGCGAGCAGCCGCTGCACTGCAAATAGTGCTGGCAGCGCGGCTCGACCCGGTGCGGTGAGGCGGTGATCACCTCGACCACTTCGGCCTCGTCGAAATGGCGATGGCGCTTGCGCAGCCTGGCCGTCACCCGCTCGCCAAGCAAGGCGCCACTGATGAAAACCGTCTTGCCGTTGATCCGGGCCACGCCGCGGCCATCGTGGCCAAGATCGGTGATGTCGGCCTCGAACGGGATAGCGGAGACAGTGTTGGAGCGGGACATGGGCGCGAAAGCTGAAGTCTGGCCGCCGATTATCTCAGATCGGCCCGGTTCACGCCCCGTGACACAGGGCCCCTGCCTTACTTCTGCTGCCAGGCACCGGCAGCGTTCTGGTAATACCATCCGGCGCGGGCCTTCTCGATCCAGCTCTTGGCGAAGGTGGCGCGAATCTGTGACTCCCACTCCGGATGGTTGTTGGCGATGGCGACTTCGCGATACAGCGCGGTGCGATCACGGTTCTCGTCGGCCACCATGGCATTGGCCTGCGCGCGCTGGCTCAGCGGCACCTTGGATGCGTCGCGCATGACGACCATGCCGTCGTGCGTGAAGCCCACCGCGCCGCTGTCCAACAGGCTGCCCAGGATGCCGCTGAAACGCTGCTGCATGCGGCCGCGGATCGCCTCGGTGGCGCTGGTCTGGATACGGATATCCGGCGTGTCGGCAGCCTGCGCGGCGGGAATCAACAGGTCGAGCAGCATCGCCGAGGGATGGCTGCCGCTGTCCTGCGCCGGCCGCGGCGGTTCCTTCGCTGCCGGCTTGTCGGCCGGGCTGGCTTGGTCCAGCACCTTGCCGATGAACTGGTCGGCGGCCTTCTGCGCCGCCGCCTCGGGGAAGTAAACGTTGATGGTGACGCAGCCGACCAGCGCCACCGTTATGGTGGTCAGGATGACGTAGACGAGCTTGCGCATGATGTACTCCTGTACTGGAATTGATTGAGCCATGGGATCAGTGGACCTCGGGCGCGGTTCCGTGGATGGCGTCCTGCAACCGCTTCACCAGGGTCGGCCAGTCGACCTGGGTCTGGTGACCGATGACCTGCAACCGTGGCAGGCCACTGCCCTCGACGATAGTGTAGCCACCGTCGGCCGGTTCCAGACCACTCATCTTGCACACGGTACCCTGCAAGGTGCAACTGAGGCCAATCCGCCTGTAGCCGAAAGTGTTGAACAACTTCAGCACGGTGCCCTGCAGGCCTGCGGCAAAGCCGCCGCCACCCACGGAGGTCAGGTTGTTCACCGCGCGTTGGCTGATCCGGCCACCGCTGCCGGCAAGCAGGCTGGCCTTGAACGCCACCGGGTTCCAGTCGACCAGGCGCAGGTCGTCGATCGAGCCATCCAGCCGCCCGGTGATGCTGCCGAAATCGAACACGCTGGTGATCGCCCCCAGATCGAGCTGCTTCAAGGCAATGTCGGCATTGAGCACGGGGCTGGATCCGAATGGCTGCTGCAGCGACAGCCGCGTGATATTGACGAAGCCGTCGAATACGTTGGCAGTGAGCCCGCCGCCGAACTCCAGGCGGTCATCGACCCAGCGCAGCGATGGCACCGCGCCGCCCAGCGTACCGGGGAAGGCCGGCCAACCCACCGCCTGGCTCAAGGCGGCCATGTCGACGCCGGTCAGTGCCAGCGAGGTCGCCAGGCGCTGTCCCCTGGCTGCATCTGGCGACCAATCCAACTGGCCGATGTGCAGTTGGCCATTCAGTATTGGCATGCCAAGGGGCTGCTGCAGGCTCAGGGCGCCGTCATGACTTTGCCAGGACGACTGCGCCGCGCCGCCCTGGAGCCGGTAGAACCTCAAGCCGCGCCAAGCCAGGGTGGTGGCCGGCCGTCGACCCTTCGCTGTCCAATCGAGCCCGCCACGCAGGCCATCGATCCCCAGGCGACCATCGGCATCGGCCAGATCGAGGCCATCGGCGTTGAAACTGAAACTGCGTGGCACGTCGTTGCGCCAGTCGAGGCTGGCGTCCAGGTCGCCCGTGATCTCGAGGCCGGGCAAGCCCAACGTGTCGAGCCAGGCCTGGCCGTATCGGTCATAGGCTGCCGGAAAGCTGGCATGCAGGCGATCCAGCCGCAGCGACTTCAATGCACCGTCGGCGTCGAACGCCACTGCGCCATCGAGCTGCAGGGCGTCGGCATCATTGATCCGCAGTCGGCTCAACTCGACCATCCCCTTCTGGACGCTCGCTTGCACACGCAGTTGCACCGCGTGACCAGGTAATTTGGCATAGATCGGCCCGAACAGCAGTTCACCACCGCGCAGGCTGGCGTCCAGCTCGATCCGGCTCGGCCCGTCGCTGGAATCGAGGCTGAAGCGGCCGGTGCCATTGACACCCTGGCCAGCGAGCGTACCGCTGGGGGTGTCGAATCCCACGTCTTTGAGGCCGAACTGGCCGGACGAGCGCAGCCCCGGATCACTCAGATCCAGCGCCAGCTCCGCATCAAGCCGGCCGGCCGTGGGGCGGCCCGACCATACGGTGCCGAGCAGACCCTGCAGCCAGCCCGCCGGCAGGTTTTCGATGTGGATCTGGGCGTGGCTGGGCCGATCCAGCGGCAGCGCCCCGCTGACGGTGGCCTTGCCTTGCAGCAGGTCGATCAGCAAGGTGTTGCTGGCCGGGCTCAGCTCGACCTGGACCTGCGCATTGCCGAGCGCACCGCCGGGTGCCTTGGCCAGCTTAAGATTGCCATCCAGGACCCAGCTCATCCGGTTGTCCCGGCGCAGGCTGCCAGCAAGATCCAGCGGTAGCCGGCGCCAGCCCATCGACGGAACATCGGCCCGCGCGGCATGCAACTGCACCGTGACGGCACCGGCACCATCCTCGCCCAGCCTGAGAGTCACCGCGTCCAAGCGCAGGCCCGGCAGGCTGATGGACTTCGCCGACAACACCACATCCGCCCGCGCTGGCACGAGCCAGGCAAGACCCAGCACGAGGCCACAGCACAGCAACCAGTAGCTCGATCGATGACTTGAAGTTGGGCGCATGTCGGGCCATTCTGCCAAATCCAGATGAACGACAAGGATTTCGTCATGAGCGAATGCCCGGGAACCCGCTTTTCCCACCCGGCCCGGCCACACGTTCTGGTCGCCGACGACGACCCCGGCAGTCGCCGTTTCCTGGGCGACGGCCTGCGCTCGCTCGGCGCCACGGTGGACACTTGTGTTGATGGCAAGGCAGCGCTGGAGCGAACCCGCGCCGAAAGGTTCGATCTGTTGCTGCTGGATTGCCGCATGCCGGATGGTGGCGCCATGCACATCCTGGCGCAGCTGCGCAGCGATACGCAGGCCGGTTCGGCCGAAAGCGTCGCGGTAGCCACCAGCGCCGAACTGGCGAGTGCCGACCGGCGCAACCTGCTCGCGGTCGGCTTCAGCGAGGTCCTGCTCAAACCCTGCACGCTGGTGGACCTGCAGCGTGTGCTGGCACTGGTCCCGAGCCACGGCCCGGCCTGCGTACTGGACGATGGCGCTGCGCTGTACAGCAGCGGCGACACCACCACCATGCGCGCACTGCGCCTGCTGTTGCGCGAGGAACTGGCGCTATTGCAGCGCGAACTGGGGACGCTCAGTCGCGACAGCGCCGCCTTCGCCGACCGACTGCACCGATTGCGCTCGTCCTGCGGGTTCTGCGGGGCCGTTGCGCTGACGCAGCAGACGATGCTGATGCAGCAGCAACTGGCGCGAGATGGTGCCACCCCGGCCGCGCTGGAAAGTTTCCGCAAGGCGATCCGCACCACGTTGCAGGCGCTGGACTCCTAGGAGCCAGGCACATCGCGGCGCCGGGACACGGCCATTCCCAGCACGCGCCAGGCGCGCAGCTCCCCGCCGCCCAGCTGGAAACGAACCACCTCGCGCATCAGGTCACGCAGCGATTTCAGTCCGCGGTTGTCCGGCATCCGGTCCTGTGCCAGCGCCAGCAGATCGCTGCCGCGCAAGGCCTGCGGACTGCCGGCGGCGCAGCGCACGGCGCCGTGCTCGACCTGGTAGCGGTAGCTCGCCTCCGGTTCGATCGCCTCGCCCGTATCCGCCTCGTGCAGCAATTGCAGGCCGTAGCCGGTCACCTCCAGCAGATCACGCTCGAAACGGCGCAGGCTCCAGTTCGGTGATTCGCCTGCGGCCAGGCGGGCCAGCGTCGTGGCGTAGGTATCGAACAGCAGTGGCAACGGATCCTGTCGAGCGGTCAGGCGGACCACCAGCTCGTTGAGATAGAGCCCGGCCAGGGCGACATCGCCGGTCAGCCGCTGCGGCGCGCCGACCGGCTCCACCGCGGTCAGGGTGGCCATCTCGCCGCGCAACAGCAGACCCAGCGCCAGTGGCTGGAACGGTTCCAGTTGCGCCCGCCGCAACCGCGAACGCTCGCCACGCACGCCACGCGCCACCACGCCGAGCCGGCCATGCTCCCGGGTCAGACATTCCAGCAGCAGCGAGGTCTCGCGATAGGCTCTCGCATGCAGCACGTAGGCGGGTTGCTGTTCGAGACGCATGGGTCAGAGGGGAATGGGGAATGGGGAATGGGGAATGGGGAACCTGATTCGCGTCGACTTTCAGCTCGGTCGCAGGGCCTGCGACGGCCTAGGCTGATGGTGGCCTCATCGAAGCGGATGAGGGCACGGTGATGGCAATGAATCGAGTGCAGTTTCAGAAGGGGCTGTCGATGTCGGAGTTT
>JACDJC010001133.1_pt1 | contig 24919 bp, 20 predicted proteins | sample 7454191 | NCBI WGS metagenome assembly JACDJC01 (sample SAMN14253291, study PRJNA609438) | sludge metagenome | isolation source: sludge after 25d culture with pyrite and EDTA | collected 2018-12-20 | reverse complement strand
TCTATTCAAGTTAACAAGGTTTGAACATCAACATTCTTTATTGGCATTTTACGTTGGATAAGGATATGGGGATATCGAATAGCATCACAATATTCTCCTCAACTTTTTCATATCATTCGATATCTTCGTATCCACAATACGCGCATAGATTTGTGTTGTTTTCAGGGAATTATGGCCCAACATTTTGGAGACGGTCTCGATGGGTACGCCATTAGCCAGCTTGATGGATGTGGCGAAGGTATGCCGGGCCACGTGCATTGAAAGGTTTTTGTTGATTCCGCAAATGTCGGCCAGTTCTTTGAGGTATGCATTCATTTTTTGGTTGGATAGAATGGGAAGCAATAATCCCTGGGAACCGTTCACCGGGTAGTTTTTGCCTCTATTTGATTTTCCCTAAAACAAAAAGCACTTAAAACCAACGTTTTATGTGCTTTTGCTTTTGTTTGAAGTGCCTGTTGGTGACCCAGCAGGGAATCGAACCCTGGACCCCATCCTTAAAAGGGACGTGCTCTACCAGCTGAGCTACTGAGTCTTGTTTTTCTCAAACGCGGTGCAAAAATAGGCGCTTCTTTTTTAACTCGCAAATCTAAGAGAGAGAAAAGTCGTTAAAAAATGTTTGAAGCGATGTAGGGCCTCATCAAATGTCCGAAATTATGAGCGTTGTCTGTTCTGTTTTTGAGGTTGTGAAGTATATTCCGTATCTTTAGTTAAAATTCTATTTTGAATCATTAATATGAAGTCATCTATTTTTACCGGATTACGGCCTCTGCTTCTCGTTATTTTTTTTCTTTGGGTGATTTCGGGGGCTTTGACGGCTCAAAAAAACAGCTCTATGATTACACAAGACAGAACAAGCGCGGTAGCAGGCATGTTTTACGAGAAAGATTCATCTGCACTTACCCTGCAATTGCAGCAGCTTTTCTCAGTTGCCAGGCCGCCATGGCGGCCTTCTAATGGAGGAGAAACGCATGTGGCAGCGTTGATTGCACCCCATGCGGGGTACATCTATTCGGGCCAGGTAGCCGCATCGGCTTACAATCAGCTGCCGGCTGATGCCGTTTATAAACGGATATTTTTGATAGGCTCCAGCCATCGTATGTCTTTCCGGGGGGCATCGGTTTATACTCAGGGCGATTATTTAACCCCTTTGGGAAGAGTTGAGATTGACCGGGAAGTGGCTCAAAAACTGGTGGATGAGTCGCGTTACTTCACCAGTGATGCAGCGCCTCATCTTCAGGAACACTCGCTGGAGGTTCAGTTGCCTTTTTTACAACACCATCTGAACCATTCTTTTAAGTTGGTTCCCATTGTTTTAGGGACACGCGATGCCGGTATGTGCCAGAAAATTGCGGAGGCGCTAAAACCCTGGTTTGGGGGAGACAACCTGTTTATAATCAGCAGTGACTTCTCCCATTATCCTGCCTACGAAGACGCCAACAGAGTGGATGAACGAACGGTATCGGCTATTCTTGAAAACAATCCCCAACTCCTTTTGGAGATTCTTGATGCGAATAAGAATGAAAATATCCCCGGCCTTGCTACCAGCTTGTGCGGGTGGACTTCGGTGTTGACGCTTCTGCATCTTACCTGTGAGGAGCCGGGTATAACCTTCAAACAGATTGATTATAAAAATTCGGGCGATGCGCGAATGGGGGACAAGGAGAGGGTGGTAGGTTACCAGGCAGTGGCGATTTTTCGTGCAGGCACGAAAGAGGAAAGCGGGGAGCCCCATCTTTCCGAAACAGAAAAAGGCTGGTTGTTGAAACGTGCACGACAAGCTGTAGGAGCTGCGGTGAGAGGAGAAACTGCTGAGCTGCCCCATACTAAAGTTTCGGCTCATCTGTCCCATCCGGCGGGTGTGTTTGTTTCTCTTTATAAAAAGGGTGAACTTAGGGGCTGTATTGGCAGCTTCGGCGGTGAATGTCCTCTTTGGCAAATGGTGGACCGTATGGCCGCCTCGGCATCGATGCACGATTCCCGTTTTCAGCCGTTAACAGAAGAGGAAGCAGAGGAGGTGGTGATTGAACTTTCGGTGTTATCCCCCAAAAGAAGGATTAAAGAGATTTCGGAAATAGTTCCCGGCAAACATGGCGTTATGGTGGAAAAAAACGGACAAAACGGAATCTTTCTGCCTCAGGTCGCCTCAAGAAACGGGTGGGATACAGAAACCTTTTTAGGCTATTGTGCCCGCGACAAGGCCAAAATAGGCTGGGATGGCTGGAAGGAAGCCGAGATATACGTATTTGAAACCATTGTGATCAGAGAGAAGAGGGAGTAGAGGGGGAGACTGAAGAAAAGAGGATTGAAGGAAAGAGATTGAAGACGGAAGTTGGAAGCTCGAAGTCGCCTGCTTGCCATCGGTCGCCATCCACGTACGCTGAAGCTTTAGCGGAGGCGCAAGGCTTGCCGCCCGCGTGTCGCCGAAGCTTTAGCGGAGGAACACGGTGCAACCGGTAGGCAGGGAAGACAGAAGACGGAAGACGGGGGTTGGAAGCTCGAAGTCGGAAGACCTTTTACCTTTGAACTCTAATCTCTAATCTCTAATCTCTAATCTTTAATCTCTAATCTCTAATCCCTAATCATTTTCACCTTCTGTCTTCCGTCTCCGGTCTCCTTTCCTCAATCTTTTTCCATTAGAAATCATGAAAACCCTCCATTCTCCTCTTTTCGAAGGTCGCCTCATTATATTCGTAAGCGGCTTCACCATGCTCATGACGCAGGTGGTTTTACTTCGCGAACTGGCCGCATTATATGTTGTAAATGAGCTGATTGTAGGAGTTTTCCTTTCGTTCTGGCTTTTGTTTGCCGGGATGGGAGCCTTTACTGGGCGTTTAGTCAAGGGTTTTGAGTGGCATCTGGCCGGTCTGTTTCCCCTGTTATCGGGAACAATGGCTTTTGTTTCCCTGTGGTTGCTTTATTTAATGAGGATTTGGTGGCTGCCTGCCGGTGTGGTTCCGGCACTATCCGACTGGATGGTGGTGGTGATCGCAGGCACTTTCTTCTTTTGCTTTCCTTCGGGACTGATGTTTACCTGGTTTTCGGCGGCGTTGAGCAGCCAAATGAAGAACAGGCAAACCGAATATGTGTACATTTTTGAGCAGGCAGGAAGTTTGTTGGCGGGAGTGGTGTTTTATCTTTTCAGCAGCCTTTGGCTCAATGCCTTTTGGGTGATGTCGTTGTTGCTGGCAATCAATCTCATGCTTGGCTTGTACATATTTCGCTCCTCCCGTGCGACAGTGAACGTGATAAGAGTGTTGGGGGCGCTTTTATTTATTGCATGGTTGGTAATAGCGCCCCAATATCCGGTAGCCCGTGCCCTGGTGCATGGCCACCCTGTTGAGAAGTCGTTTTTCTCACCTCATGGAAGTATTGACGTGCTGGAACGCGAAGGCCAACAGGATGTGTTTGGAGGCGGTCGTTTCTTCTCCTATCATCTGCTGTCGGAGGAGCGGGAAGAGATGTTCCATCCTGCTCTGCTTCTCCATCCGCTTCCCCGTCGACTTTTGCTGGTTAATCCGGTTCCGGGCATTACCCTTGAAGCACTTCGATACGATTCGTTGGAGCTGTTTTTTGTTTCTGCCGATGAATCTTTCATCAACCTGGAAAAGGAGGTGCTTAATCATCATGAAGAGATGGAGCGGATTCATTTTATTCATGCCGACCCTTTGCGTTATCTCAGACAGATGGAGGAGGAGCCATTTGATGTGATTATTGTGGGCGGAGGTGTGCCTTACACCCTGGAAGACAATCGCTGGTGCACGGAGCACTTTTTTTCCCTGGCCCGCGAAAAACTGAATCATCAGGGCATTTTGATGTGCGGGGGCGTTGAATATGCACCATTTTGGTCGCCCGCCCGTCGCGAAATGCTGCGGGTGTTTTATTCAACTTTAAGAAGTGTTTTTCCCGAAGTTCAGGTTTGGGCAGGGAATAGTGTCTTCTTTTTGGGTTCGGATCACTTCACGGGCAACGATTGGTGGCAGTTGCATCCCCATATTGTGGAAAATAATGTGTATATTAGAAGGGATTATTTCCCCGACTACCTCATGGAAAGTCAAACAAGTGACGTGATGGGGGTGGTTGAACAGCCGGCACCGGTAAACAGCAGCGTTAAGCCGGAGCTGTTCGGTTTGGCGATAAAGGACTTAAGTAGTTTTTGGGATGTGAGTCTCTGGTGGTTCGCTGGTGTTTTTGGTATTTTGTTTTTGAGCGGGCTTATTTTCTTTCGGGGTGTATCATCGGGTGTCTTCCTCACCGGCTTTGTATTGGGAGGTATGCAGATATTGTTATTGCTTATGTGGCAGATGGTTATGGGGAACCTGTTCAGAGCCACGGGTCTTATGTTTTCTCTTTTTATGGCGGGGCTGGCGATGGGTGCATGGAGTGTGAAACACCTGACCTCCGGAGCTTTTGAACGGTTTTATCCGGTATTGTTAATGGTTTTAGGGATAACAGCCATTTCTGCTTTGCCATTGCTCAACACGGCTGGCGATTCTGCCTGGTTTGTTCCCCTTGTGTTGATTTTGGTAATGGTGTTGGCATTCCTGGGTGGAGCTGTTTTTGCTGCTGCACTGGCCCTGCAACCCGGAAGTGTGAGTAAGGGCGCTGCCCGGGTTTATGGCGCCGACGTGGCCGGAGGAGCCATCGGCTCTTTTGTGGTGGCCATTTTTATGGTACCCTTTGCAGGACTTATCAATGCCGGTTATCTTACAGGTCTCATGCTGGTTTTGGGTGGTTTATTGTTGATAAAAAGGCTTGACTAATCCTGGAATATTCTTTATTTTAATGTGATGAAGTGTCGAAAAATCTCAAAACGTGAATTTATGAAACTGGGAAGCATGGCATTGGCCGGACTGCCCCTCAGTCTGGCTCATGGCCATTATTTTACCGAAGCAGGAGCCGGTAAACCTAAAGGAGTGCCTGCCAAATATTATTTGACAACGCCACGCGGCGTGCGTTGTCAGCTTTGCCCCAACCGGTGCGATATTAAAGAGGGTGAGCGCGGTGATTGCCGTACACGGATAAATATTGGCGGTGAGCTATACACGCTGGCCTATGGCAATCCGTGTGCCGTGCACATCGATCCCATCGAGAAAAAACCGTTGTATCATTTTCTGCCGGGCACTCCCAGCTTATCCATAGCCACAGCAGGGTGCAATCTGGCCTGTTTGAACTGTCAAAACTGGCAGATTTCTCAAAAAAGACCCGATGAGGTGGAGACAGTAGAACTGATGCCCGGGCAGGTGGCTTCGTTGGCCATCTCCAAAGAGTGCCTGTCGGTGGCCTACACTTATACCGATCCAATTGTTTTTTACGAATATGTGATGGATTCGGCCATTGCTGTGCGTGAATCAGGACTTAAGAATGTAGTCGTGTCAGCCGGTTACATTGAGGAGCCGCCTCTGCGGGAGTGGTGCCGGTATATCGACGCAGCCAATATCGACCTGAAGAGCTTTAGCGATGAAATTTACCAAACCCTGAGCGCAGGTTCACTCAAGCCCGTGCTGAACACCCTTAAAGTATTGAAAGAAGAGGGCGTTTGGCTCGAAATCACCAACCTGATAGTTCCGCAGTGGACCGACGATCCTGAAATGATTAAGCGTATGTGCGGTTGGCTGGCCGACAATGGTTTTGAAGATACTCCCCTGCATTTCAGCCGGTTTACACCTACCTACAAACTCGACAGGTTGCCTGTAACGCCGTTGGAGATTCTCGATAAAGCCCGCAATATGGCGTTTGAAGCCGGCATTAAGTATGTTTACACCGGTAATGTAGCGGGCCACGAAGGCAAGGATACTTTTTGCCCGGCTTGCAAAAAGAAATTGATCGACCGGTCGGGATTTCGCCTGGTTACCAATCATATTGCCAATGGAAAATGCGGATTTTGTGGTGAAACCATTGCCGGGGTATGGAGCAACCCGGTGAGCAGTTGATGAGTGAACAGATGGTATTCCGCTTTTTCATCTTCTGTCTACTTTTGGCGTTTGGCTGCAAAAAACTGTTTCACCAATTGGCTGCAATCTCTTGCCAGTATTCCCTCAACAACTTCAGTGCGGGCGTGGAGTGGCGAGGGATGCAGTCGTTTGTAACCCCGCTTTTCATCGGGTGCGCCAATTACCAGACGTCCCACTTGCGCCCAGTTGAGTGCTCCGGCACACATCACACAAGGCTCCAGCGTTACATAGAGTGTGCAGTTGGTTAAATACTTTCCGCCCAGGTGTTCTGTGGCGGCGGTGATGGCCAGCATCTCGGCATGGGCGGTAACATCCCGCAAGGTCTCAGTCAGGTTGTGGGCACGGGCGATGATAAGCCCCTCGCTCACCACCACGGCTCCCACCGGTACTTCATCCTTCTCTAAAGCTGCCCTGGCCTCATTCAGGGCCTGTTTCATAAAGTATTGTTCCGAAAAATTAATTTGAGTCATAGTGTCTTACTAAAGTAGAGATTCAGAATTCAGTTTCTTTTTTTCTTACTATTTTCGCAAAGTTATTGCAATTTACAGATACACGGGCATGCTTTCAATAGGTTCTTGTTTTTTCAGGTATCTTTAAGCCCCGCCAAAACACCTATTTCTAATGTACAGAACACATACTTGCGCACAATTAAGAATAAAAGATGTTGAAACGCCCGTTACCTTATGCGGCTGGGTGCAGCGTGTAAGGAATTTGGGCGGGATGACTTTTGTGGACCTGCGCGATCGTTACGGCATCACCCAACTGGTGTTTAACATGGAGGATGAGGCCGCCCTGTGCCAGGAAGCCCGCTCTTTGGGGCGCGAATATGTAGTGCAGGTAAAGGGCGTGGTTGCCGAACGGAGTAATAAAAACAGCAAGATGCCTACGGGCGATATTGAGGTAATGGTTCGGGAGCTGATATTGCTCAATCCAGCCGATTTGCCACCCTTTACCATCGAAGATGAAACCGATGGGGGAGAAGAGCTGCGCATGAAATACCGTTACCTGGATTTAAGACGCAATCCCATGCGTAAAAATCTGGAACTTCGTCATAAGATGGCGTTGGAGCTGCGAAAGTACATGGACCAGCAGGGATTCATGGAGATTGAAACACCGGTTTTGATGAAGTCGACACCTGAGGGGGCCCGCGACTTTGTGGTGCCTTCGCGCATGAATCCCGGGCAGTTTTACGCCTTGCCCCAATCGCCACAGGTGTTTAAGCAACTGCTGATGGTGGCCGGCTACGACCGTTACTTCCAGATAGTGAAGTGCTTTCGCGACGAAGACCTGCGCGCCGACCGGCAGCCCGAGTTTACCCAGATTGATTGTGAAATGGCCTTTGTGGAGCAGGAGGATGTGTTGGTTACCTTTGAGGGAATGACCAAACATCTTTTTCAATCATTGAAGGGCGTAACCTTTGAAGGAGATTTTCCGCGTATGTCCTACGCCGATGCCCTGCAATATTATGGCTCCGATAAGCCCGACATCCGCTTCGATATGCGTTTTGTGGAGCTTACCGGAAAGGTTTCGGGAAAAGGTTTCAACGTGTTTGATGAAGCCCAATATGTGGGCGCCATCTGTGCTGAAGGGTGTGCCGGTTACAGCCGCAAAGAGCTGGATCAGCTCACCGACTTTGTGCGGCGGCCACAAATTGGCTCCAAAGGCATGGTGTACGTAAAATACAACCTGGATGGGACCTTTAAGTCGTCTGTAGAAAAGTTTTTTGGACAGGACCATTTAAAGGGCTGGGCCGATGTCTGCAATGCCCGCCCCGGCGATCTGCTTTTGATATTGGCCGGGCATAAAGCCCAAACGCTTGCAGCTCTGAGTGAATTACGACTCGAGATGGGCAACCGCCTGGGGCTGCGCGATAAAAACAAGTTTGCCCCTCTCTGGGTGGTCGATTTTCCGCTGTTGGAGTGGGACGAAGAGACCAACCGCTTTTATGCCATGCACCACCCTTTTACTGCTCCCAAAGACGAAGATGTGGCACTCCTGGACACCAATCCGGGCGGGATTCGTGCCAATGCTTACGATTTGGTGATTAACGGGGTGGAGATAGGTGGTGGCTCCATCCGTATCCACAACGACGAACTGCAACAAAAAATGTTTAAAGTTTTGGGGTTTACCACCGAAGAAGCCGAAAACCAGTTCGGTTTTCTCATGAATGCCTTTAAGTATGGGGCTCCGCCTCATGGCGGCGTGGCCTTTGGCTTCGACCGCTGGGTAGCTCTCTTTGCAGGAGTAGAGTCGATACGCGAAGTGATTGCATTCCCCAAAAACAATGCCGGCCGGGATGTAATGAACGATGCCCCTGCGGCCATCAGCCAGGCCCAGTTGGATGAGTTGATGATTAAGTTGAAGAATAAAAAGGGGGAATAAACTCAAAACTCATCCGATGACTCCGGGGTCGCCGGATTTGGTACTTTTTTCTTTGTCTTAAAAGTGTTGTATCTTTATACAAATTGTACGTCAATGACGATATCTGAAAGAAAAATATTACATCTTCCTATCCTGATAGAACAAGACGAAGACAACGTCTATATCGTAAGTTGTCCGTTATTTAAGGGTTGCCACTCCTATGGAGCAACAATTGAGGCGGCTTTGAAGAATCTTAAAGAAGTGGTTGATATGTGTTTGGATGAGGAAAAGGAGAAAGGCGCTGAAATGAATCGATTTGTTGGATTCAGAGAGATGCAGGTACCGCTTGATATAGCGAAAACTTAAAGTTGTTATATTATCATGCCTCAATTACCGGTTATTTCAGGTAAAACGCTATTAAATTTTCTGCGATCCATTGGGTTTATTGTTATTAACTTTCTGTCTTTATTATATCACGCTTGTTCTCTACCGGGTTGGCATACATCTCAAGCATGGTTTTTTTCAGAAAATCCCGATCGCCTTCAGTCCTTGATAGATGCTCTTCCAGGTAGGATACAAACACCTCTTTTTCTTCAGCGGTGTAGCTGTTGTTGTATTCTGTTGAGTTGTTTAGCATATCCCAAGCCACCAGGTTGCCCGGCCAGAGATGGAAGTTGTCGTGCACATGCCGGTCGATGATGCCTGCCAGCAGGTTGAGATCGTCATTTTCGTTGAGCACATCCAGCTCATAATCCAGTGGTTCGCCAAAGACGTAGTGAACCCTTCCTTTGCGACCCCTCAATCCGGTACCCATGTGCTTCAGATCGTCGTCCTTGGTCTTTACAAAGTCGGGATTGTCCCTCTTATGCTGAAACTCCCGGGCCTTTAAATAGTCGCAGGGGTCGTATTCGTAGGAAATTGAGACCGGTACGATGTTCAACTCTTTGAAGTTGTCCGACATAGTTGATTCGCCGCTGATATTCAGCATCTTAAGCAGGCTGAGTTGCGTGCGGTCGTTGCCGTCTTTCGATCGTCCTTCGCGTTGGGCGATCCAGATGCTGTGCCCCGTATGCGAAATGGTATGCCGGATGTAGGCCGAAAGGCGGGTAGAACTCTCCATGATTTGCCTCACGGGAAGATTCCGGTTTACAATAAACGTACGGTTCAATTTCACCAGATCGGTAATCCAGGGGAAGATAAGCAGGTTATCACCTATGGCAATTTCGGTGGTATCGAATCCATTCCCGAAGAGGATTACATTGAGAATGGCCGGGTCAAGAATGATGTCGCGATGGTTCGAGATATAGAGATAGGCTTTGTTGGGATCGAGTCTATCCAGACCCTCGGAGGTAACCCCCTGGGTGGTATTGTCAATAACTGCCTGTACGTACGGTCGAATAATGTCCTGTTGAAATTGCCGGATGGTCTTTATTTGCAACAACATATCGAGGAAGCGGGCGGGAGGCAGCTGAGGGTAAAGAAACCCTATCAGTTCCAGAAAAGCAGTCTCTTTTTTTAATCGCTCAAATACCTGTGGGATTTCATGGTCCTGATACGGACGTATCGATTCAAAATCCAATTCTTTGGCCATTATGATTTGTTATGGTTATGTTGCAAAATTACTCTAAACAAATGGGTTTTCACAATTAACCGGCACCAATCTCCCCTTTTTACTCAATTGCAATGCCCTTGAGGGTTGCTTGTGAGGCATCGAGTATGGTTACCCATGCTGTTTCACCTACCTTGTAGTGTTCTCTGGGAAATACCACCACTTTGTTTTGAGAGGTGCGACCAAAAAACTCGGCGGTCGATTTTTTGGACACGCCTTCTATCAACACCTCAAATTTCTGCCCTATGTCTTTTTGGTTGCTCTGAATGGACAACCGGCTTTGCAATTGAATGATATCCTGGAGTCTGCGACTTTTAACAGCTTCGGGCACATTGTCTTCAAGCTTTTTGCTGGCGTAGGTGCCGGGTCGCTCCGAGTATTTAAACATGTAGGCCATGTCGAAACCCGCCCATCGCATCATCTCCAGGGTTTGTTGATGGTCTTCTTCCGTCTCGGAATGAAAACCACAAAACACGTCGGTGGAAATCCCACAATCGGGCAAAATTTCCCGGATCGCTTCTACACGGCCCTTGTACCATTCGGCGGTGTATTTGCGGTTCATCAGTTTTAAGATGCGGTTGCTGCCCGATTGCAGCGGCAGGTGAATGTGTTTGCACAGGTTTTGGTGGCGGGCCATCATGCGGAGCGTTTCATCGCTCATATCCTTGGGATGCGAGGTGGTAAAACGGACTCTCAACGCAGGAAATTGGGTGGCAACATGCTCCAGCAGGCCGGGAAAGTTTAGGGAGTCGTTTTCAGCTTCGTGATTTTTCCACAGATAGGAATTCACATTTTGGCCCAGCAGGGTAATCTCCCGGTAGCCTTCGCGCGACAGATTCTCGATTTCCTGAAGGATGCTTTCCGGGTCACGGCTCCGTTCGCGTCCACGAGTGTAAGGCACAATGCAGTATGAGCAAAAATTGTTGCAACCGCGCATGATGCTTACAAAGGCTGATATTTTATTGGGCCCCAGGCGCTTGGGGATGATTTCGCGATAGGTTTCGGTGGTGGAGAGCTCCACGTTGATGGCCTGTTCGCCCTGCTCGGCCATGCTTACCAGGCTGGGTAAATCCATATAAGCATCGGGCCCTACAATCAGGTCGGCACCTTCGTTAAACAGCTCTTCTTTGGCCCTTTCGGCCATGCAGCCTATAATGCCGATTACCAGGGAGGGCTTTTTACGTTTCAGTGCTTTCAGTTCACTCACTCTTCTCAACACCCTTTGCTCGGCATTGTCTCTTATCGAGCAGGTATTTATAAAGATGGCATCGGCATCGCTGTTGCTTTGGGTCATCTCAAAACCATCCATTTCCATTATGGAGGCCACCACTTCACTGTCGGCCAGGTTCATCTGGCAGCCGTAAGTTTCGATAAACAGCTTTTTGCCGTTGGCTTCGTAGGTTAATACCTCCTGTGGGGACAAAGCCGATCTGAATACATCCTCTTCTCTCATAAACTCGCGCACTAATAATTTTTCGATGCAAAGTTAAGGTATCTCGGCCAAACAGCCAACTAAACACCCAATATGTAATGGTAAATAAGTTAATTATCAGGCATTTGTGTGGAGAGGTGGTTTTTTGTATATTTGTACCAGGATGATTTGATCCGACCCTTAATTCGCATAAATTTTAAAAACCAGGTATTTTCATGGCAGGACATAGTAAATGGGCCAATATTAAACGCCGCAAAGGCGCTCAGGATGCACGGCGTGCAAAGATGTTTACGCGTATTACCAAAGAGATTCAGGTAGCTGCCAGGGAGGGAGGCGCAGACCCGGAATCCAATTCCCGCCTGCGATTGGCTGTTCAAAGCGCGCGATCGGTAAACATGCCCAAGGACAACATCAATCGCGCCATTGCCAAAGCTTCCGAACAGGGAGGGGACGCTCTTCAGGAGATCACCTTTGAAGGTTACGGAACCGGTGGTGTTGCTGTTTTTTTGGAGTGTACTACCGATAATAACAATCGAACAGTAAGTTCGGTGCGTTCCATTTTTAATAAGCGGGGGGGGAGTTTAGGTACCCATGGGTCCTTGAGCTTTATTTTTGATGTCAAAGGGGTTTTTCAAATTTTGATAAAAGAAGATATGAACCTGGATGATCTTGAACTGGAGTTGATAGATGCCGGGGCTCAGGAAATTGAGAAAGATGAAGAATTGATAATAGTTACATGCGATTTGGAAGATTTTGGGAACGTGCAGAAAAAGCTGGAAGAGTTGGAAGTAGAGATTGAAAATGCGGGACTCCAGCGTATTCCTAACAACACCAAGGAGCTGGACGTGGAGAGTGCCAAAAAATTTCTGCGTATGATCGATGAGTTTGAAGACAACGAGGATGTGCAAAACGTTTATCACAACCTGGAGATGACCGATGAACTGGAAAAAGCACTGGAAGAAGCCTGATTTGCCTGTTTTTTGCAACTACTTTTGGTCTGTTACGTATATAGGTTTACATTTTGGTGATTCGATAGTGGGGCCGGAGATTCTGTTCTTCGGTTTTTTTGTTCTCCATCGAACTTTTCTGCCCCTGCAATCGAGTCTTTAATGGTGTTTAACATTGGGTCTAATCCTATTATCTCATACTCATGAAGCGTATCCTCGTCCCTGTTGATTTTTCCGAAAATTCTGTCTTTGCCCTTCGCGTAGCTACGGAATTGGCCAATAAATTTAATGCCAGTTTGCGCATGATACATGTACGAACAGGGCAGAAATATGCACCGGAATTTTCTGGCGATAATCCCGAACTTCGATTGCTGGGACAGGCAAGCAACTGGCTGGAGCATCTGCTGAAAAAATACTCGGACAGTTATACCGTAACAGATGGCCAATTTGATTTTAAAATCAGAGAAGGCAACGTGATGCGCGAAATCGCGAACCAGGCTCTTTACGACGATACCAGTTTAATAGTGGTGGGTACCCACGGCATTTCGGGTGTAGAAGACCGCTGGGTAGGAAGCAATGCTTACCGGTTGGCTTCCAATGCGCCCTGCCCTGTGCTTACTGTACGCCACGAAATGAATTGGGAAGAGCCACATAACGTGTTGTTGCCCATGGATGACACCCGATTTCTGCGAAAAATAGTGCCTGCAGTAGCGGGTTTTTCCACATTAATAAATGGAGCCCTTACGCTGGTGGCTCTTCAAAAAAAATCGGTGTGGGGATTACCCCGCACCAGTACCTTATATGCCCGCCAGGCCGAAAAATATGTAAAACGAAATTTCTCCCTGGATGTTTCGCTGCTCTCGTTAGACTGGAAAGGGCAGGCGACACGGATTCTTGAGTTTGCTCATGAACAGAAGGCTACTGTGATTGCCCTACCCCTTCGGAAAGCAAAAAATCCTTTTGCGAGTCTTTTCCGTCCTTACGCCAACGAACTGCTTAATTTATCAGATATTCCGGTTCTGGTGGTTCCCATGAAGGAATAAAATTGTTATATTTGTGGCAAAACAGAGCCATGAGGAGTTGTATTATTGTTCTTTTTTTGATTTGGTTATCGGGCTCCCTGACTGCACAGGAGTCTGCCGGAGTACAGAGTACAAATGACGATGTTTTCGGTCGTGTTACCTCACGCACGCCGGGGAGCGGTGTGGTGCGCATTCAACAACCCCCCGAAATGAATCAGCTGGTGATGACCCATATTGCTATGAACAAACGGGCCAGCGGGATAGAGGGTTTCAGAGTACAACTCTATTCGGGATCGGGCGGCAAAGCCAGGCAGGAAGCATTGGACGTTAAGAGCAAGGTGTTGTCGCAATTACCTTCCGAACAAATATATGTAGAATACAACGCCCCCTTCTGGCGGGTTCGGGTGGGCAGTTTCAGGCATAAGCATGAAGCTTTGCCGCTGCTGCATCAGCTAAAGGGTAATTTTCCCAACTGTTATGTGGTGAAAGATTCTAATGTGAAGCTGAGCGATTTGCCTTGAGTGTTTCTCATGCATTCCCTCTCTGACTTTCGTATATTTACCCTCAATTTCTATATTGAATGGGGTTCACGAACAGGCCATTACCAGTCATATTGCTGTTTTTATTAGCTTTTCCCTTGTGGGGACCGGCGTTCTGCTATTGGTCCTCTGCAATTTGATGTAAAAAACGTGGAAGCCCCTAATGCCCGGATAGTTGATGCTCTAAGGGGGCAAGCCTTAAGGGACCCTGACTTTGCAGGCATTTTAAAGGAAACCGGAGTATTAATTTGAATGTCATTCGTCGGATGACTTGCTCGTCTGCTTTAGGATAGCTGATTCCTGCCCCTTGTCGGTTGACGATGAGTCATCCGATGAATTGGTTCAAAAAAAATTCTCCCTCACTTATTCCTGATTGTTACAAAAAATAGCGATAAATTAGCACCTTCATTTATTTTATTCTCTTTTATGAGCGATCAGATAAAGCATGAGTGCGGTATTGTTTTGGTAAGGCTTTTGAAACCACTGACTTATTATCAGGAAAAATATGGCACGTGGCGTTACGGCATCAATAAATTATACCTTCTCATGGAGAAGCAGCACAACCGGGGACAGGATGGTGCCGGTGTGGTGAGTCTAAAAATTGATCAGCCGGCGGGCAGGAAATATCTCTCCCGTGAGCGTTCCAATGGCGACAACCCTATTCAGGAGGTGTTTCAAAATATACATCAGCATTTCGACCAGGTTTGTGAGCACCATCCTAAACTGCTCAACGACCCGGTGTGGGCTAAAGAGAATCTGCGCTTTGCCGGTGAATTGTATATGGGGCATTTGCGTTATGCGACTTTCGGAAACAGCGGGATTAGCCAGGTGCATCCCGTGATGCGTGAAAACAACTGGAGATCGCGCAACCTGGTGATCGCCGGTAATTTTAACCTGACCAATGTGGATGAAATTTTCACCGCCCTGGTGGAGTTGGGGCAGCATCCAAAGGATTACACCGACACTGAGTCCATTCTTGAAAATCTGGGTCACTTTTTGGATGAGGAAAATCAGTTGTTGTTTCGTCAGTTTAAAAATGAAGGGCACAAGAACAGAGATATTTCTGCCCACATTGAGAGGGATCTGGACATACGTAAAATTCTGGAACGCTCGAGTCGCCGCTGGGATGGAGGTTATGTGATTGCCGGCATGGTGGGGCATGGCGATGCCTTTGTTTTACGCGACCCTTGCGGCATCAGGCCCGCTTCGTTTTATCAGGACGATGAAATAGTGGTGGTGGCTTCGGAGCGACCTGTGATACAAACGGCGCTTAATATAAGGGCAGCTGATGTTCACGAGATTAAGCCGGGACATGCACTCGTCATAAAAAAGAATGGACGAATCACCCAGGAGCTGGTGAGTGTACCTCAAAAGCGCAAATCCTGTTCCTTTGAACGCATTTACTTCTCACGTGGCAGCGATCGCGACATCTACCTGGAGCGGAAGCAATTGGGAAAACTCCTCACGCCCATCATTCTTGAAAAAATTAATTTTGACCTTCACAATACCGTTTTTTCGTACATCCCAAATACGGCCGAAACAGCCTTCTATGGCATGATGGAGGGCATTAGGGAACACCTTGATAAGGAAAAAAAAGAGAAGATATTGGCTTTAGGTCCGGCAATGACTGCCGGGGCTGTTACAAAAATTCTCTCTTTTGAGCCCCGCATTGAAAAGGTGGCCATCAAGGACGTAAAGATGCGTACGTTTATTTCCTCCGATAATGCCCGCGACGATTTGGTGGCTCACGTGTACGATGTAACCTATGGTATTGTTAAAAACCATTCCGACACGCTGGTCATCATCGACGACTCCATTGTGAGGGGTACAACCCTTAAAAAGAGCATTTTAAGAATATTGGACCGGTTGCATCCTAAAAAAATAATTGTGGTGTCATCGGCGCCCCAAATAAGGTATCCCGATTGCTATGGCATTGATATGACGCGCCTCAGGGATTTCTCTGCCTTTGCTGCTGCTGTTGAACTGCTTCGCGACAAGGGGATGGCACATGTTATTGATGAGGTGTACAAGAAGTGCAAGGAGCAGCAATATTTGCCCAAGGAGGAGATTGTGAATTATGTGAAAGAGATTTACCGGCCGTTTAATGATGAGCAAATCTCGGAGAAAATGGCCGCGATGCTTAAATCTCCCGAAATAAATGCCGAGGTGGGAATCGTGTTTCAAACGGTTGAAAATCTGCACAAAGCATGCCCCAACGATCTGGGCGACTGGTACTTTACCGGCGATTATCCAACCCCCGGGGGAAACAAGGTGGTCAATACCTCCTTTATAAACTTTATAGAAGACATCGAGGCACGTTCTTATTGATTTTGGGTTAATATTTTAACCCCTAAGTCAACCCATGTGTAGGCGTCCAGAGGATGTTGGCCTCTTTTCTTTTTGCTGCGCTCGTGGCCCAGCCTCACAATAACAGCATCACAGGCAGGGAGCACAAAAATGTATTGTCCCAAAATGCCTCTTGCATAAGGAATCTCCATTCTCTTATGATGCATCAACCACCAGTGCAGTCCGTAATAGTCTGCTCCATTTGTATCCTTGCCGGGATTTTGGGTGCCGGATGCAATGCTCTCTTTTATATAATCGGCCGGTACGAGTTGCCTGTCTTTCCACCAGCCATTGTGTAGCACCAATGCGCCTAACCTGGCAAAATCCCTGGCATTGCTGTTGAAACAACAATAGGCTTTTTCTTCTCCCCCGGGGTGATCCAGTGACCATAAGGCTTCCTGCTCTGCACCGAGGGGTTGCCATAACTTTTCGGAGGCATATTTGGCCAGCGATTTACCTGTGGCACGGGCCAATATTCTTGCCAACAATTGGGTGTCGCCGCTTTTGTAGCTGAATTGCCCGCCCGGCTGTTCCATTATCTTAACTTTCCGGAACGTTTTTATCAAATCGCGACCATAATAAGCCTGAGTGGTGAGTGAAAAGGGAGAGCTGTAACTTTCATCCCACGAAGAGCCTGAACGCATGGTGAGGAGGTGACGTATGGTCAACTCGCCGGCATAGGGCCCCTCAATTCCTGGGAGGTAATGTTGCACTTTATCGTCGAGGCTGTGAATAAAGCCATCGGCAATGGCGCAGCCCGTCAACAACCCCACAATGCTTTTGGCCATGGAGAAGGAGTTGGAGAGGCTGGTTGCTGAAAACCCATCGTTGTAGGTTTCAAAGAGGATGGAGTCGTGCTGAATAACCAGAAACGCGATGGTATTGAAATGTTGCAGGGTGTCGGCATAGGCCCCTGACAGCAGAAACCCGTTGTAGTTTGTTGCTTGTGGCCAGGGCTGTGGAATGCCTGTGCTTACCTTACGGTTGTCGAATATCTTATAATCGGAAATGCCGGGCAGCTGATAGATGAGGGCTTTTTGCAGGTATTGGGGCAGAAGGATATAAATGGTGGCAATGGCAAGAATTCCTATCAAAATGGTCTTTAAATATTTGTTGAAGCGTTTTCTCATTTTACGTTTGGTTTGCATTTCGTATTTTGATATATGTTTCCGGAGTATGAGAAAAGACATCCCTTCTAAAACTTTTAATGGAAACATCGAGTTGTCCATTTCTCCCGATGACCCGGTTGCCTGGACTTCGATCTTGTACTGATTGTGATTGCTTCTCCGGCAGCTGCCCGAAGCAATCTCTGTCATTGGTGTCAAAACACGCATCTTGCTGACAATCATATAATTGCAAGATGAATTTCCGGAAAAAAATCGTTGAGGCATAGGGAAGGAATCTTCTCAATTCTACCTTTCGCTACTTATCCTTAATCCTTAATCCTTTGAGCTTTCAGCCTTGCCCCTTCACTCCGCCACCATCACCTGAATGCCCTGGTCTTCGAGTGCTTTTTTAAAACTTTCGTCAGCCCTGTTATCGGTAATTACAATGTCCACTTTGTCCAGTGTGCAGATACGGCCAAAGCCCTTTCGCCCGAATTTGGATGAATCGGCCAACACGATCACTTTTTGTGCAGCCTCTATCATGCTTTTATTCAGCGATGCTTCCATGGAGGAGGTGGTGGTTAATCCATAGGAGAGATCGATGCCGTCCACCCCTAAAAAAAGTTTGTTGCAGGTGAATTCGGCCAACATTTTTTCGGCAAAAGGGCCGATTACCGAGGCTGAACTCTTGCGAACGATTCCACCAAGTTGAATGGTCTCAATCTGTGCATGTCGCGTCAATATAATAGAAACGTTCAATGAGGCCGTTAACACCGTAAGGGCGTTAAACTGCCCGATGTGTCTGGCAAACTCGGTGACGGTTGTTCCCGAAGCAATTATGATTGTATCGTTTTCGTTAAGGAGCGACGCGGCAACACTGGCGATCTTTTGCTTTTCCTCCACGTGTATTTTCTCTTTATCCTGTACCGGCTTCTCATTAATGTAAGGATTTACCAGGGAGGCACTCCCGTGCGTGCGGAATAACAGATTCCTCTCTTCCAGGGCCTTCAGGTCTTTGCGTATGGTAACAAATGAAACCTGTAGTTCCCTGCTTAAATCCTGCACTTTAACAAATCCTTTTTCATTCAGCTTTTTGAGGATGTGTTGGTGCCTCTCTGCAATACTCAATGTCATGATCTTTAATTTTTTTGATGAGACGCGAACAAAGATAAAGCAATTTCATAAAACACGGTGAAGTTTCGGTTTGTTTCCTGCCTAACGACAGGTCACTTTGTCGTTAGGCTATTCAGAATGATTCTTAAGTAGAGATTTTTCCCTTATAAATAGGAAGTTGTGAAGTGTTTTTGATTAAAACAAGAAATATGACATGAAAAGAAGTTTCTAATTGCTTTGTTTTATTTCCAATTATTTTTTAATATTGCAAACAGAAAGACAAGGAAGCCTGTTTTTATTAATAATTAAAATGTATCGAAATGAAAAGAGAGGAGATGATACAAAGATTGCAACAGGATCATAAAACTTATGATTTCATTGTTATAGGGGGAGGGGCAACAGGCATAGGCATCGCCCTGGAAGCTTCTGCAAGGGGCTATTCGGTGGTGATGTTGGAGCAGTCGGATTTTACCAAATCTACTTCCAGCAAAAGCACCAAGCTGGTACACGGCGGGGTGCGTTACCTGGCCCAGGGCAATGTAGCCCTGGTACGTGAGGCCTGCGTGGAGCGTGGGTTATTAACAGAAAATGCCCCGCATCTGGTAAAGAATCAGTCGTTTATAATTCCCGCGGACGGGTTGTGGGACGAGATACAATACACCATTGGCCTTACGCTGTATGATGTTATGGCAGGCAGCCTCAGCCTGGGACGGTCTAAACGAATATCAAAGGCAAAGGCTTTAAAACGTATCTCTACTTTTAATCCTGATAAACTCACGGCCGGCGTGCTCTATTACGACGGACAGTTCGATGACTCCAGGTTGGCCATTAACTCTTTACAAACAGCCGTTGAGCATGGTGCCATCGTATTGAATTATACCCGGGTGACCGGTTTAATGAAGGATAAGAGGGGCAAAATTAATGGTGTGGAGGTTACAGATGAGGAACTCAATAAAAGCTTCCCTGTGTCGGGGAAAAATGTGATTAACGCGACGGGTGTATTTGCCGATGATGTTTTGTTGATGGATAACCCCAAGAACCGAAAAACGATTGCGCCAAGTCAGGGCGTTCACGTGATGCTTGATAAATCGTTTTTGCCCGGCAACGATGGCATTATGATCCCCAAAACCGACGATGGACGTGTGCTTTTTGCAGTGCCCTGGCATGGTAAAGTGGTAGTTGGAACCACCGATACACCTGTAAAAGAGGCCTCACTGGAGCCCGTGGCACTGGATGAAGAGATTGATTTTATTCTGGATACCGCCGGCCGATATCTTGCCAGGGCCCCTTTGCGAAGCGATGTGTTAAGCGTTTTCGCAGGTTTGCGGCCTCTGGCGGCACTTAAGGAGAACAATGGCAAAAAGACCAAAGAGATATCCAGGAGTCATAAGATTTTTGTTACCGCTTCAGGTTTGTTAACCCTGATAGGCGGCAAGTGGACCACCTATCGAAAAATGGGGGAGGATTTGGTTAATCGTGTAGAGAAGACAAACAAATGGAAACACATCGAAACAAAAACAAAGCATCTTAAAATACATGGTTTTCAGGCAAAGGTTGATTTGAACGACCCAATGTACTTTTACGGGAGCGATAAAGATGCCATATTGCAAATGGTGGCAGAAAACCCGTCAATGGGTGAACCGGTTAGCGAAAAATTGAATATCATTGCAGCACAGGTTGTTTGGTCGGTGAAAAATGAGATGGCACGAAATATAGAGGATTTTTTGGCCCGGCGCGTACGCTGCCAGTTGCTTGATGCCAGGGAAAGCATGAGAATAGCTCCAAAAGTTGCTGCCATAATGGCGGGGGAGCTCGGAAAAACCCTCAAGTGGCAGCAGGATCAGGTGGAGCAATATGAAGAAGTTACACAAAATTATATTCTTCATTAAAACTATATTCATCATGGAAAAGTACATCTTAGCATTGGACCAGGGTACTACCAGTTCAAGAGCCCTGTTGTTCGACCGGAAAGGCGAAATTTGTTCTTCGGCTCAAAAGGAGTTTAAACAATATTTTCCCGAACCCGGATGGGTGGAGCACGATCCTATGGAGATATGGTCGTCGCAGGTGGCTGTGGCAGCCGAAGCCATATCAAAATTGGGTGCCAAGGGTTCCGCGATTCAAGGCATTGGCATCACCAACCAACGGGAGACGGCCATTGTGTGGGACCGAAAAACAGGCGAAGCGGTTTACAACGCCATCGTGTGGCAGGACCGCCGGACCTCGAAATACTGTGATGAGTTGAAAGAGCAGGGGCACACCGGGATGATCCGTAATAAAACCGGTTTGATTCCGGATGCTTATTTTAGCGGCACCAAGGTGAAATGGATTCTCGACAACGTGGAAGGGGTCCGCGAAAGGGCCGAAAAAGGAGAACTGGCTTTTGGAACAGTGGATTCGTGGCTGGTGTGGAAATTGACAAACGGTCGTACCCATATCACCGATGTGACCAACGCCAGCCGTACCATGCTCTTTAATATTCATACCCTCCGGTGGGACGAAGAGCTGCTGAAGCTATTGACTATTCCGCGATCGATGTTGCCCGATGTCCGGTCGTCCAGCGAAATATACGACCATACCAATATTGCTGTTTTTGCTTCTAAAGTACCCATCGCGGGCATTGCCGGCGATCAGCAGGCCGCTATGTTCGGGCAAATGTGCATCGAAGAGGGCATGGTGAAAAACACCTACGGTACCGGTTGCTTCATCCTGCTCAATACCGGTGATAAACCATTTATGTCCGAAAACCAACTGGTAACCACCATCGCCTGGCAAATAAACGGGAAAGTAACCTATGCACTCGAAGGCAGCATTTTTATTGGTGGCGCCGTGGTACAATGGCTGCGCGACGGAATCCGTATAATCAACACGTCTCAGGATGTGGAGTCGCTGGCAAAAACGGTGGAAGACAATGGAGACGTCTTCTTTGTGCCTGCTTTTACGGGCCTGGGCGCACCCCATTGGGATCAATATGCCAGGGGAACTATGGTAGGGATCAGTCGTGGTACCACCCGAGGCCATATAGCACGGGCCTCGCTTGAAGGCATTGCATTCCAGACACTGGATGTGCTGGAAGCCATGAAAAAAGATACACGGATGGATTATACCGGGTTAAGGGTAGATGGCGGCGCATCGAACAACAACCTGCTTATGCAGTTTCAGGCCGATATTTTGAATATTCCTGTTGAACGGCCCCTGATAACCGAAACCACTGCCCTGGGAGCAGCTTATCTGGCCGGGCTGGCCACCGGTTTTTGGAAGAATATGGGCGAGATAAAGCAGCAATGGAAAATCGACAGATGCTTTACACCTGAAATGGATCAGGAAAAGGCTGCAAAGCAGATATTAAAGTGGAAGGATGCCGTTTCGAGAGCTCAATCGTGGGTAAGTTAAACTCAAAAAATACGCAAATATACTTGTTGAAAAAAGAAAGAAATGGATTCAACTTATGTTTATGAATTTTTAGGTACCGCTATTTTAATTCTGCTGGGCGATGGCGTGGTAGCCAATACCATATTAAAAGGTACAAAAAGTGAAGGCGCCGGTTGGCTTACCATCACCCTGGGTTGGGGATTGGCTGTATTCATGGGGGTTGTGGTAGCCGGACCCAACTCGGGGGCGCATATTAATCCCGCCGTTACCGTGGGATTGGCCACCGCCGGTCTTTTCCCCTGGGGCATGGTGCCGGGTTACATTGCAGCCCAGTTATTGGGTGGTTTTACCGGGGCGGTAATCGTTTACCTGTTTTTTAAGCAACATTTTAACCAAACGCCCAATCCCGATTTGCATATGGCCACCTTCTGCACGACTCCTGCCATCCGAAATTTTCCCTCCAATCTGTTTTCGGAGATCATTGGGACATTTGTATTGGTTTTACTGGTTTTTTACATTGCAGAACCTACCTTCACCGCTTCAAATGTGGAAGGCGCCATCATCGGGTTAGGTTCCATAGGGGCGCTGCCCGTGGCACTGGTGGTGATGGGTATTGGCATTTCGCTGGGAGGAACCACCGGTTACGCCATCAATCCTGCCCGCGACCTGCCACCCCGCCTGGCTTATGCCCTGTTGCCCTTTCATGTTAAACGCCACCCCGACTGGGGCTATGCCTGGATTCCCGTTGTAGGGCCCATCATTGGGGCGCTGTGCGCTGCTCTGGTTTTTTTAAGCCTTTAGTCAGCTGTTCAGCCACCTCTTAAAATCCGCCGATCGGTCGATACTCACGATGGTGTCAAATTCATCATCCGCTGCCGGTTTTAGTTCCAGCTTTACCCGACCTCTCGAGTAGGCGGTCATGCTTGCAATGGAATCTATGTTAACCAGGTATTTCCGGTTGATTCGAAAGAAGCGGGAAGGGTCAATCAGGTTTTCAAGTTTATCCAGCGTGTACTCAACGGGGTAAGAATTGCCCTGGAATGTTTTCAGGTAAATCCCCTTGTCGAGGACATAGAAGTAGGCCACTTCCGATAGTTCTACCTTCTTTATTTTCTCACCGATCTGGATCAGGAATCGTTTCTTGTAACCGGGTTCTTTACCCTGTAAATGCGCTAAAAGGGATTCGAAATCAATGCTGAAGGCAGATTTCAGATTGTGGAATTTTTGCAGGCTTTCGGCCAACTCACTTTTACGGATGGGCTTCAGCAAATAGGATATGCTGTTAAGCTGAAAAGCTTTAATGGCATATTGGTCGTATGCGGTGGTGAAAATGACGGGTGTATTTACGTTAACCTGTTCGAAAATTGCAAAACTGATTCCATCCGAGAGCTGAATGTCCAAAAATATCAGGTCCGCGGTGTGCTGCAAAAGCCATTTTATCGATTCAGAAACGGAACCCAATTTGGCAATTACACGACTTGAGGGATCAATCTCTCCCAGCATCTGCTGAAGCTTATCGGCAGCGATGCTTTCATCTTCAATGATCAGTATGTTCATCGTTTTCGGTGTTTATTAAAGGCAGCCTGGCCACGTAATGGTTGTTTTCGATTCTAAAGGCGGGCTCTGATTGGTTGATGAGCGCATAGCGTTTGGCCAGATTCTTTAAACCCAATCCAGTGGATTTGCCCTTGAATGTTTTTGGCTGAATGTTATTCCTAATCACCAGCAAACGGCCTTCATTTAAAATTTCAATATGCAGAGGTTTCGATTCACTAATTATGTTGTGCTTGGTCGTGTTCTCCAGAACCACCTGCAACGATAAGGGAGGCAGAACCAACTCCAACAATTCGGAGGGAATATCCACCGTGTAGGTGAGATTCTTGCCATACCGGATTTGCTGAAGAAAGAGGTACGAACGCGTAAAGTCCAGTTCTTTATTCAGGCTTGCAACCGGTTGCTCAATGGTTTCGAGCACATACCGGTAAATATGCGAAAATTCATCAATAAATTTCTGGGCTTTTGAAACATCATTGTCAATTAAACCCGACAACACATTGAGGCTGTTGAACAGGAAGTGCGGGTTGATTTGGCTTTTAAGCACTTCAAATCGAATCTGCGACAACTCCTTTTCCAGGTTTTCAGCTTTTAAACTGGCGTTGGAGCTTTCGTTGAAATAGATTGATGCTTCCAGTATGATCATCAAAAAAAAGCTAAGGAATAAAAAGTAGTAAGTGTTATTGAGGATGATTTGGGGATCAGGCTCAATAGTGAAAAAAAACAGAGTCGGAATTAAAATGAGGGGAGTAACAAGCAGGGCTGCAAATACAGCAATCACAAATTCAATAAAAAACCTTTTGATATAATTCCTTTTCCAGGGAAGGCTTTTATTCAGATGTTGAACCAGGATGAGAAAGGGATAACCAATAATCAAACCGGCGGTGAATGTTAAAAATGTCCCACGAAAAAACCGCATCAGCAGGTGTATGGACTCGTCAAATGGGTCGGTTTTATAAAAATACATTTGCGACAAAACGATGGCCTGAAGGACTATCGAGGTAAATATCAGGGTTTTAATAAGCTTCGCAAAGGAGAAATTGCTATGATGTTTTTTGAAAAGCATGGGTGTGGAATTATAAGGTTTTCTCCGGTTTTCAACCGAATATCAAAATAAATAACTATTAAAAATGTTTGTTCCCAGAAAAATGCCAAATGCGAATTAAGGGTTAAACGGATCAACAAATAATAGAGCCCGTCCGGTATAAAAATAAGGTAATAAGGTCGGGAGCTTATTGAGCCTGAAATTCTACTAAGGTGAAAAAATAAAAAATAAGGTTTTTCCCATAAACCTATCTCCTTTTAATCAAATGAAAAACAGCGAAGTTGAACCCCACTGGGGTTCAACTTCAATTAACCTGTATAAACCAACACTATAGGCCGTAATATCAATTAAAAAAAATATGCAACAAACTACCTATCTCCATTAGAATTTCTTAAGTATCCCTACACGTACCGACAGATAAGTATGCTCCAAAGGAACAGTAATACCTTCGTTGTCAACGTCTCTGTTAAGCGAATTAAATTTCAATCCGGGTGTGAGGCTCCAGCTTGATCCCAGGGGAAT
>JACDJC010001132.1_pt1 | contig 24950 bp, 19 predicted proteins | sample 7454191 | NCBI WGS metagenome assembly JACDJC01 (sample SAMN14253291, study PRJNA609438) | sludge metagenome | isolation source: sludge after 25d culture with pyrite and EDTA | collected 2018-12-20 | reverse complement strand
TTAAATGGTGCGCTATAACGCAGACATACATCTTGTCCTTCCATAAAGATCCCTTTCTTTGTTTAGAGTAGCACCCTTTGGGCAAGGGTAATAAATTAACACTTTTTTGTCAATTTATTCAGGACAAGTCACTTCTTACTTCCCACTTCCTACTTATTTTTTTCATTTTCTTTAATCCCGGGATTTTGTAATCTTACACATTCGCACGCCGTTCATTTTCGGGAGTGAATAATATTGACAATAGAACTCAGGCGATATATTAAAATTATCATTCTCCGCCTTATCATGCTGAGGCACCGGTTCATCAAACAGTTCGTAGGCATGTTTGGCCGGTTACGCCGGGCGGAACATATATTTATGGTGCTCACGGCCATCGCTATCGGTATTCTCGGGGCTTTTGGGGCGATTCTCTTCCGCTATCTGATTAAAATTACCCACCACGCCTTTTTTCAGACGGATATTTATTCCCTTGACTGGGTAAGCGGGCTTAGCTGGTGGCAGAAACTGGGCATTCCGGTACTCGGCGGACTTATTGTCGGTCCCATTGTTCATTTTGTCGCCCGTGAAGTAAAAGGCAGCGGCATTCCGGAAGTGATGGAGTCGGTCGCTATTCACGGCGGCAGCATACGGCCTCGGGTTGTGATCGCCAAAGCCCTGGCAGCGGCCATTACGATCGGTTCCGGCGGCTCGGCGGGCCGTGAAGGACCTATTGTGCATATCGGTTCGGCCATCGGTTCCGCGTTCGGACAGTTTCTTGCGGTTTCAGCCCGGCGTCTCCGCACTTTTGTAGCATGCGGAGCAGCGGCCGGGATCGCCGCAACCTTTAACGCGCCAATCGCCGGGGCCTTATTCGCCGTGGAAATTATTCTTGGTGACTTTGCGGTGCCGGCGTTCAGCCCAATCGTCATCTCCTCAGTCGTTGCCACCGTTATCTCAAGGCACTATATCGGCGACTTTCCCGCGTTCCGTGTTCCAGCTTACAACATTGTCAGTTCATATGAATTTATCCCCTATACCATACTTGGAATTTTGGCGGGATTGATCGCGGTATTGTTTATCCATTCGGTTTACAAAAGTCAGGACGTTTTTGAAAAATTAAACATCCCGGGATATCTGAAACCCGCGGCCGGCGGACTGGTAGTGGGAATCATTGCCCTTGGCTTTCCGCAGGTTTACGGTGTCGGTTACGAATCGATAAATGACGCGTTATGGGGCCGGGATGTGCGCCTGCTGCTGGGAGCGTTGATATTTTTAAAAATTGCAGCCACCTCCGCGACGCTCGGCTCAGGCGGATCCGGTGGTATTTTCGCCCCGTCGCTCTTTATCGGCGCCATGCTGGGCAGCCTGATCGGGAAAGAAGTACATCTGATGTATCCGGCGATCACAGCCGATGCGGGCGCTTATGCTCTCGTCGGCATGGGCGCGTTGGTGGCCGGTACAACACATGCTCCCATCACCGCCATTCTGATTATTTTTGAACTGACAAACGATTATCATATCATTCCCCCTTTGATGGTTTCCTGTATTATCTCGGTTCTTATTGCCACTTATCTGAAAAAGGAGTCCATCTACACTATGAAACTGGTGCGGCGGGGAATCAATATATTTGAAGGGCGGGATATCAACATTTTGCGAGGTCTGACTGTGAAGGATGTTCTAAAAAAAGACATCGAGATCGTTCCGGAGAATGACACATTTAACGAGCTGATCCGGTGCATGATGCGGAGCATGCACCAGGAATACTTTGTGACTAACAAAAACGGGGAACTGGTGGGAACGATTTCCATCCTTGAATTAAAAGAATTTTTAAAGGATGAATCCTATCTGGCTGAATTGGTTATCGCTTCCGACATCGCCCATCCCCCGCCGACGAATCTTTATCCCGATGACAACCTTGATTTAGTGATGCATTCCTTCGGCCGCTATAATGTGGATGAATTACCCGTTATTGAAAGCAGGGATTCAAAAAAACTGATCGGTTCGGTACAGCGTAAAGATATTATTGACGCCTACAACCGGGAAATATTCAAATGGGATCTGGCCGGAGGTATGCACAGCGTGGTGACCGCCGTTCAGGAGGAACGTGAGGTAGAATTAACCGATGGATACAGACTGGCGGAAGTGGAACCGCCTTACAGCTTCATCGGGCGTACCATCCGTGAAATAGATATCCGCTCCCGTTACGGACTCGAGGTGATACTGGTCCGTAAACCCACCGGTTCAGGCGCAGGCATTCCGGGGCGTCCGGGCACAATACCGACGCCTGATTATAAGATTCAACCCGGAGACCGTCTGCTGGTGCTCGGAGATGTGGATCAGATTAACCGGTTGCGCAGGGACTGATGATTTCATATTTAAATATCATTTCACAGAATTATTCTCCTGCCTTGTTTAAATCTTGTTACTTTTCTTGATCGGCGCTATTACATTTTGCATAGTAAATTCAACTGGCCGTTTTTACAGCGTTAGTCTCCCAATTATTTTCCGCGTCTTCAGATTCCTGGAAAAATATAATTAGTTGGTATGAAAACAAGAAAATATTGGTTGTATAATACAGTTGATATATTTGATTCGATCAAATCAGTCTATTTCAGACCAATTTATAAGCCGCCATATTCGATTGCGAAGTTCAAAAATTGTACATCGTTCTTTTCATCTAATTAATTCATTTAACCATTCATTCATGAGGGGGGAAAAATCATGAAGAAGCAATTCATAGTAGTTTTAACATTTGTCATGTTTGTTTTCAGCCATACCGCATTTGCTCAAGCTAAAATGCAGACTACCGGTGGTAATTTATACCTTGTCGTTGGATCGGAGGGGCCGGGATTCTCATCTCCCGAGGAAGGCATACAGACTTTGGAAAAAGGCATCATTCCCACATTTAATCTCTTAATGAAACTCCAGGATGAAAAAAAGATCATCGCCGGCGGCCTTCCGGTCGGGGACCGGGCATTTATGTTTATCGTGGAAGCTTCTTCCAACAGCGAAGTGGATAAGATAATACGGAGTTTGCCTGCATGGGGCGCATTAAAATGGAAAGTCACGGCGCTCGAAAGTTTTGCGGGAAGAGCGGCCCAGGAACGTGAGAATCTCAGCGCGCTTAAAAAAGCGGTTATGAAATAATTCCATTCCCGGGCATGCCGGATCAGACATATCCACCAAATCATCTCATTAACCTGACGCTGGGGAATTGACCAAATGGTTTCCAAAAACAAATAAATTTTTGTGAATAGTGTTATTGTTCGGTCAATTCTCCACGCGGGTTATAATTGCAACATTGACATTACCGCCCTGCATAGGTTTTTTAAAAAATCATTTTCAACCGCCATTTTTTTTTATATCTTCCATGTCACTGAATAAGTGTCATACTATTATATACAATCTGAAATTGATTTAGAGCACATACAAGGGCTGAATTAAACCATTATCTTACATTGGGAATTAACTTTTTTACGATTAAGTTGATAATCGGTCTAAATATGTATATTTTTTCACATGATGCATCTGAACGTACTTAAAAGGATTTTGTCCTGATGAAACGGAATTTCCTGTTAGTATCATTGACCATTCTGATCTTATTTCCGATGCTGAGCCTGGCAGTGGGAAATCAGTCCGTTGTTTCCGAAAGCGATTCCCACGCTGTTAAATGGACCGGACAGTTTGCATCTTCTGAAGATTTGAAAATTAAACCCGGTTTTACGAAGTTAATGTTTAATTTTATTTTCGGAAAAGATTTCCACTCGTTAATAAAACCGGTAGCAGTTTTCGCGGACAATCCTGATTCCATCTGGGTACTCGATCAGGGGGCTAAATCCCTGACATTTATTGATCAAAATTCCGGTCAGATCAAAAACTTCTATCAGGAAAAACAAACCGGCTTTCCGTCACTTATCGGTATGTGCAGGTTTAATTCAAATTCACTGCTTCTCACAGATTCAAAAACCAATCAAATATATGTCCAAAATGTTACATCGGGAAAAACCGGTCTTTTAAATCCGTCATTAGAAATTGACAGACCGACGGGAATCGGTTTTTCAAATGTTTCAAATGAAATCTGGGTAACGGAAACCGGGAAACACCGCATCCTTATATTGGATAAGTCCGGCAAACTACTGAGAACAATTGGACAGCGCGGAACCGGGCCCGCTGAATTTAATTTTCCCACTTATCTCACCATCGATGATAAGGGTAATGTATATGTTGTTGACTCAATGAATTTTCGGATTCAGGTCTTTAATAAATCTGGTAAACTCGTAAATATTTTTGGAGAAGCCGGCGACGCCAGCGGTTATTTTTCAGCCCCGAAAGGAATCGCTGCTGACTCGCATGGACAAATTTACGTGGTGGACGGACTTTTCCATACCGTCCAGATTTTTGATAAAGAAGGTAACTTTCTTCATTATTTTGGTAAACAGGGCCGGGGCCGGGGTGAATTCTGGCTTCCGTCGGGAATTTATATCGATCACCAGGATCGTATCTACATAGCCGACAGCTATAACGCGCGCATACAGATGTTTGAACTGATATACAAGGATGCCGATGAAAAATAAGCTACTGAAAACCTGGACCTTATTATTAATGATTCCCTCAATCGCGCTTTCACAATCAATTGTGAATTCAGTTCATAATTTATCCGTCACCGGCCCGGGAACGGTTAAGGCCAGCAGCGAATCTGAAATCTGCGTTTTTTGTCACACTCCGCATAAGAGCAGCCCAAGAAAACCATTATGGAATCGTGAAGATCCGGGATTAACTTATACAATTTACGGCAGTTCTACCACACAGGCATCCCCCGGGCAGCCAGACGGCGCTTCACTGTTATGCCTTTCCTGTCATGACGGCACCATCGCTCTCGGTAATGTTTTAAGTAAACCGGCACCCATAGAATTCAGCGGCGGAATCACAATGATGCCATCCGGAAATAAAAATTTGTCCACCGATTTATCGGATGATCACCCGGTGTCCTTTTTATATAATTCCGCTTTGTCGGCGGCTGACGGTGAACTAAGCGATCCTGCCGTTCTTACCGGGCCGGTTAAACTTGCAAACGAGCGTGTTCAATGCACTTCCTGCCATGATCCGCATGTTGATTTATACGGACAGTTTCTGGTCGCCACCAACCAAAACTCTGATCTTTGTCTCTATTGCCATCAGAAAAACGACTGGGTCAATTCATCGCATAAAAATTCAATCGCGACGTGGAACGGGTCCGGAAATGATCCCTGGTTTCACACCCCCTACGCGAATGTGGCGGAAAACGGTTGTGAAAACTGTCATAATCCGCATAACTCAGAGAGCCATGACCGTCTGTTGAATTCACTCACGGAAGAGAATAACTGTCTGGACTGCCATAACGGAAATGTCGCCGCTAAAAACATTCAGACAATTATCACAACCAAACCGTATATTCATGATGTTTACAATTATGCCGGTATCCATGACCCGGAAGAAAATATTCCTGTCCAGAACAGACATGTTGAGTGTGAAGACTGTCATAATCCACACTCCAGCAAACTCTCAGCCGCCACCGCGCCAAACGCCAACGGATTCATTGCCGGCACAAGCGGATTGAACACAAACGGAACAGCGGTCGAAACGATACAATATCAGTATGAGTTGTGCTATAAATGTCATGCCGACAGTCCCGATAAACCCGGCAGCCCGACCATCAGGTTGATTGAACAATCCAACACGCGTCTTGAATATGATCCGGCTAATCCTTCATACCACCCGATCGAAGCAGTCGGAAAAAATCCGAATGTCCAGTCGATGATATCACCTTACACAGCATCAAGCATAATTTACTGTACTAATTGTCATGCCAGTGACGGAACGGGCGCGCCGGCGGGGCCTCACGGATCCATATACCCGCAAATATTAAAATATCAGTATGTCACCGCGGATTATACAACCGAATCATATGAAAATTACCGGTTATGCTATGAATGCCACGACCGAAATAAAATCATCAACAGCAGCGGCAGTTTTGCGAGAAGAGTACACTGGAGGCATATCGTTGCTGAAGATACCCCCTGCAACGTATGTCACGATCCGCATGGTATAAGCAGTTTACAGGGAAATGCGACTAATAACACCCATCTTATTAATTTCGATGTTTCCGTTGTATTGCCCTCCGGTACAAGACTGGAGTTTATTGATCAGGGATCTTCCAGAGGTTCATGCTATTTAGTATGTCACGGAGAAGATCATAATCCAAAAACTTATTAGCAGGAAGTTTTTCACATTTTAGGGAATAAAACAAATTGAAAGGAACAGTCATGAAACGATTATTAGGTTTTTGCTTCGCTGTAACTTTTACCCTGGTGATCAGCGGCACCGCGTTGGCGCAGTCCATTGTCGGATCCGCCCACGATTTTTCATCCGCGGCCTGGAATACCAGCGACCAGATTTGCATCGTCTGCCATACCACTCACAATGCCGATGTATCCGTCAGCGATGCCCCGTTATGGAATCATGAGATGACCTCCGCCACATTTACTCCTTACAGCAGCGCGTCCATGAACGCCACTGTGGGTCAGCCGGATGCTTCATCAAAACTCTGTATGAGCTGTCATGACGGTACCATAGCCGTTGACAATTACGGCGGCCAAACAGGCGGAAGCCATTTTATTACCGGAAACAGCCTTGTGGGAACAGATCTTAGCGATGATCACCCGGTTTCTTTTACTTATGACGCGGCGCTGGCAAACTCAGACGGCGGATTATACGATCCGACCACCGCGAATTCAGGCATGGGCGGCACCATTAGCAATGACATGTTAATCGGCGGTAAAGTGCAGTGCGCATCCTGTCATGATGTACATAACAGCCAGGGATTCAGCAAGTTGCTCATCATATCCAATTCATCGAGCGCCCTGTGTCTGACTTGTCATAATAAATAAACGGTTGAAGACATTATTCGCCGCGGTTTATTTGAATCGTAATTATTACCGGTTTTGAGTCCAATTTATTGAATGCGGGTATAATTTGATGAAGAAATTAATTCAGTTAATTGTTGTGTCTTTTTTTACAGTTATGATGGCGCTTTCTTGCAACAGGACCTTCAATAAGCCTGTGGATGATGATAACGTCATCATCTATCCCGCGCCTCCGGCTACTACGAGAATCCAGTTTTTAACCCGTATCAGCAGTTCAAGCGATATCACCGGACGTCGTTCCGCGTTTGCCCGCTATGTGCTGGGTGAAGACGAAAACCGGTCCATCGTTAAACCGTATGGACTGTCTATATACCGCGGCAGAATTTATGTCTGCGACACCATGCTTGGCGGACTCGAGATTATCGATCTGAATACCCGTTCTTTTGAATACCTGAAACCGGCCGGAAAGGGTCAGCTCAAGAAACCGATCAACTCTTTTGTGGATGTTGACGGACGCGTTTATGTGGCTGATTCGGAAAGAGGCGATATCGTTATATTTGATGAAAGCGGGAAGTTTGTGAACAGTTTTGGCAGCGAGGACATCCTGAGGCCGACTGATGTTTTTGTCACCGATAATTTAATCTGGGTCAGCGATATCAAAGGCCATAAGATTCTTGCGTTTTCAAAAGAAGACCATAAACTGATTCGATCGATCCCCAATGATGAGAATACCGGGGAGAGCAACCTGTACTCCCCGACAAATCTATTCGTAAAAAATGATCAGGTTTATGTGAGTGATTTTGGTGATTTCCGCGTAAAAGTTTATTCGACCGAAGGCGAATTCATAAGATCGATAGGCAGCTACGGAAAAAATGCCGGACAATTTGTACGCCCGAAGGGAATATCGGTAGATAAACAATCCAATTTATACGTGGTGGACGCGGGCTTTGAAAATGTCCAGCTATTTAATGAAGAAGATCAATTACTGATGTTTTTCGGAGGAAGCTATAAAGGACCCGGTGATATGTGGCTGCCCGCCAAAGTGGTTATAGATTATGACAATCTTGAGTATTTCCGGAAATATGTTCATCCCGGTTTCGAATTGCAATATCTGATTTTTGTAACCAATCAGTACGGACCTGATAAGATCAACGTCTATGGATTTGTTGATGTAAAGGAATGATATTTAACGGCATATTAACGCGAACAATGTGTTATCTGAAAAATTGTTCAAAAACCAAATTTCAGAGAATAGCCTTGCGAACTCATATTACACACCTTTTTATATTGACGGTCATCGCGCTTTTGGCTGCCTGTCACCCGGAAAGCCGTCATAAAGTTCTCACTACCTTTTTTGACGGAGTGCCGGGCCCCGAAGCGAAACAATCGGCGACAGTTGATACGGTCCTGGCATCTGTCCCTGATGCAGGTACTCCTGCTTTTGCAAATCCCGTTCGCCCGAAAATGACCGTGCACCCTGTTTATGCCGAAAAATCATGTGATGCCTGCCATGTTCCTGAAAAGGGAAATGCCCTGCTCGATGAGCAACCGGGCCTTTGCTATCAGTGTCATGATGACTTTAGCGATAATTACGAGGCGCTGCATGGACCGGTGGGGGCCGGATTTTGTACGGAATGTCATAATCCACACCTGTCAAAAAATGAACATCTTTTGATTCGGAACGGACAGGAGTTATGTCTTTTCTGTCATCAGAGCGGGGACGTTTTTAAAAATGAAGCACACCAGGATATAAACGAAGTTAGTTGTCTGGATTGTCATAATCCGCACGGCGGTGAAGATGCTTATTTATTCAGGTAATTCCACCGGTTGGTTTTATCATTTTTAAGGTAAAAAAATGATTTCACGGAAAATAATTGGTTTAATCCCTGCTCTTCTTTTGATGTTGCTGTCTCCTTCTTCAGGACAGGACAGTGATCTTTATGCGATCGGGGCATGGCGCCTGCAATCGCTGAACGGTTCCGTCATTATGGAAAGTGAATTCCGTTCGCAGGAAACAGTTTACCCATCCGGTTTATCTGACAGACCTGAATCCTCGATTTTTTCCGGAGAGATTCTGTTAAGATCAAGAAGTTATGTCTGGCACCCCAATTTTATGTTGATAAACGCCGATTTTGACTTCAATCCCGGCATCCGGCGGGATCAGTTTCTGGTTGTTCCAAACCGTACGGAAACAAAAACAGGTGAAAAATTAAATCTCCATACATCATTTTTTAAACAGCGCCCTTTTACATTTAACTTGTTTACGAATTTCAGCCACAGTTATGTGAACCGCGAATTCCTGACCAATGTCGAGAACTACAGAACAGATATTGGCGGTGGAGCGGCCTATCGCAATGACATACTACCGGTGACCTTTAGCTATTCTCATGAAAACTGGGAACAAAAGGAATTGCAAACCGGGCGTGATTTTGTAAATACTCGTGATAATTTTAGATCCGAATTCAGCAAATCATTCAGCCGCTATGATGACCACCGTTTAGCTTATTCATATGAAGATTATTCACGTGAATACGCGCAAAACGCATCCATTCACAATAAAATATCGAGCGTCAATCTGCGGGATAATTTCTTCCTGGATAAAAACCGGAATAATAATCTCAATTCTTTGATCTGGTTTTATAAGCAGACCGGAAGTGATGAGTTTGACCGGTTAACAGCCAGTGAGAATATCAGATTCGTGTTACCGTATAATCTGGATTTTTCGGGTGATTACCGATATGCTTCTTTTGATCAAAAGTCCTTCAGCTCCGACCAGCATAATATTTCCGGTAGAATTGAGCATCAGTTATACCACAGCCTTAGAAGCTTTGCCCATTATGAGTATATCGATCTTAATCAGAGCGGATTTAATCAGTACACCAACGCGGGCACAATCGGGTTCAATTATATAAAAAAAATACCGACCGGCAACCTTTCCATCGACTACGAGCTCAGAAAGCGAAATGAAAACCGGAACAGCCTGCCAAGCCCGTCAAGAATTATCAATGAGGCGGCTACGCTATTTGACGGGCAAACAATATTGCTGGAAAATCCTTACGCGGATCCTGCAAGTGTTTTGGTAACCGATGAAACAGGGTTGATTCCTTACCAGGAGAATCTGGATTATGTTCTGATTACACGCGGCGATTTCCTGGAAATTCAGCGACTGCCTGGTGGTCAAATCCCCGATGGGACAAAAATTCTCATAGATTACACGGTAACGATGCAGACCTCATACCAATACGATATACTCAGTAATGCATTCGGCGCGAGATTAACCGTTTTTAATCAGCTTGCCGAGTTATATTTTCGTTCATATGAACAGGATATTGAAAATCCGGAAGGATCTGATTTAGCCGTACTCAAAACAGTTTCCGAGAGAGTATTCGGCACACGATTGTCAAAAGGGCCGATTTCCGGCGGGGTAGAAATTGATGACTACAACAGCAATATCGTTCCCTATCATTCGGTCCGGTATTATATCACTTTTAACAGATATTTGTTTAGCAGGCTGAATGTTTCTCTCTCAGGAAATATCCGGAATTATACATTGACAGAAGACGAGGAAGACCAGAAATTCAGAGATTTGACTGGCCGGTTTTTGTATCGTCTTTCCCGTATCTCGCAAATCAGTCTGGAAACAAGCTACCGTTTTCAGGATGGAAGAGGTATCGATCTGAATCTTGCCACGCTGCGGGGTGAATTTACGACACGATTCAGACAGATGTATTTGACTGTGGGACTGGAAACTTACCGACGCGATTTTTCCGGGGAAGAGATAACATACAATGCCGGATTCATGCGTGTTGAAAGAAAATTCTAAGGATGAACTCATGACCATTCGGATCATATTTTATTTCGCCGTGATACTATTCTTTCATCAGTCTCTTCTTTTTGCTCAAGAGGCAGAAATGGAATTAGACTGCACCGCGGGAGGATGTCACGGGTCATATCTGGACCGATCGCATATTCATCCGCCCGTTGAAGATGACTGCGCTTCCTGTCACGAATCAAACGGATTTATTCATCCCGGCTCAGAGGGTAAAGAATTTTCGCTGTTAAACGAAATGCCGTTTCTATGTTATGATTGTCACGACGCTAAAGATGAAAAAGATGATGTTCATGCTCCGGTCGTCGCGGGTGAATGCACCGCCTGTCATGATGTCCACAGTTCCAACAACGCGGCATTACTGATCGCCGCCGACCAGGGGGAGATTTGCGGTAAATGCCATGATCTTTATAATAATCCAAAGGCGGTAAATCATCCGCCGGCGGAAAACAACCAATGCACAGAGTGTCATAATCCGCATCAATCAGATTATGCAGCTTTCCTGAAAAAGGAGTCACCGCAGCTTTGTTTCGACTGTCATGAGGAGCAGAAAGATGAGCTGGCATTGAATAATGTGCATCCCGCTTATGAGGGGGAATGTTCGGATTGTCATCACACTCACACATCTCAATACGCGTCACTTCTGAAGATGCCGGTTCCCGGACAGTGCTATGAATGCCATGAAGACCAATCCGATAACATTTCAGTACATAAAGCGATTAACGATGGACGAGCCTGTCTCGACTGTCATAAGGCTCACGCATCGGAGATGAATGGATTACTGACTCTGCAGAGAGAGGAGCTTTGTCTTACATGTCATGACACATTCCTGCCGGTTGAGTATTCAAGATCAGGAAAAATCAAGAATCGTTTGGAAGAAAAAGAATTTATCCATCCCCCGGCCATGGATGGTGGATGTGAATCCTGCCATCTTCCCCATTCCTCCGAATTTACCTCCCTGCTAAACGCTGACTTTCCCAACGGTGATTACGCTCCGGGCGATTCAGAATCCTTCGCGGTCTGTTTCAACTGTCATGAGACATCGCTTATTGAAGACCCGGGAAATGACGCGTCGGGATTCAGCGATGGAAAACAAAATCTCCATTATCTGCATGTCAAGCGAGATAAAGGCCGCAACTGTATGCTTTGTCACGATATGCACGGATCAAATCAGGAGCATCTGATTGCCGGAAAAGTGTCATTTGGGAAATGGAAAATGCCGGTGCGTATTGGGGAAACCGAAGAGGGAAAAATGTGCTATTCGGGATGCCATGAGAAAAAGCAGTACGGAGGAGAAGTAGGAAGTAAGAAGTAAGAAGTAAGAAATTAAGAAAAAAGACAAAAGATAAAAGAAAAAAGAGTAAGAACAGGAAATTAGTGCCTTAGCCTTAAGTAAGAAGTGGGAAGTAAGAATTGTAGACGGGAAAAATGTCATTTCACATCTCCTATTTCTTCCGGAGTGAGAAATCCAAAAACATGAATATGACAAAGATTCTCTGTCTGATTTGGAATGTGGATTACACAGCGGTAACCGTAAGTCCACTAAATTCAGAATCCGGTTCCGGGCAACAAAGAATCCTCACATTCATTCAGAATGATATCGGTATTTTCTTCCGGATGCGTGTTTCACAATCTGTTATATCTCATTTACATAATAATAATCGAAATAAATATTAGCGCGTCGTTCGTTAATAAGTCAGTCATTCAAACATAATCAGGGGGGATCATGAAGATTTTAAAAGTAATTCTCTATGTGCTGGCTGGACTAATCGCTCTGTTTTTGGTTGGCGCCCTTTTTTTACCTTCGGATTACCGGGTTGAACGGTCCGTTGAAATTGATAAGCCTGTTGATGTGGTTTACGGTCAGGTTATTGATCTTAAGAACTGGGAGAAATGGAATCCCTGGACAGCGATGGATCCCGATGCCAAATCTGTAATCTCAGGATCCGGAAAAGGGGTGGGCTCCAGGTGGGCGTGGGAAGGAAAAATCCTTGGCACCGGTCATTTGACTATTCTGGAGGCGGAAGAAAACAAATCCATTAAATCCGATTTAATCTTTCTTGAACCACAGGCAATGAAATCTTTTGATGTATGGGAATTTGAATCCGTGGGAGCCGGCACTCAGGTTGTCTGGGCAAATGTCGGTGAACTGGATTATCCCGTCGGACGTTATTTTGGACTTTTTCTTGATCAGATGATGGGGCCTGATTTTGAAAAGGGGCTTAAAAATCTGAAAGAATCCTGTGAAACAATGATTCCGGATACGATGAGCACAGGTGATATGTAACGCAAGTTCGCACGTGCGGACAGCCGCTCAATCCTTGACAAAGTAAATGAAAATTTATATATCGCCGGGCGATATATAATCGTCACATCAGGAAAAAAAGCAGTCATTTTATTAAACAAATTGATCTAATTTGTGATATCGTCTGTTTTTTTGTGAAGTTTTTATTTTTAGTGCCGATATTTTTCTTCAGGGATATATCTATTGACGATCCTATAAATAAAATTGATTTTATCATATACTACCCGCCATATTTTGTTCTAAGGAAAGTTTATCATGACAAGGATGTTATTGTCTGTTTTATTAGTATCTACATTTCTTCAGGCTCAAAATCTCTCTCAACTTCAAATAGTAGGCAAAGCTGAAAAGTCTTCTGATGAAATGACTGGAATCAAAGACGAGAACGGCCGGTTTTGCGCCGCTATCCGGATCATATCCGACATGGATGGATTCAGTTATGACGCGTATAATGGCGTAGTCAAAGTGGATGATCAACCCGGACGCGATATCATATATTTATCTCCGGATGAGCGTGTGCTGGAAATATTACATACTGGTTTTCAACCAATGCAAATCATTTTTTCGGAAATGGGCATTCAACTCAGCCCCCGCGCGGTATTTGTGATAAAAATTTCCGCTGATTCAAAGTATATCTCACGAAAAGGACATCTTCTTTTAACGACCAATCCCGCAGGAGCCAATATTCAAATTGACGGAATTCCCGGTTTCAACAGGATCAGTCCCTATCGTTTTGAAAATCTGAGCGCGCAGACATGGAAATTTATCATCACTAAAGAAGGCTATGTCCGTCATGAGATGTTCATCAAAGTTCAGGAAGGTAAAATCGTAAGCGAAGAAGTGACGCTCACACCGACATTTGGCTATGTCACCATTTCTATTCCGCAAAATGACGCTCGTTTATACATCAATGATAAAGAAGCGCTATTCAGTCCTGATTTGCCTATCGCGGTTCCCGAAGGCCAGGCTTTTCTGCGTCTGGAAAAACCTTACTATCATCCTTTTATTTATGCCATGGAAATAGTACCGAATGATGATCCTGAAAAATCTATACCTATCGAGGCAAAACTTATTCGCAAAGAAAGTACTTTAATTATTAACAGCAACGTCCCCGAGACTGAAATTTATCTGAATAACAATTACATCGGCTCAACACCCCTGACACGAAAAATCCTGGCCGGACAGTATAAACTTGAAGCCCGTAAGCGGCGTCATCGCCCTGATTCACTTAACATTGACGTTACCGGAGATCACGATCTGAATCTGCAGGTCTCGCCATCACCAAATGGCCTGCTCACCGTAAAGGGAACAGAAGGAGCCGGTATTTATATCAATGATCGGTACATGGGCGCCATTCCGATATATGAGCTGGAGCTGGTACCCGGCAAATTTTCAATCCGTATAGAAAAAGAAGGCTATGATACAAAAAACAAATCCTTTTCCATTGATTCACGAGGCAAAGAATGTGATTATAAACTTGTTAAAACAAGAAATCGTTTCTTCCGTCTAACCGCCTTTGGAAATGGACGGATTTCCGATGTTTCGAATGGATTACTCATTTCTTTCGGCGGATATTACTGGCAATTGCCCCCTGAGATGCTGAATGAAATCACACAATCCAATGAAATATCTGATCCGCTTGATGACTACGGCTACATCGGGGATATTTCTATTTATCTGAATCCGTTTACCATCGGCGGCAGTTTTAGATTTAAAACAACAGATTTGAACACATCCTCTGTCGAAAAAGATAGTCTGGCCACCTATAGCTGGACCGGCTATCTTGGATATACTCCATTTGTATTGTGGGAAACACTCTATCCTTCAGCCGGCGCGTTTATCGGAGAAAACTATTTTTACAATGAACTGGATGGTGACCGGGTGGATAAGATCAAACAAACAACCTATGGTTATTACGCGGATCTCAGAATCCAGTTAGGTTATCATTTTTTCCTGAAGGCCGTGTATCAGCAATATCGTGATGATCATGACATAAAGGAAAGCGCGTATCTTCAATTTGGTGTTTTGTTTGGCGGGGGTCCGTCTAAAAAAGTAATGAACAAGTAAGGATGAATTTTAGATTGCTCAACCTAAAGTGTAAATAAATTTCGGTTTAGATCGTATAATCTATATATGTTTTGTAAAAAATTTTAGTCTCGGAAAATTCACATCAAACGATGGTTAAAAGAATCCGATTGTTTCAAATTTCACCATTCATTATATTTGATCTGATTTTCCCTTTCACATGATGCTAAGGTCTATAGGCACTCAGATGATAAAATATAAATTGATTATGGCATCATGCGGCGATTCTTAAAATAATCACGGAAATTTTATATTAATTAGCAGATACCGGTTTATATATTTTAGGTTAATTCGTTCAAGAATGGAGTCAGAACGTGCGGATCATTTTCTTCAGTATCTTTTTGATTACACCTTTACTCTTTGCTCAGCAGATTGATAAAAAATTCGTTATCAATAGTGGGAATTATTATTACGGTTCCGGAGTGGCCCATGACGCCAGGGAATCCCGTGACCGCGCGTTGGAAGAACTGACCGAGCAAATCGCCGTTAGGGTAGCAAAATCCTTTGAAAGCAAAATCATTGAAAACGCGGCCGGACTCGATGAGTCTGTCAAATCCATTATACGCACTCACAGCGCCGCGACACTCCAAAACGTAAACACGATAAAAAAGCCCCTGCCCAATGGTGAAATAGAAACGTTTTGTTACCTTGACAAAAAAGAAGTTTTTCAGATTTTTGAAGAGCGCAAAAAACTGATTTCTGAAATCGCGTATAAAGCTGAATTAAATGCATTAAATCATAATACTGCATTCGCGTTGAAACTGAATTACTATGCTCTCTTGCTTGTCCAGTCATTACCTGATGAAACCGTTGTATATCAGGATATCAATTATACGACAGAACTGCCCGCGCGTATTAACCGGATTATTCTTGATTTAAAATTTACTTTTGCCGGTGACAAAAAAATCTCTGACATGGAGCGTGAAATAACACTTCATATTACTTCGAACGGAATTGCCGTATCTCTTATTGATTTCACTTTTTGGGATGGAACTAGCCAGGTTGCAGTTGAAGGAAGAGACGGAATCGCGACATTTCGCCTGCTTGGAGCCAGCACCAACTTTGAATCCTTAAAATTATTCATAAAATACGCCTATTATGAATCCCGTCAGGAATATAATGTTGTTGGTGAATTATGGAATGTGGTGAACCTGCCCACCTTTAATTCCGCAAAAACCGTCAATCTCAATCAGAAAGTCAAGTCAGGGCAAGTGCAAACTTCCCGCGCCTCAAATAAATGGAATATGAATCTAACCCTGGAAAAGGAAATTCTTGTCGAGCCGACAATCTTGAAGTCCGCCTCTGAATTTTTAGATCTTCTTTCAAAAAAAGATAACTCGATGATCAATGAAAGATATTCTAATGATCCTTTTCTAAAAAACAAGATCATCAATTATCTTAGATACAACTCCGCGGAACCCGCCACCCAAAATATCGAAGGCGGAATCTTCAAAACCTCTTCCGGATATGAACTACGTAAAATCCGTATGCTTCATCGTTACCCTACTATTAACAAGCAATCTACCGAATATTTAGTACTTGATTTTTCAGACAAGGGAATTTTAATCGACTTTAATCTTAGTATTTCAGAAAATCTTTACCGGCATTTCTCCGAACAGGCAAAATACGGCAACGATTGGGAAAACAGACAGGATATTATTAAGTTTGTTGAAAAGTATCGTACGGCTTACCAGACCCGTGATATTGAAACAGTGGATTTGATGTTCGCCGACGAAGCGCTGATCCTGGTTGGTCGTAAAATTACTCCAGTGAAATTACCTGATAATATGGTTAATTATCAAAAATTTACAAATCAACCTGATTTTGAATATTTGCGTCTTACGAAAAAGAATTATTTAAAAAGACAGGAACAAATTTTTAACCTTCAAAAAGATATATTTCTTGAATTCGGATCATTTGACATTATAAAAAAGAACAGTACCGAGGGGGTTTATGGCGTGGAAATGCGTCAGAGTTATTCTTCAACCACCTACTCTGATGAAGGATATCTGTTTCTATTGATTGATTTCACCGAAAAGGATCCTCTTATCTATGTGAGGGCCTGGCAGCCCAACGAATGGGATGAAGATTCTTTAATTAAAACCGCTAATTTTAAAATCTATAAATAGAAACTATTTTCGTGTTATTCCGTTCTTTAAAATTATTCTTTTTGGATTTGTTTTGATATTTTTGTAGAGTAAAATGTAGAGCCTGAGTAAAGTTCAGAGAATTATTTACTAATTATAAGGTGGCCGTTATGTTAAAGACAGGAAGTTTTTTATCAAGAATGCTGGTTTTAGGGATGTTGGTTTTATTGTCTTCGGTTCTCATTCAATGCCAGAGTTCACGAAAAGTTACCCGTGTTTCCGCAGATCAAACTTCGGATCTGAGCGGACGGTGGAATGATACTGATTCCCGACTTACCGCGGAAGCCATGATCCGTGATCTTCTTTCAAAACCATGGTTACTCGAATATGTGGATCTGAATGATGAAAAACCCGTGGTTATTGTAGGAAGCATTCGTAATAAAAGCAGCGAACATATTCCGGTGGATTTATTCATAAAAGACATTGAAAAAGAATTAATCAATTCCGGCCAGATCAGTTTTGTCGCATCCGAAAAAGAACGTGAAGAAATTCGGAAAGAACGGCTCGATCAGCAAAGTTTCTCATCTCTTGAAACAGCAAAACAACTAGCAAATGAAACCGGCGCCGATTACATGCTTCAGGGCAGCATAAATACCATTGTTGATTCTTACGAAGGTCAGAAAGCCGTTTATTATCAGGTTAATCTGGAACTTATTCACCTGGAGAAAAATCTGAAAGTGTGGATAGGCGATAAAAAAATCAAAAAGATGATCGAACAAAACCGTTACAAGTGGTAACCGGCAACAGGCAGTGATGATTCACCCGGCGATGTTTTTGTTAATCAGAATCCGGCAAAAGTGAGATAGATTAGGAATGATGTACATGGTCAACAGGAAGTGGTTTCATTATATTCTAACATTTTTATTAATTGTTGGTTGCGCGAGCACCATGACTCAGTTGGAACATTATGAACCGATCATGATGGATCTGCACACCGGCAATTTTGATAACGCCGTCAAGAACATTGATAATGCCAAAAAGTCCGGGAAATATTCTAAAAAGGACCGTGTGCTTTATTATCTTGATAAAGGAGCGGTATTGTACTTTAACGGAGAGTACGAAAAAAGTAATAATGCTTTCGAGAAAGCTGAACTGGCCATGGAAGAGCTGTTTACAAAAAGCATCTCAAAAGCTGCCGGGTCTCTTCTTCTTAACGATAATATTTTGGACTATTCCGGTGAAATTTATGAAAATATTTATATCAATATCTTTAAATCCCTGAACTATCTGAATTTAGGTAAATTTGACGACGCTTATGTGGAAACTAAGCGCGTCAACGATAAATTGCGCGCGTTATCCGACAAATACGATAAACTTGTCAGTGATACGAATAAATCAGGGAAATCAAAGATTGAAATCCAGACAAGTAAAAATAAGTTTTATGATGACGTCTTAACTCATTATCTCAGCTATCTGATATTCAGCGCTGATGGTGAATATGATAATTGCCGGATTTCACTACAAAAATTAAAAAACGCCTGGGATGAAAATATTTATATCTACGATCATAATATCCCCGATGCTGTCAAAAACAAATTTTATCCCGAGCCTTCCGGGGATGAGCTGCATGTCCATCAAAACGACAGGGCCGCTTTAAATATTATCGCATTCACAGGACTCGCGCCCACGAAAGTGCCGGTCGGCGGCTTGATTACAACTTATGATGACGCTGTTGGCGTAAGTGAGCTGGATGTACCCATTCCCCTCCCTAATATTGCTTTTCCCGGAATGAAGCCCGGTTTTCATTTTAAATTCTCATTGCCTGTGCTTAAGCCTGTCGAATCCTCCATAAGTCGAATCGAGATCATGGCAGACGGAGTGTATTTAGGTAATCTGGATCTACTGGAAGATATGGGGAAGATTGCTATTCATACCTTCGAGCAAAAAAAAGATATCATTTATTTCAAAACTATCCTTAGAACCGTGACAAAGGGTCTGGCTGCCGCTAAAGCAAAAGAAAAAATCAAAAAGGAAACGGGTTCCAACGGATTTTTCACCACTTTACTCAATGCCGCTGTGGACCTGGGAGTGGACGCGACAGAGAACGCGGATCTGCGCTGTTGGAGAACAATGCCAAATCAATGCTATATAGGCGAATTTGATATCAATCCGGGAGTTCATAACATTACCATCAATTTTTTAAACAGCTATGGATCTATAATTCAATCAAAATCTATAGAACAATACACGGTTGTTCATAATGGTTTTAACCTGATCGACGCTGTTTCATTAAACTAAAGGGCAACATGATGCATAGTTTCAAACGCTTGTGGATACTGACCATACTTTGCGGTTTCATAATATTATCTTCCTGCGCGGCGCCGAGAGCGGGTAAAAATATTACCACTGATGACATGATTCCCGGGTGGATTGATCATCCTTATAATTCATATCCTGCATCGAGATATATCGTGGGAATCGGAAGCGGCGACACTCGCGCTAATGCTGAAAACAACGCCATCGGAAGCATCTCCAAAGTTTTCCAATCAAATGTTTTTGTAGATGAAACAGTACTCCAAAATTATTATGAAAACAAACAGGGAGTTACCGCAACCGCGGAGATCATCAACAAAACAAATGTTAAAAGCAGCCAGGCGCTAAAGAACATTACGATTGATAAATCCTATTTTTCATCCGCTGAAGGCCTTTATTACGTTCTGGCCTACCTGAACCGGCTGGATACGGAAGAATTATATCAGCAGGAAATTGAGGAAAATTATGAATTGGTAAAAGACTACTATTCCCAATATAACGCAAATGAAAATAAACTTGTTAAATTCGCGTATCTGATGAGAGCATCGGATCTTATGAAGGTGAATGAGCTCCTATTATCACAGTTCAAAATTATCTCCGTGACCGGTGAAACCATCGTCTCCCCCGTTCCTGTGAGCCAACTAATGAACGAAAAAGTAAAACTGCTCTCAACGATTACTGTCCGTTTGAATCCGGATGGCGGGCAGAGTGAGAATGCCGCCCCTTATCTTAAGGAAATTGTCGGGAAAATCGGATTTAAAATCGTTGAGAATCAGGCCGCTGATTTTGATATTATTTACCGTTTTACTTTTGCTCCGGCCAATTTGGGAAGGAACGATGTAAGCGGTAACAACTGGCAGCTGGAATTGGATGTTAAGGACAATATTAATCAGTTCACTCTTAAAACATTCAATTATGCGAATCGTACCATGGGTATTTCCAAAGATCAGGCCTATGAAAAAATGATGACAACCCTGAAAAAAGAACTTGATCAGCAATTTTATAAGCAATTTATGGAATATATCCGTTCAATCTAAAACTTCTTGAAGAAGTAATATTGTTTATGTGCAAGTAATAAATTTAAAAGCTTAAGATTTTAGTTAATACCTATATTGTTCAATCAAACACAGGAGAAGTATCATGAGGAAATTCATTTTTGTTCTTCTAAGTCTTTTGACACTCGGATTTTTAGCTTCATGCGGCGGCGGAAAAAAAATGGCGGCTGTATCTGAAGGATATGAAGTCCTAGAAGATCCGTTTCAGGATTTAAGAACTTTGTCTAATGACATTATTCAGGCAGGCGGAGTGGCTGCGTTGGCTCAGGGAATCTCTGAACGCCGCGATTTGGCGGAAAAGAAAGCTGTGACAGAAGCAAAAGCACAGCTTGCGTCAATTTTTGAAGAGCAGGTTCAGCAGCTTAACAAAAAATTTCAGGAAGAAATCGGCAGTAATGACGACACTGAAATCAATGAAGCTTTTACTTCTGTCATCAAAACACGATCCAGTCAGGTGTTAAGAGGAGCTATCACAAAAAAAGTGAAGTATATGAAGAAAAAAGATTCTGATGTCATCACCTGCGCCGCTGTGGTTGCTATTGAACCTAATAATGTGAATCTTTCAATCCTTGATGAATTAAAGAAAAATGACAATAAACTTTATGAGAGATTCCGCGCTTCCCAGGCATATGAAGAATTAAAAAAAGAAATGGACGATTACGAGAAACAGCAAAACAATTAGCGTTATATTTATAGCGGAACAGCCAACTGCTGTTCCGCTATCTTCTTTTCAGGATAAAGTACCCGGATGACACTATTTCTTAACTTGATTACGCGTTTAGTTATTATACTTTTGATTGTGATTTCCATGAAAACCGGTATGGCAGCAAACTCATATCCGGAGTGGTTTCTTTACCCGCAAAAGTACGCAAATATTATTACCGGGTACAGCTACCGGGGACTTACAGCAAAAGAGGACGCCGCATCTGTTTATAATGTGTACAAGGAATGCATTGTCAAGGGGACATACGAAGTTTTCGATACATCATCAGAGAAAGGTCTACTTCAGAACAGTGATTATTTCTATTATTTTTCACCGGATTCAGTTGATAAAACATTTGGTCGATTAACCGAAGTGGATCATTTTGACATTAATATGATTTTCGGTGACTATATTGCCGCATTTGAACTCGATTCATTCGCCGTAGTCTCGAAGGAATCTTTTCCGGTTATTGATGCGGATAGCATGACAAAGCCGGATTGGGTGGAATCTTCGTTCTTTGAAGATGATCTGTACTATTACGGTATAGGAAAATTCACCACAACCGGAAATGAGAATGACGGCTGGAAAACCGCGGAAGAGCAGGCTGTTTTTAACATCTTAACAAATGTCGCGGTAGAAGTGCATAACGTTAAGTATTATAGTCTAAGTTCTGATACCTCCGGTCATTTAGACAGAATCGAAGGAATTACCATATTAAAATTGTTATTTCTAGTTCGGAATATATCCATCGTCCAACGATATCCCGATTTTAACAATCAATTATTTTTTGTTTTGGCAAAAATTTCTAAAACCGATATCTTTAGCCCAATGCTAAATAGTAATAAATAGCAGTTACTTTTATGAAAGAGAATGATTTATGAAAAAGTTTCTCTACCTGGTCCTTTTGTTCGTAATGCCGCTGTCTGCCTATGATTTCAAAATCACTGTCCGTTGGGATGAGATGGCAGATATGGGGGAAGCCGATGGGATATTACAATATTACCATACCGGAAAAGTAGAAGCCATCAGAGGTAATTTACAAAAGCCGTCGAGTGATGGAAATATCCTTGTTAACAGAACTTTTAACGGTGATACTCAGGAATTTATCATTATAGACTCCAAAGATTGTATCGCCAATATATGGATTGCAAATCCACTGATTGATGAAGACTTTTCAACTGCTGAAGATTTGTTGATGCTCAGCCGTTCGGATGCCTCCGTCCGGGTTGAAGATAATGTCAATCATAAGACATATGAAGTAAAAGTTCCGGAGAATCAGCCCGGCCTGGTTTTCCACGGTGGAGCCATAATTGACGGCCAATTCATTAAGATAACCGAAATGTATGAGACCCAGCGTTTGTATAAAGTATCGATGGTTCACGCCGTTACCGGTAAAATACTTTCCGGTGTTAACGTCATCGTTAAAAACAAAACTACCAATGAAACAGTTTGCTCCGGACAAACAGATAAAAACGGAGTATTTTCTCATAAGTTTGATTATGGACAATATGAAGTTACTTTTACAAAGGAGGGTTTTATTTCTTCCCGGCACACATTTGAAATGGACCTTACCGAGTTGCCGGTTAGCATGAATTTCGCGCTCACTCCAAAAATCGATAAAATCCGGATCGTTTTGACCTGGGGCGCTCATCCTGAAGATTTAGACGCCCATCTCTCCGGACCATCCGGATCAAATGAACAATTTCATATCTGGTGGCGTAACAGAACGCTCATTGACGGCAGGGATTTTCTCGATGTTGATGATCAGCATTCCTACGGACCGGAAACTGTCACCATTTATAAACCAATGCATGGAACCTACAGATATGTCGTGCATAATTTTAGCGGCCGGCACCGCAAAAACAGCTTTGACTTATCTTATAGCCATGCCCATGTTGATGTTTATGCCGATGGCGCGCTGAAAGCCGGATTTGATATACCTTGTCAAAGCCGGGGAAATGTGTGGAATGTATTTGAAATTAATGAGTACCAGAGAATAATTCCGGTAAATCAGCTCTATGATGAGCGTGAAAGTTCCGATGTTATTCATTAGTATGACAATTAATAGCCAACGGAGTAACTGAAATGCGAGCATATAATTATCTTTTTTTCAGCTTCATATTATCCGTACTTCTCACTATGACTAATCTACATGCTCAGGATGACTTTAAGGAATGGTTAAAAAAAGATCAAAAACAGTATAACCACTATCTTGATGAGACGGACCGCGCCTTTTTGAATTTTCTTGAGAAGGACTGGCAGGCATTTGACGCGCGAAAGGGGCTGAAGGCCGATGACCAGCCAAAACCAGTCACCATCCCGGTTGCCAAAGATGAAGAAAAACCCGTTGAGCCGGAATCTGATCAGACGAAAACAATAAAAATTATCGATGACCCAAAGCCACTCCAGGAGCCGGTGAAGAAGCCTGATATTGTTTCTCATGAACCCGATCCTGCCAGTCCGGCAGTTGAATTTGAATTTTTCGGATCATTATACAGGGTTGAATGTGCCGTTAATTCCCAATGGGATTTCGCTTTTCCGGTCTCAAACAAATCTATCAGTAACGCGTGGGAAAAGATGGCAGTCGATCATAAATCAGGCCTGATAAGTCAACTGGAAAATCTGAGGGCAGAAATGTTCCTCAACGATTGGGGTTATGTCTTACTGATACATCGTTTCGCGGGAAGTGTTTATCCCGGAAACACAAACAAACAGATTCTTTATGAATGGTTTTTGCTCAACAAATCGGGTATGGCGGCGCGCGTCGCTTATCAGAATAACAATATTTTGTTATTGCTGCCTGTAAAAAATCAGATGTTTGAAGTACAATTTACGATGATTGATGAGATCAGACACTATTTCATCGACTGGAATCAGATTTTGGATTTGAATCAGCAGATCTTTACATATACCGGTGAATATAAGGATGCCGAAAACACCGTGAATCTTGTGGTCAATCGGGTTCCGAAATTTAATAGTTCCCCGGAAACCAGATCGCTGAATTTTAAATACGATCAAGAGGACATTTCCCTGGATGTGGAATTCACCGATGATGTTGTCCGATTTTTTAAAGAGTATCCGCAAACGGAGTTGGAGGTTTATTTATCGGCCGGAACATCGGAGTATTTTAACCAATCCGTTATAAATTCATTAAAACCGTATCTGGAAGGTAAAACAGAACTTCAGGCAGTTAATTTTTTACTGAGGTTTGTACAAACCGCGTTTGCATATAAAACGGATGACAAGCAATTTGGCCGGGAAAAATATTTGGTGCCGGAAGAAACTATTTTCTATCCCGCATCCGATTGCGAAGACAGATCAATTTTATTTTCCTACCTGGTGCGCCATTTGTTAAACTTAGATGTCATTTTATTGAATTATCCCGGACATATCAGCACCGCTGTCCATTTTGGGGGCGACGTTTCAGGCGACAAACTGCAGTACAACAATAAGACCTATGTGATATGCGATCCGACATATATAAATGCCGACGCGGGAATGACGATGCCTGACTTCAAACTCCTAAGCCCGTCCGTTATCCGATATACCAACTAAATTAACCCGTTGGTTCTAAACCGAAGCAGTTCAACTGTCATTTTCTTCTTGACAGTTGAACTTTTATTTTCTATACTGGTATGACCACTTACCAGTATAGAAAGAAGGATCATGAAAAACGATCAGCCGCTCAGACCCGC